>MDTB01018021.1_pt1 | contig 13187 bp, 17 predicted proteins | sample 811161 | NCBI WGS metagenome assembly MDTB01 (sample SAMN05326650, study PRJNA326480) | marine metagenome | isolation source: seawater | place: Mediterranean Sea | collected 2009 | reverse complement strand
TTCTTCTTGTCTAATCCTTTCAGCATCATCTTTTTGCCTTTGCAGTTCTTCAAGCCTTGCTTGTTCTATTGCATTTTGCTCATTTACACTTGGTACAACTTCTTGGTTTCCAAAATTTTGACTAGCCTGATTGTAACTATCACTAAGCATATCTCCTACAGAAACAGCACCTACTGGAACTGCACTTGCTATTGGGTCAGAATCATTATTTGGTGAAATGTTTACTGGGTTAGTTGCAACTGGATTGTAATTAATATTATTGCCTGAATTATTATCTGGTGCTGTCAAATTTGTTGTAAAACTATTTCCAGCACCAGTACCACCACCAATATCTGAAAAATAACCTCTTTGTGATCCTAGACCATAAGTGTTAGTGTCTTGAGTTGGAGTTGGTTCTCTTGGTTCAGGAGTAAAAAGGTCTTTTATATCATCCCATAATCCCATTAGCTTATAACCTTTCCGCTACTTCCTGAATTAAAAAGAATTGGCATATCATATCTATTTTTACCTCTTGCTTCTAATTCCATTTGTGTAGCTAAACCATATGTTGCATCGTTAAATATTTTAGTAAGTGGATTAAACTGTGGTAATTCGTTTAATGCATTAGCTCTTGTAATTGCACTTTGAGCAATCATTGAAGGATCAGCTAAACTCATATTTTGACTTTGTAATTCAGCTTTTGCTGTATTAATTGCATTTTTAGAATCTGTACTATATTTGTTGGCAGTTTGTGCCATTTCAGAAGTTGCTTTATCTAAGTCTTTTTGTAGTTGAGTTCTTTTATTTGCTCCAACAGAACTATTAGTAAGATTTGATCTAGCTAATGCTAAACGTAACTGTTTCATTGCATCGCCATATTGATCTTCAATTTGAGGTTTTGCATAATCAGTATAAGCCTGACCTCTTTGAGTATAGAAAGCATCATCAAAACCACTAAAGGCTTCATCTATTTTATCTCTACCTTTTTCTATTCGACCTTGCCGAGCCATTTCTTGCTGTCTTTGTAGATCGGCTGTCCGTTGTGCAGATTTGTTTGATCCTAAACACATTGCTCTATTACTCCATTTTTAACCCATTTTAAATTAGCTTCACCCTTGTTTCTAACATATGCAAAATTATAAAAATCTTCACCATTTTTACCATAGCCTTTAAGTGTTGATTCCCTTTTCAATCCTATAAATTCAAGCCATTTATGAACATATTCATAACTAGCTATTGATTGGCACTCAACCCTATGAGCATTTATATCATTAAAATGCGGAATAATCACTTTTAAAATAAATTTTGTCAGGCTTAAATAGATTTTGTTGAAACTGTCTGTTGCAAATAATCCAAAACTCCACACACCATTTCTTAATGGTGTATAAGTCAAACAGCAAATCTTTTCATCGCCATTACAAAAAACATATGTATTGTTAATATTACTTCCCCACATTATTGATAAATGCGTTGCTAATTCTTTACGATTATCACAATTTGTAACTGCTAATAATTCTTCTAAATCTCTATTTCTCATTCCTAATGCCACTTCATATATATCTGCGATTGTTGCGTAATCCCATTTCATTACCCAGCATCACTACTTTCATAATGAACTACTACATTTCCTAATTTTGCATTTCCTTGTTTTGTACAAACAAATTTTGGTGCTATGTGCGTTGAATACCCAGTCATTGATACCCTTCCTAACCCATAAGTTGTTTTATTTACTGTCGCTATTTCTTCTATTGTTGATATGTCTGTTGGGTCTGTTGCAACACTTACTGTCCATTCATTTTCACAAGTAACATCTAATCCAGTAAAATCTTTTGAAGTTGCTGGTGATCCAGCATCAAGAAATGGTAATTGTACTTCTACAGTTGAATTATCATATGTTTGGTTATCTGTTCCACCTAAAGCATATAAATCATTGCCACTTCTAGCGAGTATATTAGTTCCGTCAAATGCCCATTGATTAACAGTAAATCCAGTTTCATAAACAGACCAAGCACTTATTTTAGATGATGGGTAATAACTAAATACATAAATAGAATTGCCTAATGCTAACATATATCGACCATCTATAGGATTAAGTATTGCTGTTGCTTCTTCTGAAATAGAAGTATCTGCCTGAATTGCTTTAATAATTGTGTCATCAATAGGATTGCCAATATCTCCTACAAAAGCAGCATTAGATGAATCTCTTGCTCTAAGGCTTCTTATTCCTGAATTAGATAGATAAAAAACATCGTTATCACCAAATTCAACAACAGTATTTGGAGCAAAAGTACCAGTATTACCTAAAACCTGAACTTGAGAATTTCTTGTATCATCCGCATCAACAAACCATATTTGAACTGCTTGTTTAGCAAAAACTGCAATATTATCGAAATAATTTGCTATTGCTTGTAAATCTTCTGATCCTGATGCGTTATTTGATAAATTAATAAACCCAGCACCTTGAGAAGTATCATTCCATTCATTAGGATCATTTGTTGCAGAATAATGTAACAAACTATCAGACAGAGAATACATTTTAGTTTTAACTGGCTTTATGTAATTACCAGGAGTGTATGTTGGCAAACTACTTGCTCCACCATCTAAATATGTTTGTGATGTTGGTACAAAAGCTGTTGTAACATTTCCTGAAACAGTAATAACAACAGCATAATTATTAAAACTAGATCCACTTTCTTTAGTAATAATATTTACATTTTGATCGACACTTGTAGCTTCATATTCAGGGGTCGTTATATATTCATTAATAGCATCTGCAATAAGTGATGCAAAATATGTGTGTGACGTTGACCAAACAATTTGTTTATCAATTATTGAAACACCATTTACAGTTATATTTGTAATAGCATTATCAATACCACCTGACATATTGACTATGCTTCCTACTGTAACCGCACCATCCACTTCTGTTGTAATTGCAAAACCATTTGTTAAAATTCCTACATTGGATGCTGTTATTATTACAGTATTAGTGGATGAAGTGGCTGTATAATTGGGAGAACTTGAAAAGTTATTGATTGCAGTTGCAACATTTGAAGCAGTAGTCGAATTATCTCCAGTATGTGCAACAGAGTTGCATACAGCCACCCCATTTATCCTGACTACTCTTAAATCATTACCTGAAAAAGAGTTACCGCCAGTAATTTTAAAAGAACCAGTAGCAGAAGTACCTCCAGCACTTCCTCCAGTTATTTGAAATTTATTTCTTGCCCTTGCATCAAACCAATCTGTAATTCTTGTTCCATTATAAAAATGATAAATTCTACCATCTTCATATTGTGCTGATGCATACACTTGTCCGTTAAAAAAACTTGTTCCTAATATCGATGTTATTGCAGTACTAGGTGTTGGATGTTGCAAACGCATATAATTTAAGTTTGCTGGTGTTCCTGATGCAAAAGTTACTGCACTAGATGCTTCGTGACCAAAAACATATATTTGACCATTAGATGCTGTCAATCCAGTACTGTTTGAAGGTAAAGTTGTAAGTTTTACAAATGCTTGTCGTTTTTCAATTTCACCACCACGATTAATGTGAGCATTTTTAAGAGTTACCAATGTTCCAGCTTGTGCTGTTACGTTAGATCGTCTGTTATCTAAACCACCTCTAAAATCTTCCACAAGAATGTATGGCATTGATTAACTCGTAATTGGTGCAATAAGAAATGGTCTTTTTGGTGTGTACATTCCGTCAGGCTCGTGACCACTCAAGACGAAAGGATCAGATTTTGCGTTTCTAGCTTTTAACCTTGCATAATGTGCTTGTGCTTGTGCTAATTTATTTTGATAATCTTGTTGTTTTTGTCTTGAAAGCATTTCGGCTGCACTAAACAAAATTAATAGTTGGTCATCTAAATCAGCAGTATCAGATTCCGAAACAAAAGCTGATAAATTTTTAATTCCATGAACTCTTAATGTTCCATCTAAAGTTGTTGAATTTCCATCTTTATTTGGAACTGGGAACACTTCTATTTGGTTATTTTCATAATTATCATATCTTTGAACTGGATATGAAGTTACACCATTATCGCTGTCAAATGCATTGTAATGATGGGAATTAATTCCATACTCTATTCTTTCCCACATATCTCCATGTTTAAATTCAACATTTACAATACGTTCAAAAACAACATCGCTTGGCATATCATAATATCTTTGACCATTTTGAATAAGAATTGATCTTTTTACTTTCAAAAAAGACCATGCATAATCATCCCATAGTCTTTTTTGTGTTCTTTGAAGTGTATTTATCAAAACATCTCTAGTAGTTTTGCCTAAAGAAGTTTGTAATGAGTGTCCTATTTCTGAACGTAAATCATTTATTAAAACACCTAAAGTTACACCTCTGGCCATCTACTTTTCCTTTTTAGTAGCTGGTTTTTTCTTAGTTACTTTTTTTAATCCGTCTAACCATACTGGATCATAATATGTATCAGGTATTCTTGTTTCTTTTAAAGTTTTTGGCATTTCACCAAATTGACCTAAAGTTGTAGTAACTCTTTCGTCACCATATTTACCTTTAAGACGATCTCTTTCATCATCATCAGAATGACTATATGCACCAGTAATTTTTATTCCTGATACAGCACTATCTCCGTGAATAGACTTTAAAACAATTAACTCAGGAGCAGAAACCATATTTAAACATACGACTTGTCCAACATCTCCGCCAATTGCAACATTACAATCTACATATTCCATATATTTCTCCTTTTAAGTGGAGAAGAAGCTCCCGACAAACTTCTTCTCCAACATAGAGTTTACGAAATTTCGTAAACACCATGACAGTTAAGTTGACTTGCACACAATGTTGCGGTTGTAGTCATTGCACGATACATGACGTATTGTGTCGCTGGTCTTGCTGGTGCGTGACGTTTCATTTTTTCACCGCTCATATAGTGAAGTTTTAGTTTAGAAGTATCAAGAATATAACACCTCTTATCAGGGTTTTTGCCTGAAATAGTTAGATCATCCAAAGTCGGATCATACTGAAACTTTAATCCAGCATACATAATATCCCCAACGGAAATATCATTGCTACCAGCCCATCCAGTTTGAGTATAATTACCTTTACTTTTTAACTCTGTGGCTAATCTATCAAGGAAATCTGATCCACATAAAGCAAGATCAGGTCTACCACCAAATCTTTTTAATTGCCTTATTTCAGTATGTAAAAGATCAGTTAATTCCTGACCACCTGATGTATTTGAAATAGCAACATTAACTCTATTTCTCCACCAAGAATTTGTGTCAGTTCTTAATCCACCAACAGTTGAACTTGTGGCTGCTGGATTGTCCTTAACAATAGATTGAATACCAGCTATTGCATTTGCATCAGCAGTACCATCACCATAAAGGAAAGTATTCATACCTTTGGCATAACCTTCCATCATATCGTCTAATTTATCTTTAAATAAATTAACCAATACAGTTTGATCTCGCTTACTATGGCTAGAAGTAGATGCACTATTCAAGCTATCAGTAACACTAAGACCATCATGTTTTAATTCGGTCAATGTCAATGAAATACCTGAGTGATGTTCTTTCCAGTTATAGTTCACTCGCTCAATGTTAGCTGGATTTGAATAGCTAACAGTTGAATTATGCGTAAAACCAGCAACAGTAGTTGTATAAACTCCTTTTACTGCTAGAGATACAGCACCCTTACCACCAGGAAATTCTACAGCTTTGCTGTCTAATGCTTTGAGGAAAGGTTTGTCTTGTTTACTATTATCGTAAACATTCCCTCGATCAATATAATAATCAAGGGCAGCATTGGCGATATTCGCCAGTTCGTCAGATGAAAAAGCCATTGTTTAACTCCATTTGGCTATAGCTTAACTTCCCATCTCCGCCAAACTATTTTGAATTGCTTCTTCTAAACTGTTTGGTTGTGATGTAGGAGTTCCGCTTAATTTATTACCGCTAGGTGTCCGAATAGGAGTTCTATTGCCTGAAATTTTTGCATATCTATCTGAAACAGTAGTGTATGCACCCTCTAACATTTTAACAATTCCGTCTTGTGTTGGTGGTACTCCATTTTGTGCAACTTCTGCCCTCATTCGATCAAGTAACGTATCTTTTTTTCTGTCAAAGTCAGGATCAGATTTCTTTTTAGACGTTTCCCAGTTAACAACAATATCATTTAATACTTTTGCTTGTTCAACTTGATTACTTGCTTGTTGCTGAGTATTTAAATTTTGAACCTTATTTTCTAAATTAGATTTTTCGGCTCTCGTTTTAGCTAACTCATTTGCAGTATCCTCATCCATATATCCATCATTAACTTTAGATTTCAAATCATCAGGTAAAACTTCTCCAGCTTGTACAGCAAGTGAATCTACTACTGGTTTTAAGGCTTTGTAGGCTTCTAGTGGATTATTTTTGACTAAAGCCATAATCTTCATTCCATCTGCCATTTCATCTGTAGAAAGATTATTGGTAGTTTGAAATTTGTTGATTTTTTCGTTTTCCTCAAAACCCAATTTGAATTTATTTCTTTCATCAATGACTTTTTTAAATCTTGGATAAGGAACAGATTTACCTTTTTCTAAAGGCTCATCATCAGCATCATCAGATTGGTCATCTATGGGTGTGTCTAAATCTCCATCTTCTCTTGTTTCAACATTTTCATCGGATTGCGATTCCGTAACTTCTGTTTGTTCTTCTTCGTCTACTTTAGGCTGACTAGCCTTTTGCACTACTGCAAGAAGATCATCTTCCGTTTCGCTTTCGGCACTTGACGATTGCACCTCTTGATTATTTTCAATTACGTCATTTGAAGTGTCAGAAGGTTGCACTTCGTTTGCTTCTTCAGCCATTTTTTACTTCCCTTTCTTTATGTATAGTATTGTCGATCACAGTTTTCAACAATAAAGTTAAATAATTAATTGTTTGCTCCCATTGGTGGTAATGTTCCTCCAGTTGGTGCTGATAAAACTTGTTGGTTGTTTGCACCGCCTTGAGGTAATCCTTGCATTGCTGGATCGCCAGTTCCTTGTCCTTGATTTTGATTCATTGCAACAATACTTGGGATTTGTTCTGTTAATGCAGATGTAATATCTAATTTATCATCTAATCTCTTTAACAATTCCTTTGCTAACCACTTAGGATCAATACCTGGTATTTGTAATAAAAAAGGCATTATTCTTTCAATATTTTGAAGTTCGGCTGCTCTATTAGGTTTCCCAGTTGATCCAGCTTCTACTTCTAAATAAATTTCGTCTATAATTTGCTCTCTAGTCATTGAAGGAAATACTGCACCTACTCCAACTATTTTTCTAACTTCATCAATAGACATTTCTTGTAAAAGAATTTGCCCAGCAGATCGTGCAATCTCACTCATAAATGTATCTAGGTCATCAACATTTGCTCCTAAACTGCTCATTCGAGAAGATTCTGCAATACTGGTTTCTGTTGCTGTTGCTTTTGAAACTCCACCAAATGTAGATTCTTGTGCACCAACAACTAACTGAACATCATCAAATATTGTCCTAACTTCATATAAATTTGGATCAATACCAATCTGTTGTACTGGCTGGATTACGTCATTTACTTTTTGTCCAGCAGCTAAAGCCTGAAGTTCAAGAACTGCATTTGCTGGATGTGTAGATAATTTAATTTTATCTTCTTCTTCGAGCATCCCAGCTGGTGCTGCATATTTAGGTCTATTTGCCCTTCTATGCTCTCTTAAACCTTGCCTAGCACGATTATATTCGCTTTGCATAGGCATTAACAATTTAATATCTGAAGGTGGATATAAATGATTTTTATGCTCTATTTCATTAAAAACTAATGCATTTATTGGAAAAAATGTTTCTACCTTTACATCAGGTGACATTGGTTCTCTTAAAAAATCTTCGTGTCCATCACAAACGCAATATTGTAATCCTGATTTTTTATCGTAAATTTCGTAAATTACAGCTAAACTTTCGTTTTCCTGATTAGTTTCTTTTCTATCATAACTATCAGAAACAGTTTTTCGCCCAGTAACATCATATTCAGTAAATTTATTACTTACATCAACACCATAGATTTCCATAATTTCATCAGGAGTTAAATACATTTCGTGAGCAATCCATCTTGCTCCAATAAAACCTTTTAACTCTCTACACATCGGATCAATTATTATTGAATTAGCTTCAGGAAAATCAAATACTAATCCTTCTCTAACAATAATCATTTCTTCAGACATTAGAGCTTTCATTGATAATTGAAGTTCTTCAATTTGTGGATCATCAGCAAGAATATCTCCTTTTGATGCTTGTTTTGCAATTCTTGTTAAATTATCAATCTGTGCTTGAACATCAGCAATTTTGCTTGATACTTCAGGCGATCTATCAACATCTCTTTGAAAACCTACTTTTACATATCCAACACCAGTTGTAATAACTCTTCTAACTAAACTTTTCATTTGAGTTTTAAAAGCTGGTTGCTGTTCATTCATAAAATAATCAAATAAACTTTCCATTGTCTTTGCTACATTATCCAGCATCTTTCTATGATTTGTTCCATTCTGCCAATCCTGGATTATTTGCGTTGCTTGAGGTGGAACTGGAACATTACTTGCCAATGCTTGAGCAGTAGTATCATAAGCCATAGCTAATGTTTTTTCATCACCATCCCAAAACTGAAAATCCATTCTTTGCCTTCTTTTACAAACAGCTTGTGGATTTTTTGCATACAATGATGCTGTTCTTTGCTGAACATGACGTTGAAGAATATTTGCTACATAATTATCATCATCCCATTTGTTTGGATCAAAGCCTTTTAATGCAGAATCCATATCAGTTTTCATTTGTTTAAAAGCTGGTTCGTGAAAACTCTTTGCACTTTGAACACAATCTATCCAATGAGATACAAGTGCTTTTCTTCTTATTGTTGGCTCATCTTCTTTTTCCTCGACAACGACAATTTCCATTTCTTCATCCATTAGAATCCTCCTGAAGAATTATTTATAAAGTTTTGTCGCTCTCTTTGCTCACTATCAAATTTAATCCATTGAATTGTTCCAACTTCAGGAACACCATCTTTTTTTGGAGAATACCCAATAGGAGTTGACAATCTATCTAAACCCATTCCAATCCAAGATAAAGCATCTACAAAATCATCAAATCTTGCATTTGGAAATTTTAACAATTCATCTAATGCTTTTTGCGTATATCCAGCAACTTTAGGAAAATACACTTTTTTCATTGCTGTTCTTCCTAAAATAGATTGAGCTCTTTGAACTTTATTATGAACTGGAGTTACTTCTTCAATTCTGCAATAAACTCTTTCTTCTGCCATTCTTTTCCTTAAAAATGGTTTTATTGATTTACTAATATGTCCTTTTTCTGCCCACCATATTAATGGTTTATGTCTTGACATTAAATTCAGCATAGCTTGGACAACTTTATCAACTGGCCTTTTTTCCCACCAGCAATCTATAATATATATATCGTCATCACGATCCACACCGACAATTAATAAACAAGTTGCATCATTTCTTGTTTTATCTACTCCAACAGCATGATCTGAAGCTGCATAAATTCTCAAATCTTCAGGTAAATCTTGTTTGTTGTAAAACATAATATTTTCTCGTTCAAACAAGTCACCATCTTCAGGAGTAGGTCTTTGCTGGTACAAAGAAGAAAACCCTCTTGGGTCTAAATTTCTTTGTGCGTTCATAAATTCAAAATCAAATCTATCTTTCCACAATAATTCGCCAACATCCCTTCCTAATGGATCATTTTCCTCTGCTAGTGCTGGAAGATTGATTATATGCCATTTACTAGCTTCTTCAGGGGTGTAATGAGGATTTGTTGGGTCAGTTAGTCTTCCAATTAAATCATCTTCATGCCACCTTGTCTGAACGATTACAATAGATGCTGATGCTGTCATTAATCGTGTCATTAATACTTGTGTAAACCAATTCCAAAGCTGTTCTCTTAATGTTGGTGATCCAGCTTCTAAACTATCTTTAATTGGATCATCTAAAATAACAAAATCACCACCACGACCAGTAATTGATCCACCTCGACCAACAAAAACACTCATTCCGCCTTTTCCAGTTTGTATTCTGCTTTTGGATGCACCACCCATTCTTAAACTAAATTTTGGAAATACTTGTTTATATTGTGGTGCAGTTATTATTGATCTTACGTCTGCTCCAAAGTCTTTTGCAAAATCTTCATTATATGTTGCAAAAATGACGTTTCTATATGGGTCTTTACCCATTAAATAAGGAATAAATCTTCTTGAAATTAGTTCTGATTTTCCGTGTCTGGGAGGCATACAGACTATTAATCTTGGAATATGACCCTTTTCTACCTTTTCCAGTACTTTTGCCAATGCTCGATGATGTTTTGCATCTTTAAACATAGATAATTCTGTATTATCAGGATCGGATGGATCAGGCATAGTATATTTTACAAATTTCAAAAAATCTTTTCGTGCTTCCAAAGAAAGCATTTGACGTTTTGCAATTTGAATACGTTTATCTAATTCAGAAATTTTTGATTTATCTGTCATACTGCCATTTTTTTTGCTAAATCGTGAGTTTCTTTGTTTCTTCTTGTCCAGCCTTTAATAAATTTCTTTTGACTAGGATTGTTTTTTACAATTGCATCATAAAATTCTTTTCTTTTTTTCGTAAATTTACTCAAAATATCTTTTGCTGATTTTTGCCATACAATTTCTAAAGTTTTACTTCCAATAACACCATCTTCTTTAGCACCAATTATTGATTGTAACACTTTAGCACTTCGCCCAGTTCCAGCATTTATTGCAAAATCAAATACTGCAATGTCAAGACCACTAGGCAATGAATCACCTTTAATTCTATCCCAGTAATTATCTTTATATATTTGATCTACATGATCTCTCGGCATTGCCCTCATTTCATCTTTTGTAACTTCTCTACCCATCCATTCTTCATAGACTTTCTGTGTCACACCCATCATTGTTGCTCCACCTCTGTCATCAACATCATCAGAAAAAGAACCTTCGTGACCTAAGACCATTTCTAAACCAGCAAAATAATTTGATTGAACCATAGCTATTTCTTCTTTTTGTTTTTCCAGCCTGATTGCATATTTTTATATGCTTTCGTGCTTATTGTTGTGTTCTTCTTACTTCTTGAAGTACCAGCTTTTTTTCTTCGATTTATGTTTTCTACTAATGACATAATATCTCCTATTTTTTACTGTCAGTTTTGTTATATTTATCTACACTTCTCATTCCAGCAATGCCTAACATTCCTAATAATAATGGCATCATTACTGTCATGTCAGCTTGTGGAATAATTACATTAAACCCAGCACAAATAGGCGAGATCATATAATTAATGGCTAAACTTATAACGCATACATAACCACACAAGGGTCTCCAGGATGATTGAAACCAGTTTCCCTTTGCTTCTTCTTTATTAATAGCTAGTTGAGCCATTAATGCTTCTTGTGCGTGTTTATCAGCCATTGTAGCTAATTCGTGTGCTAATTTATTTTTTGTATCAGCATCAGGTATAAATTTATCCAGTATCTTAGTTGCTGGTGCTATTAAGTTTGCTAAAACCATAATTTAATCCTTTATTTCTATTCTACCAAAGGTATATCTTCGGTATATAATGTGACCTTCTGGTCTAATAAATTTAATTTCATTTCTATTTCTCTCATTCTCACAATACTTTCTTTAACTGATGCTGGTGGTTGCCATGTATCTATCCAAGTATCATTTTCTTCTACTTCGATTGTCAGCATTTCCATTTGGTGTTCAAGGAACGTAAGCCTTTCTGTTAACCCAAAATATAACCATACCGATAACCCAGTAAGAGCAATCATGCTTATAAGATTTCTCAATGGTATCGTTATATTGCTACTGTCAGATATACTAAGCTGTTTACTCATTTACTTTTCCTTTTGAGGTATGCAGTAAGTCGTGACATAAACTTTGGAAAACGCAGTTTGCTGGTGCGTGTTTTGACCTCTGATTTTTTCTGCATATTCGAGGCAAGTATTAAGATCATTGAAATAGACATCTTCTTGAATCTCCGTTCCATGTAAAATAACTATTAACACCCATATCATTTTCCATTTTCTTTAGACCTTGTGAAAGCTGTTGCACCCATGAAGACAGATACAATGCCTAAATTAGCGATGACGTAAGTTGACACTAATGGAATAGCCATCTGTGCTTTTGTATCGCTTATTGCTGGTGACATTATTAAAGCAATTAATATGATTGATGAAATAGACGAAACCCAACAAATAAGTCTTTGTTGATCTTGCATTAAATCGTTATTTTCAAGACGTATCATATGTTCAGATCGTGCTAATTCCTCATCTGAAATTTCACCATCTTTATCTAAATCGTATTGCTCAAATTTACTGTCTTTTTGAAATTTTTTTACCATTTAAATCCCTTTTAAATACCAACTTACATAACCAATTAATAATGCTCCGCCTAATATGACCAAAACTAAAAGACCAATCATTGAATATCGTATAATTTTTTGTATCTGTTCATCTCTTTCTTCTTTATCTTTTTGTCTTTTTAATCGAGCATCTTTTTGGAATTTGATCCAATCATTGTACATTCCTATTCGACCATATAGCTGGAGCATCTCCCTCAATTCTTGTTTTTTCGTTTCAATTTCTTCCAAAGCCATAAATTCTTCAAAGTCATTCGTATCTTTTCCCAATAATTTCGTAAAAATCGAATTTTTCTTTGCATTTGCTCTTTCCCTTAGTTCTTCTTCAGCACCAACGAATTTCGAGATCGCCGATGAAGCACTTGCCAAATCTCGCCCATGTGCGATGGTTTGCTTGATTGTTGATATGGCGGTATTGATGGCTGCGAGTTCCAGTAACACTTAATTCTCATTCTTTTCTTCCGCACATTGTTGATCGTTATATTCGACATTAACCTTTAAAAATAATTCCTATTAGCATCACAATTATTGTTCCGCCACTTCCTAAAACAAGAGTTTCTAATCTCTTAATTCTAAAAATTGTTTCCTTCCACCGCTCTTCACAAACAGCTTCATGGGTATCTAATCTTGATGCAGTTGATTTACTCATTAGGGGGAAGTACCTCTTCTGTAATAATTTTTTTTTCATAAGGAACACCTTCCTCATTAAGAACAAAATTTTCCCAATTTTTGCAAAGTATGCTACAAGGAATTGGGTCATACTTATAACCATTAGGTTCGG
>MDTB01082459.1_pt1 | contig 13188 bp, 12 predicted proteins | sample 811161 | NCBI WGS metagenome assembly MDTB01 (sample SAMN05326650, study PRJNA326480) | marine metagenome | isolation source: seawater | place: Mediterranean Sea | collected 2009 | reverse complement strand
TTCAACTGAAACAATGGGTGGTAGATCAACTGGTTGTCTAATCATAAATGGTAAAGTTAAAACTGTTAGCATAATTATAACTGCATGGAAAAATAAAGACAAATATTCCTTACGCTCCCAAGGCCAGAAAAGTAATTGAAAAGGTTAAAGAAGAAGAAAAGAGAGTAGTGTCGGAACAAGCTCCTCCTGCAGCAAAAGCAAAAGAAAAACCTGACAGAATTCCAATGCCAGAGGATAAAAAAGATAAAAAAAAGCTTGTTAAAAAAAAACAAAATCCTGAGGAGGTTAAACCAGAAATTAGACAAGCTTCTGAATTTGAAAAAAAAGAGATAATCGATACTAATGAAATTGCAGCTTTAATAGATAAAGCAAAAGAAATTACTGCAAAAACTGAGAGAGAGCAAAAAAAACTCACTCAAAGTAGTGTAAAAAACTCTTTTGCATCAGGCTTAACTTTGTCTGAAGAAGATGCTCTTAGAGCGCAAATTTTTGGTTGTTGGAGCGTTCCTTTAGGTTTACCCTACGATGATAATTTACTTGTTAGAATTAAATTAAAACTAAAAAAAGACGGTACAATTCTAAAATCAGAAATTATAGATCATGAAAGAATGAATAGGCCCGGTCAGAAATTTTATAAGATTTTAGCTGAGAGTGCCTTGAGAGCTGTAAGAATTTGTCAACCACTTAAAGTACCTCCAACGGGGTATGAAAAATGGAAAGATATTCAATTAAACTTTAATCCAACTGAAATGTTAAAAGGTTAAATCATGAAGAAAATTTTATTAATTTTGTTTTTAAATTTTTTTATTTTCAACCAGGCATATTCATTAATTGAAGTAGATATCACCAGAGGTAACCTAGACCCACTGCCGATTGCTGTTTCACCATTGCATGTTGATCCAATTTCTGAAAAAAGTGAAGGAGTTAAGGTTAAAGAATTAGGTGAAAATGTTTCTAAAATTATTGAAAAAAATTTTAAATCAACTGGATTGTTTAACCCTCTTAACAAAGATGCTTTTGTTCAAAAACCAGATATAGCCCATTTAAAACCTAGATTTGAAGATTGGAGACTAATTACTGCACAAGCATTAGTTACAGGGAAGCTTTTAGTAAAAGATGGGAAACTTAAAGTAGAATTTAGATTGTGGGATCTAACTGCGTCAAAAGAAATTTTAGCATTAGCATTCACTACTACACCGTCAAATTGGAGAAGAGTTGCCCATATTATATCAGATAAAATCTATGAAAGATTAACTGGCGAAGAGGGATATTTTGATACAAGAATAATATACGTCGCAGAGTCTGGTCCAAAAAATCAAAGAGTTAAAAAACTTGCGATAATGGATCAAGATGGAGCCAAAACTAAATATTTAACTTTAGGAAATGAACTTGTTTTAACTCCAAGATTTAATCCGACTAATCAATTAGTTACGTATTTATCTTATTTCAGGAATTTGCCAAGAGTATATTTATTAGATATTGAAACAGGTGAACAGGAAGTAGTAGGAAATTTTCCAGGGATGACTTTTGCTCCAAGATTTTCTCCAGATGGAAAAAAAATAATAATGAGTTTTGCCAAAGATGGTAATTCTGATATTTATACTATGGATCTAGAAACGAGAGAAGTAGAAAAAATTACTGAAGACTCCTCAATTGATACTTCTCCCTCTTATTCACCGGATGGAAAATATATTTGTTTTAATTCTGACAGAAGTGGTTTGCAACAAATATATGTTATGAAAAGTGACGGAAGCAATGTCAAAAGAATAAGTTTTGGAAAAGGACTTTATGGTACGCCTGTTTGGTCTCCTAGAGGAGATCTTATTGCGTTTACCAAAGTAAGCAAAGGAAGATTTTATATTGGTGTAATGAGATCGGATGGTTCTGGAGAAAGATTATTGACTGAAAATTTTTATCAAGAAGCACCTTCATGGTCTCCTAATGGAAGAGTTTTAATTTTCTATAGAGAGACTAAATCCGGGTCTAGTGGAGAGGGTTTTTCTGCAAAATTGTGGTCAATCGACATTACAGGTTATAATGAGAGGTTAATAAAGACAGAAACTGATGCATCCGACCCATCTTGGTCTTCTTTGTTGTCAAAGTGAGGTAAATCATATGATATTTAGGCTTGAAACATCTTACAACATTTGCAATATTCCCAATAACCCTAGGAGAAAATATAATGAATTTTAATAAAAATCTAAAAAATATAGTTTTAGTACTTATTGCATCTTTAGTTCTTAGTGCGTGTTCGACAGCAAAAAAAGCTGGCGTATCAGTTGACGGAGATGTTTACACGGGATCGGATACTGTTGAGTATCTAGCAAGCGGTGTTCCAGATAGAGTTTTTTTCGCGACTAACAAATCAAGCTTAACAACTGCTTCGAGAGAAACTTTAAGAAAACAAGCTACATATTTAAGAAAAAATAAAAATTTAAATATAACAGTTGAAGGACACGCTGATGAACGTGGAACAAGAGAATATAACTTAGCGCTAGGCGAAAGAAGAGCCAATGCAGCAAAAGATTATTTAATGACTTATGGAATATCAGGTAAAAGAATTTCAGTAATTAGTTACGGAAAAGAAAGACCTGTGAATCCAGCATCATCACCTTTAGCATGGTCTCAAAATAGAAGATCTGTAACGGTAAAAGTAAATTAATATCTACGAATTTTATCAAAATCTAGACCCCTTGTTTAAACCAAGGGGTCTTTTTTTTGCCATTTTGTATGACTAATAATATTAAATGAAATTTTTAAAATCAAAAAAATTAAAGTTATTACTTATTTGTTTAATAACCAGCATTTCATTCTCTTTTACTAATGCATCAGAGGAAAAAATAGACGCAATAATAGACCAATTAGAAATTATCAATAATGATCTTAAAACTCTAGAAAAAGCAGTTTATAATAATTCAGACATAAAAAGTGCCAAATCTTTAGACGGTCTTGACGAAGACGTTCTTACGAGACATTTATTAAAGCTAAACGAAATAGAAGACCAATTCAGAAGTTTAACAAATAGATTTGAAGAGGTTAACTTCAAATTAGATAAATTATCAAACCGAGTAACAAAAATTCAAACAGACTCACAACTAAGATTTTCAGATTTAGAGTCTGGAAATGTAATCAACACAAATAAGAGTCCAAATAAAATAAAAAATCAAGCAGCTTTACCTGGTACTGACAAAGCTCAAGATTTTGGTAGCGCCCCGGGCTATAATTCTAACCAAGAAGAAACAATTCAAGCTACGCAATCAATTGAAAGTGCGGGAACTGTAGTAACAGAAAAACCAGAAAACAAACAATCTTTATTACCTGATAAATCACCAAAAGAACAATATGACTTTGCTGTAAGTTTTATGAAAATTGGTGATTATGAAACAGCAGAATTTGCCTTAAAGGAATTTATAGAAAAAAATAAGTCACATGATCTAGCTGGAAGTGCCCAGTATTGGTATGGAGAAACATTTAGAATAAGACAACTTTACTCGGACGCTGCAACAGCTTATTTAGATGGATATCAAAACTATCCTAAAAGTGCTAGAGCACCGGACAATCTTCTAAAGCTTGGGATAACAATGGTGCAACTTGGAGAAAAAGATCAAGGTTGTACAATGATAACAGGACTAAAAAAACAATATCCAAAAGCTAGCCAGTCTGTGCTACAAAAAGCACAATATGAGCAAAAAAGATTTAAGTGTTCTTAAAAAGCAAAAATTACTAAAGTTAAAAATTCTAAATTTAGAGATTTATAAAAATTTCAGAAAATATCTTGAAAAAAAAATTAGAAAAAAGCCTTTCCTGGTAGCAGTTTCAGGAGGGCCTGATAGCATGGCTTTAGCTATTCTTTCTTTCATATACGGCAAGGAAAAAAAATCAAAAGTTTATTTTGTTCACATTGATCATAGAATAAGAAAAAATTCTTTTAAAGAAAGTATCAAAGTAAAAAAACTTCTTAAAAAGAAAAAAATAAATCTAAGAATATTAATTAATAAAAAAAAAATTAATAAAAATATTCAAAAAAATGCACGAGATATAAGATATAATTTGTTACAAAATTTCTGTAAAAAAAATCGCATAAAATTTATCCTTACTGGCCATCACAGCGATGATCAAATTGAAACTTTTCTAATACGATTATCAAGAGGTAGTGGGGTACAAGGTTTATCTTCAATGAGCAAAGAGAGTAAATTAGAAAAAAATCAAATGCTGATGAGACCATTCTTAGGAATACAAAAAAAGCAATTATCACTGATAGCTAAAATGGTTTTTGGCTCATACTTAAAAGATCCGAGTAATACCGATGAGAAATATTTGAGAACAAAAATCAGAAAACTTAAAAATTTATTTGAAACAAGCGGTATTTCGCATAATCAGATTATGAGATCAATCAGTAATTTAGCTTCTACTAAAAAAACTTTAGATATATTTTTAGGTAGGTTTATTAAAGAAAACATTAAAATTAATAACAAAAAAATATTTATTAAAACAAATAATTTTTTAGTAGAGCCATACGAACTTAAACTTAAAATCATGAATTATTCTTTAAAAAAAATATCTAAAGCTTATTATCATCCCAGATCCATTAAAGTTTTAAATTTGCTAGAAAGAATCGAGAAAGAAAAGAAATTCAAATCTACCTTAGGAGGTTGCATAATTGAAAAATCTGACAATTTTTTATGTATTTATAAAGAAAAAGTAAATAAATCTAAAAAGTAACGGTGATTCAATATTTTTTGACATATTTTGCCTCATTTACAATTAAATATTAGTTTAATAATACTTGTTAATTAATAAAAAATACTTATTTATACATTATGAACTTTAAAAATTTAGTTATGTGGGGAATCATAGTCTTGCTATCTGTCGGACTATTTAATCTATTCCAAAATCCTCAAAATTCTAATTCCTCAAATAACAAAGTTGCTTTTTCTGAGTTTTTAACGGAGGTTGATGCTGGAAGAGTTGTCGAGGTAGAAATTCAAGGAAATAATATTAATGGTGTTTTAGCGAATGGGAAAACATTTAAAACTTTTTCTCCTAATTATCCAAATCTAGTAGAGAAACTTAATACTAATGGAGTAAGCATATTAGCTAGACCGAAGGAAGATAAAATGCCTTCACTTTTAGGAATATTACTATCTTGGTTTCCTATGCTATTATTAATAGGAGTTTGGATCTTCTTTATGAGACAAATGCAAGGTGGAAAAGGTGGAGCCATGGGATTTGGAAAATCTAAAGCCAAACTTTTAACTGAAGCACAAGGCAAAGTAACGTTTAATGACGTCGCTGGCGTAGAAGAAGCTAAAGAAGAAGTAGAAGAGATTGTAGAATTTTTAAAAGATCCAAAAAAATTTAGTAGACTGGGTGGAAAAATACCAAAAGGTGCTTTATTGATAGGGCCACCAGGAACTGGAAAAACATTATTGGCTAAAGCAATCGCTGGAGAAGCAAACGTTCCATTTTTTTCAATTTCAGGCTCTGATTTTGTTGAAATGTTTGTGGGAGTTGGTGCCTCAAGAGTTAGAGACATGTTTGAGCAAGGAAAAAAGAATTCTCCTTGTATTATTTTTATAGATGAAATTGATGCAGTTGGAAGAAGTCGAGGTGCAGGCCTTGGTGGAGGAAATGATGAAAGAGAACAGACTTTAAACCAGCTTTTAGTTGAAATGGATGGTTTTGATACTAATGAGGGAATAATTTTAATTGCTGCAACAAATAGACCTGATGTTTTAGATCCTGCTCTTTTAAGACCTGGAAGATTTGATAGACAAGTTGTAGTAGCAAATCCAGATATAGTAGGAAGAGAAGCTATTTTAAAAGTACATATCAAAAAAATTAGTACTGGTCCTGATGTAAAATTAAGAACTATTGCAAGAGGAACCCCAGGATTTTCTGGTGCAGATTTAGCAAATCTCGTTAATGAATCAGCATTATTAGCAGCAAGAAAAAACAAAAGAGTTGTAACTATGAGTGATATCGAGGAAGCTAAAGACAAAGTAATGATGGGAGCTGAAAGAAGATCGATGGTTATGACCGAGGATGAGAAAAAATTAACGGCCTATCATGAGGGCGGTCACGCTATTGTTGCTTTAAATGAAAAAGCTTCAGACCCAATTCATAAAGCAACTATTATACCAAGAGGTAGGGCTTTAGGCATGGTGATGAGATTACCTGAAAGAGATCAGCTTTCAATTTCAAGAGAAAAAATGCATTCTGATATAGCAGTTGCAATGGGAGGAAGAATTGCTGAGGAGATAATTTTTGGACATGATAAAGTTACATCTGGAGCTTCATCTGATATAGACATGGTGACTAAAATGGCAAAGAACATGGTAACTAGATGGGGAATGAGCAAAGAGCTTGGAACCATTGCATATGGTGAAAATGAGGAAGAAGTATTTCTAGGAAGGTCTGTTACAAGACAGCAAAATATGTCTGAGGAGACAGCTAAAAAAGTAGATGCTGAGGTTAAGAAAATTGTTGAGAAAGGCTACGAGAGAGCAAAAACCGTTCTTACTGAGAAAATCGATGATTTACATAAATTAGCGAAAGCTTTGCTAATTTATGAAACTTTAACCGGTGACGAAATAAGGGATTTAATTTTAAAAGACATAAAGCCTAATAGAAATTTAGACTCGAATACCAAAGACGATAACGATGAGTCTTCTGTTTTAGCAGATTTAGGTCTTAAACCTAAACCAGCAGTCTAAAAAAAAATTCATGAAGAAATATTACACTAGAGCGTGTAATTTTTGTTATGGGTCTGAAGCCGCAGATTTAATTAAACAAAATAAAGCTTTTCCACTTAATGGTAATAAGAAAATTGCTTTTTGTAATATTGAAATTTTTATAAGAGAAAAAAATAGAATTTCATCTAAAATTATTAAATTAGAAAAAATTAATACTCAAATTATAAATTTAAGAAAAAAAATAAAAAAAGACTTAAAAATAATCACATCAAAAAAAAAATATTTCAATACTCCAAATATTATGGGTATTTTAAATATGACACCTGATAGCTTTTCTGATGGAGGAAAATTTAATAATAAAAAAAAAGCATTGAAACAAATTAATTCGATGATTAGATCTGGAGCTCAAATTATTGATATAGGAGGAGAGTCTACAAGACCTGGATCAAAAATAGTTCCATGGAATCAAGAGTGGAATAGAATCAAAAATATTATTAAAATATTTAAAAAAAAATTTCCTAAAACTTTACTCTCAATTGATACAAGAAAATCTCAAATAATGACTAAAACTTTAGATCATCGAGTAGATATAATTAACGATGTGTCATCCTTCAATTTTGATCCTTTGTCCTATCAAAGTGTAAAAAAATCTAATTCATGGAAAGTAATACATCATATGCAAGGAAATCCGCAGAATATGCAAAATAATCCTAGATATAAAAATGCCCTGCTAGATATCTACGATTTCTTTGAAAATAAAATAAATAATCAATTTAAATCAAACAAAAATAAAAAAAAAATCATATTAGATCCCGGTATAGGTTTTGGAAAAAATTTGAAACATAATTTGATGATACTAAACAAGATTTCTATATTTCATTCTTTGGGTTTTCCTATATTAATAGGCACTTCTAGAAAAAGATTTATAAGTCAAATATCTGGAAGATTTGATACTCGTGAAAGACTTGGTGGCACAATTTCATCTGTATTATTTACTCTGTTACAAGGAGTCCAAATATTTAGAGTGCATAATGTTGATGAGGTAAAACAAGGAATTTTAGTTTATAAAAAGCTATTGAATCAATGAAAAAAAAATATTTTGGAACAGATGGTATTAGAGGGACCGTCAATCAAGAAATTATAAATGGAGAAAAGTTTTTCAAGTTTGGTCTTGCTGCCGGCACTTATTTTAAAAATCTAAAAAAATATAAACAGACTGCAATAATTGCCAAAGATACAAGATTATCAGGGTATACACTTGAACCTGCTTTAGTTTCAGGGTTAGCTTCAGCTGGAATGCATATTACTACGTTAGGACCTCTCCCAACAAATGGATTAGCCATGTTAACAAAATCAATGAAAGCCAATCTAGGCATAATGATTACCGCTTCTCATAATCCGTTTTATGATAGTGGATTAAAACTATTTGGTCCAGATGGATTGAAACTTTCAGATAAGATAGAAAAAAAAATTGAAAAACTAATAGACTCAAATACGATTAATTACTTGTCTAATCCAAAAAATTTAGGAAGGGTGAAAAGAATAGAAAATGCTAATGAAAAATACATAAAAATTCTTAGAAAAAACTTTCCTAAAAATTTTAGTTTAAAACGAATGAAAATTGTGATCGATTGTGCTAATGGAGCAGGATACAAATCAGCTCCAAAGCTTCTATTTGATTTAGGTGCAAAAGTGATTTCTATTGGAGTTGAACCTAACGGCTTAAATATTAATAAAAAATGTGGTTCTACGTATCCATCAAAAATTTCATCATTTGTCAAAAAACACAAAGCGAATTTAGGAATTTCTCTAGATGGTGATGCTGACAGAATAATTATGTGCGATGAAAAAGGTAAAATTATAGACGGTGATCAAATAATAGCGATGCTAGCAAAACGTTGGAAAAGAAAAAAAATCCTTAAAGGTGGAGTGGTAGGTACTTTAATGTCAAATTACGGTCTTGAAAAATTTTTGAAAAAAGAACAAATTAAATTTTTTCGTGCTAACGTTGGAGATAGATACGTCAAAGAAGCAATGAAAAAATATAATTTTAATCTCGGTGGTGAACAATCAGGACATATAATAATGGGGAAATTTGCTACCACTGGTGACGGTCTTCTAGTTGCTTTAGAAGTTTTATTTTCATTAAGAAAAGGTAAAAAAGCCAGTGATTTATTTAATGAATACAAATCAACACCTCAAATTTTAGAAAATTATTCAGTTAAAAGTAAAAATATTATTAATACAAAAAAATGTAGGGAGTCAATAAAAATTGCAAAAAAAATTATTAAAAAAGAAGGTAGATTACTAGTAAGAAAGTCAGGCACTGAACCAAAAATAAGAGTCATGGGAGAGTCAAACAATATAATTTTATTAAAAAGATGTATAAAAATTATTAGGCAATCGATAAAGTCATGAAGCCTAAATCTAAAGTTTTAATAATTGCAGGTTCTGATTCTTCAGGAGGAGCAGGAATACAGGCTGATATTAAAACAGTTACTGCCTTAGGTTCATATGCAATGACGGCAATTACTGCTATAACCGCTCAAAATACAACGGGTGTAAGATCAGTAATACACATCGATCCAAAAGAAATTTCTAAACAAATTGAATTTACTGCGAAAGACATAAGACCAGCATCAATTAAAATTGGAATGCTTCATTCAGAGAGTGTTATTAATGCAGTGATGAAATCTTTAAAAAAAATTAAAGTTTCAAAAATCGTTCTAGATCCAGTGATGGTTGCTAAAGGAGGTTATAAATTGATTAATAATAAAGCGATTAATTTGATAAAAAAAAAACTTATTAAAAAAGTTTTTTTAATAACACCTAATATACCTGAAGCTGAAATACTAACAAACGCTAAAATTAAAACGGTAAATGACATGATTTATTCAGCTCATATTTTAATTAAACTTGGTGCTCAAAATGTTCTAATTAAAGGAGGTCACCTTAAATCTAAAATTATGGTTGATATATTGGTAAACAATAAAAAAATTGTGATTTTTAAGAATAAAAAACATACAACTAAAAATACACACGGCACAGGATGTACTCTATCTAGTGCAATTGCTACATATTTATCATGTGGAAAACTATTAAAGAAATCCTGTGAGCTCGGAATTAAATATGTTAACCAAGCAGTAGGACACAAACTTAATTATGGTAAAGGTCAAGGCCCGATAAATCATTTACACTCATTTAAGATTGATAAAAAATTTTAATTATGAAAAATGTCGTTGTAGTAGGATCTCAATGGGGAGATGAAGGAAAAGGAAAAATTGTCGATTGGCTCTCTAGCGAGGCAGATGTTGTTATAAGATTTCAAGGCGGGCATAATGCAGGTCATACTTTAGTAATAGATGGTATTACATATAAACTAAGATTACTTCCTTCAGGAATTGTAAGAAAAAAAAAGATTTCTATAATCGGTAATGGTGTAGTGGTAGACCCTTGGGCTTTATTAGATGAAATAAGAGAAATAAAATCTAAAGGCGTTTCTGTAGATGAAAATAATTTAGTTTTAGCTGAAACAGCCAATTTGATACTACCCTTTCACCAAGAGATGGATGCAATTAGAGAGGATCAAGCAGGACAATCTAAAATAGGAACGACAAGAAGAGGAATAGGCCCAGCATATGAGGACAAAGTAGGCAGAAGATCAATTCGCGTAATGGACTTGGCCTCTGAGTCAAATCTTGATAAAAGGCTGCAAACTGTTCTTGAACACCATAATGCAATTCGGAAAGGACTAGGAAAAAAAATTTTTCAAAAGGATAAATTAAAAAAAGATTTGCTTAAAATTGCACCAGAAATATTAAAGTATTCAAAGCCAGTTTGGAAAAAAATTAATGAATATAAATCTAAAGGAAAAAAAATACTTTTTGAGGGAGCTCAAGGAATTTTATTAGATGTTGACCATGGAACCTATCCCTATGTTACGTCATCAAATACTGTTGCTTCTGCAGCCGCAACTGGAACAGGTTGTGGACCAAACACAATAGATTATGTTTTAGGAATAACTAAAGCCTATACTACCCGAGTTGGAGAAGGACCATTTCCCACAGAATTAAAAAATGATATTGGAGAACTTTTAGGTAGTAGAGGAAAAGAATTTGGAACAGTTACAAGTAGGAAAAGAAGATGTGGCTGGTTCGATGGAGTACTAGTTAAACAAACTATAAAAATATCTGGTATTGATGGAATAGCTTTAACAAAATTAGATGTTTTAGATGAACTAGAGGAAATAAAAATATGCATTAAATATGAAGTTAATGGTAAAGAAATAGATTATTTACCAGCGTCAGTAGAAGACCAGTTAATGGTTAAGCCAGTATACAAAACTTTTTCAGGTTGGAAGACTTCTACTAAAGGAATAAGAAATCTTGACAAACTTCCAGAAAATGCAAAAAAATATATAAGCGCTATTGAAGATTTTGTTGGGGCAAAAATTTCAAGTATTTCAACTAGCCCTGAAAGAGAAGATACAATACTTTTAGAAAATCCTTTTAAAATTTAATTAGTTTTTAGGAAGTAGATTTTTTGATTTATTCGAGTTAATCATTGTTTTTTGAAGTTTTTCAAAAGCTTTACTTTCTATTTGCCTTATCCTTTCACGACTGATCTTAAATTTTTTACTTAATTGTTCTAGGGTTTTAGGGTTCTCGGTTAATCTTCTAGCTTCTAAGATTGCTTTTTCTCTTTCATTTAAAACACCTATTGAACTATAAAGAAGTTCTTTTTTTTCGTCTAACTCTTGTTTTTGTGAGATTGCCAATTCTTGGTCTAAATTCTCATCAACCAGCCAATCTTGCCACTCATCTTCTGTACCAGCTTTTATAGGGTCATTTAGAGATTTTTCTTGTCCCATCATTCTTCTATTCATATTTACAACTTCATGCTTTTCAACATCCAGTCTTTTTGATATTTCTTTGACGTGTTCATCTCTAAGATCACCCTCTTGATTTGGAGCAATTTGATTTTTAATTTTTTTAAGATTGAAAAAAAGTTTTTTTTGAGCGGTTGTCGTTCCCATCTTAACCATACTCCACGATCTTAAAACATATTCTTGTATGGCAGCTTTAATCCACCACATCGCATAAGTAGCTAACCTAAAACCTTTATCTGGATCAAATTTTTTAACTGCTTGCATTAACCCAATGTTTCCCTCTGATATTAGTTCATTTACTGGAAGTCCGTAACCTCTATAGCCCATTGCAATTTTTGCTACCAATCTTAGGTGGCTAGTTACAAGCTTATGAGCTGATTTAAGATTGCCTCTTTCTTTCCAGCTTTTTGCGAGCATGTACTCCTCTTCGGCGTCTAGCATTGGAAATTTCTTTATTTGAGAAAGATAGATTGATAAACTTCCGACTGCGGGAGTAGGTAAATTTGATATTTTGTTTTTTTTATTCATTTAAATTTATTTATTTAATTTTAATAGTTTTTAATTAGCTAATTTATCTAATAATTTCAATAGCTTATTAAAATCTTGAGGTAAATTTGAGTAAAATTGTAATTTTTTTTTAGTTACAGGATGAGCAAATCCTAGACTTTTGGCATGCAGTGCCTGCCTATTTAAATTTAGTAACTTATTATTAAAATCTTCATTTATTTTCTTAAATTTTAAATTTTTTTTACCGTATTGTTTATCACCAAGAAGCGAATTACCTTTATATGCCATGTGAACTCTTATTTGATGAGTTCTACCTGTTTCAAGTTTACACTCAACTAAACTAATTTTGGGAATATCTTTTATATTATAAACTTTTTTTGTAATATAATTAGTAATTGCTTTTTTTCCGTTTCTAACATTAGTCGTCATTAATTGTCTATTTTTTTTACTTCTGCCAATCTGAGTTTCTATTTTTCCGTTTAGAGGTCTAATAACTCCCCAAATTAGCGCTTGATAAGTTCTTTCAATTGTATGCTCTGCAAATTGCTTTCCTACTTCAGAATGTGCTTTATTATTTTTTGCAACAACTAATAAACCACTAGTTTCTTTGTCAATTCTATGTATAATTCCTGGTCGTGACACACCATTAATATTCGATAATTTATTTCGATACTTGTAAATCAAAGCATTTACTAAAGTTGATTCATAATTACCTGCTCCTGGATGCACAACCATACCAGCAGGTTTATTAACGACCAACACATCATTGTCCTCAAAAACTATATTTAATTGAATTTTTTGACCTTTAATAATTTCTTTCTTATTTTCTTTTAAAATTACAGTGACATAATCTGAGGACTTTACTTTCCTCGAGGGCGAGTAAATTATATCATTATTAACTTTTACATTTTTTGATAAAATAATTTTTTTTAAATTAGATCTAGTCAAGTCAGGGATCTTTTTTGAAAGGACTAAATCAATTCTTTTACCAATATCTTCATTTTTAACGAAAAATTTAATTGTTTTATTGTTCATTTATATTTAAATATATCTATATGCGCCGATAGCTTCAACTGGATAGAGCGCCGGATTTCGGCT
>MDTB01219842.1_pt1 | contig 13189 bp, 11 predicted proteins | sample 811161 | NCBI WGS metagenome assembly MDTB01 (sample SAMN05326650, study PRJNA326480) | marine metagenome | isolation source: seawater | place: Mediterranean Sea | collected 2009 | reverse complement strand
TCAAAATAAAAGAACTTAAGAAACTGCCTTTTACTAAAGAAGACTTCAATCGAAGGTCCAAGTATCTAGATACATTTGATTCTAAAAAAGAAGCTCAAAAAATTATTAAGTTAATTTATCCACAAAATGGGTAGTCCCGTCAGAACATCTAATAACAGCAGAGGGAAAATCTTTTATTATAGAATAATCATGAGTTGCCATAAAAATTGCCTTTCCTTTTCTCTGAATATCTTTGAGAACTTGCATTATTTCTCTTGATGTTTCTGGATCAAGATTTCCAGTTGGCTCATCAGCAATAATTAAATCTGGCTCATTTAATAATGCTCGAGCAATAGCAACTCTTTGTTGTTCGCCTCCAGATAATTCATGTGGCATTTTATAATCTTTATGTTCCATATTTACTTGCTGAAGAACCTCTTGGATTCTTTCATCAATTTTATTCTTAGCTACCCATCCAGTAGCTTTCAACACAAAATATAAATTATCTCTAACGGAACGATCATAGAGTAATTGAAAATCTTGAAAAACAACTCCTATACCTCTACGTAAAAAAGGAATATCCTTATCCTTTAGACTATTTAAATCGTAACCAACAACTGCCCCCTCTCCATCACATAAAGGTAAATCTCCATATAAGGTCTTCAATAAACTACTCTTTCCACTTCCTGTTTTTCCAATCAAATAAATAAAATCCCCTGGATTTAATTCAAAAGTTACTTTACTAAGTACCAAATGATCTTTTTGATATATTTTAGCATTTTTTAAATGCAAAATTGATTCAGACATTGTAATAAATTTGATAAATAAAATTAACCAATTAAATTTCAAGAATGTATTAAATTTGAAAAAAACTTAATTAAAATCAAGTCCATTTAAAAGATAATATTTCTTAATTTTAATTCAAATAAATAATCCAATGGAAGAAAAAACACTTATTGATTTAAAAGAAAATAATTTTTTTGTTGATGGAGTCTGTAAAATTTGTAAACACAGAATTGAAAATGCTTTAGATGGAATAAAAGGAGTAAAATGGGCTGAATGGAATATTAGCACTAAAATTCTCCAAATAAAAGCCAATAATGAATTAAATTATGATGAAATTGGAATTGCTTTATCTAAAGTTGGCCATGACAATTGGATGTTAAAAGCTGATGAGCAAGCATACCAAAATTTAGAAGATGGGTGTAAATATAGGGTGAAAAAATAAATCAATTTGATTCTAATTGTTTTAAAAAAGAATGCAAAACCTCCCAATTAAAATCATCTAAACTTCTTTCATAGGCATTAATTCCGGCAGAAGGGAAAGATGCTTGAACTCCTTTTAACTCTCGTTTTTGCTTTTGAAAAACAATATTATCTGAGCTATCTTTTACCTCAAATTCGTACTGTAATATTGCTGTGTGCATTCTTTTCGTCACAAGACCTCTATAAGTGTCTGCAGAAATAAATATAGTATAATCTGCAATAGATTTATCAACAATCTCAAGCCCATTAGAAATAAAATAATTACTTGCCTCATTAAAAAGAATAGATTGTGAAAGAGTTTCACCTAAGTTTAATTCCTTCGAAGCAATATGAATTTTTGGCCAAACAGGATAAATTATAATTTTGTACTTTTTAATTGGAAAATCTAAAAAAGAGAAAATGTATGACGATGCATCTGCATCTTCTAATAAAGACATCCAATCAAAAGTATATTCAATAAAATGTTCCATTTTATCAATATTTATCTGACCAGAAGTAACCTTAAGCATTGCGTCTGATCCAGATAAAACTTTATTAGGTATTCCCCTTATGCTGGAACGAGTTTTAAAAGGAAGATTTGGATGGCTAACTGCAAGATCAAATAAATTCCAATTACTTTCAGAACCAATTAAATAGGTTCTTTTTTCTTCTACTAAAGAAGATGAGAATGATATAGAATCATAAATGCTTTCTATAAATTCTAAACAAAATTTATCAATCGAGCCATTTACATCTTTATGAAATAATGGTTCATTCATAAATAACTTTAGAGCATCTAGGGCTTTTACAGAAAAATAAATAGCTGAAATAAGGTCTTCCTCTTGGTATTTATCTTTGGCGATTTTTAGATAAGAATAAGAATTATCAATGGCTTTTTGTTTTCTATCATTAGTAATCTCATCCCATTTTGATTTAGATAATCGATAATATAGCCAGTATTCATTTTCATTTTCCCAGGTTAAAAATAAATCATATGCTTCTAAATTCTTCTGGCTTTCAATTTGAATAAACGCTTCATAATCTTCACGATAACCATTATCATTATCAACTTGATGAAATAATGATTCACTGTTTAATGTGACTGATATTTCACTACTCAAATCTAATAGTGCATTTTGTTTTGCAACAAATTGATAATTCTTTGTGGTCTTTAAGCCTCTTGCAATTCCAATATAATAATCTGAATTTATTGGACGCTCTAATATCCAATTAGGATAATCAGGTTTTTCGAGTACTGCAACATCTTTCGTCCCTGAACAGGAAACAAAAAGTATAACGATTAATGAAAAAATTGAATACTTCATTAATCTTCTTCTGGGTTATAGGAAATAATTTCATTTACAGCCTGATCGCAAACAATTTGGAAGGCAGTATTCTTCAACTTCTCTATTGAAATTAATTCTTTATTAGATTTTAATAAGTTTTGAATTCTCCTTCGATCTTGATATCCTTTATTAATAATATCAGCATCATTTGATTTTGATTTACTCTTCCAAGAACCAGAAAAAAGACTCTTATCAGAGCCATTGAAGGAAATATAATTAATTTCATCATTTCTAGTTTCAGAAATCAAATTTGTACTCAATATTTCTCCTGTTTCAGTAGAAATTAATTTGTATTCAATTGTAATGGAAACTTCATTTCTACCATAATATAAATCATAATATACTTTCTTGTATTTTGTAACTACATCATATTCTTTTGTTTGGGCGTTATATTCCTTTTGCTGGTATGACTCCCATCCTTTTTTACGATTTGAATTAATAGGTTTATTTTGAGTGTCAAAACTTACTAATCTTCCAACTAAAATTGCTTTAGCACCAAATAGTTCTCCAGCTTGAGCAGCTGTTTGAGAATCTACCATTCCACTAATTCCCAATTCTTGCTCTGCTAATATAGTTTCTATATGAATACGATCAATTATTTTAATAAATAACCCTTTATTATTAATAAATAAATTTAAAAACTGAGATTCAAAGGCTTTGTGAGCATTCTTTCTCATTGTTGCATTTTCAAATGGAAGCATTGCAATTGGATATTGAGCCTCTTTAAGAGCATATACTTTTAAATCATCACTATCTTTATATGAGAGTGTGAGATTAAATAAAGAATAAGCCTTTCGGAATTGATGATTTTTTAGGGCTGTGTTTGCTTTTTGATAAAGTGGCTCTAGTTTTGAGTAAGATTTTAATTCCAAAACATCTTTATAATCAGACTTTAGATTTATAATTTTATCTAATACTTCTGAACCTAAATCAAATTGCTCTTTGTCCAAATAATACAATGCTTCATCGTAAAGCTCAGCCAAATAGATTGATAAATCTTCATTATAATAGGATTCATAGTAGCTAGGTATTTCTATGTTAATCATATAAATAGCAATTCTATTTTGCCACTCTTTAACCTTTAAATAAGTAGATACAGACTTATTATACTCATTGGCTGAATGAAATTTAAAAAAAACTGACAGAAGTTCATCCATAACTATTTGCCCAGTTCGTTTCAATCCTAGGGATGCATCTAAATTAGTATTCTTTCTTTTTAGAGCATCTAAATAGTATTCAGAAGCTTCTTTATACATCCCCTGTTCTTCAAAGACAATTGCCTTTTTTGTCATCTTCTTTGTGCCTGAACAAGAAAAAAGGAAAACAGCCAGAAAATATATTAAATACTTTATTTTCATATTATCATAAACTTTAAACAAATATAATCAAGAATAAAACAACTAATGATCTTAAAATGAAAAGTGTATTTTTGCTAAAATAAGAATCTATGCATATACTTTTATCACCCGCTAAAACTTTAGATATGGACGGCACAAAAATTGTGCCCATCAACTCTATGAATCCATTTCTAGATCAGGCTCAAAAACTTATTAATGAGTTACAAAGATTTACAATATCTGAAATTCAAAGTCTTATGAAGGTCAGCTCTAAAATTGCTGAACTAAATGTAAATCGTTTTAATGAATGGAAATTACCTTTCACACAATCAAATGCTAAAGCAGCATTATATGCTTTTAAAGGAGATGTATATACTGGTATAAATGCATCAACTTTCTCTGATGATGACATCAACTTTGCACAAGATCATCTGAGCATTCTATCTGGATTATATGGAATTTTAAGACCTAAAGACTTGATGAAGGCATATCGACTAGAAATGGGAACAAAATTAAATAGTGAGTATGGCAAAGACCTTTACCAATTCTGGGGAAATAAAATTACAGATGAGATTAATAAAAGAGAAAATGAATACATCATCAACCTTGCATCTAATGAATATTTTAAAGCAGTAAATAAAAAAATAATCAATGCTAAAATCATTACTCCTGTATTTAAAGATGAAAAAAATGGCCATCTAAAAGTAATTGGATTTTTTGCAAAAAAAGCCCGTGGAATGATGACTAGATTTATTATCCAACAAAGAATAAAAAACCCAGAAGAAATAAAATCATTTCAAGAGGGTGGCTATTCATTTACTGAAAATTTATCAACCAATAATGAATGGATTTTTACTAGATGAGTATCGTTGGTACAAAAATAAATTTAGAAGTTCTTAGAGAAACAGAAATAGGACTTTTCTTAGATACTGAAAATAGAACTCATGGCGGCATTTTGCTTCCAAAACGTTATGTACCCAAAGGACTTGAAGTAGGTGATTTTATAGATGTATTTATCTACAGAGATTCAGAAGATAGAATTATTGCAACAAGATTAGAACCCTATGCTAGGGTTGGTCAATTTGCGTATTTAACAGTTAAAAAGATTGAAGAATATGGGGCTTTCTTAGACTGGGGGCTACCAAAAGATCTTTTTGTCCCAGTATCTCAACAGCAATCATTAATGGTTGAAAATGGATTATATTTAGTTTACGTTTATATAGATGAAAAAACTGATCGTATTACTGCAACTTCGAAAGTTCATAAGTATTTAAAAAATGAAGCTGAGAATTTAGAAATTGGAGAAGAAGTAGAAATTTTGATTTGTGACAAAACCGAACTTGGAGTTAGAGTAATTATAAATAATAAATTTTGGGGCTTAATCTTTCACAATGAACTTTTTCATAATCTCCACGAAGGTCAAAAAACTACTGGTTTTGTAAAAACCATTAGAGATGTAGATAAAAAAATTGACATTACCCTCAAAAAAATTGGAATGGAGGAAGTAAAAGATGCAAAAATAATTATTGTTGATGCTCTTAAAGATGCTGATGGATTTCTTCCCTTGCATGATAAATCAGATCCAGAAGAAATTTATGAGGAATTAGAAATGAGTAAAAAGGTTTTTAAAAAAGCTATTGGAAATCTTTACAAAGAAAAAATAATATCAATTAAAGAATCTGGTATTAGACTAATTTCCTAATTACGAGAATTTGGTTTCTTTCTAAACTTTAATTTTCCTTTAAATTTAGGATTAAAACTTTTTTTCTTACCCGCAGCCTTTGGTTTCTTTCTCTTTTTTTCAGGTTCATATAGAGGCCCTTTACCTAAGGCACTAGGTAAAGGTATTTTATCGACTACCTTGTCCATCAAAGCCTCAATATTAAAAAATAGAATTTGATCTCTATCATTAATTAAAGTAATGGCATAACCATCAGATTCATTTCTTCCTGTACGACCAATTCTGTGAATATAATCTTCAGCATCTGAAGGAATATCGTAATTGATGACCAAAGAAATTCCTTTAATATCAATTCCTCTAGAGACAATATCTGTAGCGACAAGAGTTTTGAACTTTTTGGCTTTAAACTGTCCCATAACCAGTTCACGTTCACTCTGATCCAAGTCTGAGGACATTGCCTTAGATGGAATCCCTTGAGACTTTAATTCACGCTGAATAAAAGAAATATTCTTTTTTGTAGAAGAGAACACAATAACAGAATCAAAATTCATGCTCTTGAGTATATGAGCAACTAAAGGGGCTTTTTGCTTATCATAAGCTAAGTAAGCTTCCTGACGAATAGTTTCAGCAGGTTTAGAAATAGCTACATTTACTCGTGCTGGGTTTACTAAAATACTTTGAGCCAATTTTACAATCTTTGGTGGCATTGTGGCAGAAAACAAAAGTGTCTGTCTCTTTTTTGGGAGCTTATCAATAATACGCATGATATCATGATTAAAACCCATATCCAACATACGATCAGCTTCATCTAAAATTAAATATTCAACACCTGACAAATCGATGTTAGCTAAAGATAAAAACGACAATAAACGACCAGGAGTTGCAATAACAACTTCTGTTCCTTTATTTAAAGATTCAGACTGCTTTACCCAATCTTTTCCATCACCTCCTCCATAAACAGCTTGAGAACTTACGTGAGCAAAATATGAAAAACCATCAAACTGTTGATCAATTTGTTGTGCTAACTCTCGTGTTGGAGCAATAATAATTGCACGAATTTTTTTCTTTTTCTCTTGATGAAGTTCATTAAGAATAGGTAATAAAAAAGCAGCTGTCTTACCAGTACCTGTTTGTGCACAAGCAATAATATCACGACCTTGCATGATAAAAGGAATAGCTAATTCCTGCACTGGTGTAGGTTTCTCGAAGTACATCGCATCTAAACCTTCTTGTATATCATTATGAAAATTTAGCTCCTTAAATGTCATATGTCTTTGTTTTTCCTACTTCAGTAATCATTAATTTTTCCAAAATTAAGATTCTATTTGATATGCTTTTATAGCATCACGAACAGAACCATGTTTCAATAAGTATTCTTTAGCTAAATTAATATCTAAACCTGTTTTTTGTGCTACTATTCTAGAACCTCTCTCAACTAATTTATTATTGTTCAACTGCATATCTACCATCTTATTACCTTGTACTTTTCCAAGTTTAATCATCAAAGAGGTAGAGATCATATTTAAAACTAACTTTTGAGCTGTTCCTGCTTTCATTCTTGTACTTCCTGTAACATATTCAGGGCCGACTTCAACTTCAACAGGAAAGTCTGAATATTGTGCTAAAGGAGTATTCATATTGCAAGTGATACATCCTGTAAGAATATTCTCTGTTTTACAGGACTTTAATGCCTCTACTACATATGGAGTAGTTCCGGAAGCCGCAATACCTATAACAGAATCTAGAGATGTAATTGCATGTTTCTGTAGATCTTTCCATCCCAGACTAACATCATCTTCAGCAAACTCAACAGCTTTTCTTATTGCAGCATCACCACCTGCGATCAAACCAATAATCATATTATCTGATACTCCATATGTTGGAGGACACTCTGATGCATCAAGTATTCCCAAACGCCCACTTGTTCCAGCCCCAATATAAAACAAACGTCCGCCTTTATTCATTCTAAAGAGAATATTTTTTACTAAATTTTCTATTTGTTGAATTGACTTAAGAACAACTTTTGAAACTTTATGATCTTCTTTATTAATTTGTGACAATAATTCAGAAACAGATTTTTTTTCTAAATCTTCATACAAACTTTCTTTTTCAGTTATTCTCATTAAATATGGAACTGTTAAATAAATAATCTAAGATAAAGAGATTAAATTTTCTTTTTAACCGGTTTTATAAAATCTATTAAAGAATCCTTTTCATTTATAATTTCTTCCATAGAAATAAAAGTTTCAGTTCGAGAAATTCCATTAATAGAATGTATTTGTTTAAGTACTTTTCTAGCTGAAGAAGAATCAAAAGCCCTTATTTTACAGAAAATACTAAATTGTCCTGTAGTAAAATCAATAACTGTTATTTGAGGAATCTCCTTAAGTTGATCAATAACCATGTCAATACTCTTTGCTTGATCTAAAAATATTCCTAAAAATGCAGTAAAAGAAAAGCCTAATTTTTCATAATCTATACGAATAGTAAAATTTTTAATGATTCCCAACTCTTCCATTCTCTTTACTCTAACATGAATTGTACTTGGTGAGACTAAAATCTTGGAAGCCAAATCAGTATATGAAATCTTTGAATTTAAAGACAAATGCCTAATAATATCTAGATCAACTATGTCAATTTTATACTTCATCAATAATAATTAAGAACTTTTTTGTTATACATACTAAAATAGTCATTTTTATTGTCATTTTTTACAAAAAAAATCTATTAATTAAATAAAATCTTATCACAAACTATAATTTACAAAATATACCTCATTATTAAAAATCCCTTTTAGGCATAATATTATGAAAAATTATGAACGGAGAATTAATTAACACAAATCAACAAATTGAAAGTATATCAGAATAAAAAAATTCTTAAAAACAATAGAATTGAAATTTATTCATAAGAAATAATTCGATTTATGTTAATACATAAAAACTTTTCAATTGAAAGTTGTCTCACAAAATAAATGTAAAATAAGCATTTATAAATAGAAGAAATATTGAAAAAAACTACTCTTCATCTAAGTAAATACTTCCATACTTTCCTGGATTACCCTCTCTCATCATCTGGTAAACACTTTCACATATATCATCAACATTAGGTTTAGAAAAATAATCTCCATCTGAACCATAAGCTGGACGATTAGGTTTTGCTGTAATTGTTATTGGCAAACAATCTAAATGATAATAAGCTTTTTGTTCCTCAAGCACCTTATTCATCATATAAGCTGTACCTCCACTTGGTAAATCCTCATCTACAAATACAACTCTATTGGTTTTAGCAATACTATCAACAATTTCATGATTAGTATCAAAAGGCAATAAAGATTGAACATCAATCACCTCAACAGAAATATCTAATTCTTCTAATTCTTGAGCAGCTTCCATTACAATTCTCCATGTTGCCCCATAAGTAACCACAGTAACATCCTTTCCCTGCCTAGTAATTTCAACTTTTCCAACTGGAGTGCAAAACACACCTAGATTAGACGGCAACTTTTCTTTCAATCGATAACCATTTAAACACTCTATAATAAGAGCAGGCTCATCTGACTGTAACATCGTGTTATAAAATCCAGCTGCCTTAGTCATATCTCTAGGAACTAATATATTCACACCTCTTAAAGAATTAACAAGCAATCCTAATGGAGAACCAGAATGCCAAATACCCTCCAAACGATGTCCACGTGTACGAACTATTAATGGAGCTTTCTGCCCTCCTTTGGTTCTATAATGTAGAGTTGCAAGATCATCACTCATAATCTGAAGAGCATATATTAAGTAATCCAAATACTGAATTTCAGCAATAGGCCTCAATCCTCTTAGTGCTAATCCTATTCCTTGACCTAAAATTGTTGCCTCACGAATTCCAGTATCTGCAACCCGAAGTTTACCATATTTATCTTGTAACCCTTCTAACCCTTGATTAACATCTCCAATAGCTCCTGTATCTTCTCCAAAAACTAATACTTCTGGATTATTCATAAAAATTGTGTCAAAATTTTCTCTCAAAATTACTCTAGCATCAACCTCTTTAAAAGTATCATCATACTCAGGAAGAACCTCTTGTATTTTTGATGATGCAAATTCTGACTCACTATACAAGTGACTAGTATATCTATTATTATTCAATTTTAACTCATTATTCAACCAAGAATTAAGAGCATTTTTAGCTAGATTTTCCTCACCTCTTACACAACGAAGTGCTTTTCGAGCAGCATGCAATACATCTCTTCGTAAAGGCTCATTATTTTGATTTAAATCATCAACTAATTTCTGAATAAACACCTTATTTGGACTTTTTTTAGAAAGATCTTTCAATAATGATAATAATATTCTTTGTTCTTCTTTTATAGGAGAAGTGAAATCTTTCCATGCTTCTGACTTTGCTAATCGAACAGTTTTCTTAGCATTAATAGAAATAGTAGAGATCATATCTTCAGTTGCAATTCCTGTTTCAATCATCCACTCTTCCATTTTTTTAATTGGGTCAAACTCAAGTTCCCATTCCAATCGCTCTTTAGACTTGTATCTTTCATGTGAACCTGATGTAGAATGACCTTGAGGTTGAGTTAACTCCTCGACATGAATCAAACAAGGAACATGCTCCTTTCTGGTAATTCGCTCAGCTCTTTGATAAGTTTCAATTAATGAAGGGTAATCCCAACCTTTAACTCGAAGAATCTCATATCCTTTGGTTTGTTCATCTCTTTGAAATCCACTTAAAATTTCAGAAATACTCTCTTTTGTCGTTTGGTATTTTGAAGGAACAGAAATACCGTATCCATCATCCCATACAGAAATAATCATAGGTACTTGCAAAACTCCAGCTGCATTAATAGTTTCAAAAAAAAGTCCTTCTGATGTACTAGCATCTCCAATTGTTCCAAAAGCTATTTCATTCCCCCTATTTGAAAAAGAAGTCCAATTCCACAAATCTTTATGCTCTCTATATATTTTTGAAGCTTGCGCTAAACCAAGTAATCTAGGCATTTGAGATGCAGTACATGATACATCTGCAGAGGAATTTTTTTGTTGCATTAAGTTCTTCCAACTACCATCATCATTTAAACTTCGAGTAGCATAATGACCAGACATCTGTCGACCAGCTGATGAAGGCTCATAAACTAAATCTGAATGTCCATATAGACCAGCAAACATCTGCTCAATAGACATTGCTCCAATTGCCATCATAAAAGTTTGATCACGATAATAACCCGAACGAAAATCTCCTTTTCTAAAAACTTTTGCCATTGCAATCTGAGCAAGTTCTTTACCATCGCCAAAAATTCCGAACTTAGCTTTACCGGTCAATACTTCTCTTCGACCGAGAAGACTTGCTTCTCGACTCTCACATGCTAATCTATAATCAGACAACAACTCTTGACGAAACGTTTCAAAAGAAATTTCTTTATTTTTTAATAGGGTCATAAATATTAAATACTACGAAATACAAATTTAAAAAAACAATAAACACCTTCTAGTAATAACACTAAATGATGAATTAAAAACTAACATGCATTAAAATAAATTACTTATCCTAAAAAAGGATATCTATAATCTTTAGGAGGCACAAAAGTTTCTTTAATAGTTCGAGGAGAAACCCAACGTAATAAATTTAATGCAGAACCTGCTTTATCATTTGTTCCAGAGGAACGAGCACCACCAAAAGGTTGCTGTGAAACAACGGCACCTGTTGGTTTATCATTAATATAAAAATTACCTGCTGCATCTTTTAATTTACTAGATGCTAATTCAATAGCATATCTATCTTTAGAGAAAATCGCACCAGTTAATGCATATTCTGAAGTAGAATCTACTAATTCTAAAGTAGTATCAAAATCATTTTTATCATAAACATAAATTGTTATTACAGGACCAAACATTTCCTTTTGCATAGTTGTATAGTTGGGAGTTTTAGCCAAAATAACAGTAGGTTCAATAAAGTAACCTTCGGATTTATCATACTTACCACCCACTAAAATATCTGCATCTTTAGCTATCTTAGCCTGATCAATATATGAAGTAATCTTATCAAATGCTTCTTCATGGATTACCGCATTTATAAAGTTTGAAAGGTCGCCAGGATCACCCATCTTAATTGATTTCAAATCTTCAATCACATAAGCTTTAATTTCTTCCCACAAATTTGAAGGAATATAAGCACGAGAAGCTGCAGAACATTTTTGCCCTTGAAATTCAAAGGCACCACGAACAATTGCTGTTGCAACTTCTTTAGAATCAGCAGATTTATGAACCATAATAAAGTCCTTCCCACCTGTTTCACCAACAATACGAGGATACGTTTTGTATGAATGAATATTATTTCCAATTTGCTTCCATAAATTTTTAAACACTTGGGTTGATCCAGTAAAATGTAGACCTGAAAAATCTAGGCTTGCAAACACTTCATTTGATATCTCAACGGGATCTCCATATATCACATTAATAACTCCATCAGGCAAACCTGCTTCCTTAAATAAGTCAACAATTACTTGAGCAGAATATATTTGTGCATCAGAAGGTTTCCAAACAATAGTATTCCCCATCATAGCTGGAGCGGCACATAAATTAGCTGCAATTGAAGTAAAATTAAAAGGTGTAATGGCATAAACAAATCCTTCTAATGGTCGATATTCCATTCTATTCCATATGCCATCGGAAGATTCAGGTTGCTCCATAAAAATTTCAGTCATGTACTGCACATTAAATCTCAAAAAATCAATAAGCTCACAAGAAGCATCAATTTCAGCCTGATGGACATTTTTAGACTGAGCAACCATAGTAGCAGCATTCATTCTTGCTCGATAAGGACCTGCTAATAAATCAGCAGCCTTTAAAAAAATTGAAGCTCGATGCTCCCATTTCATCTTTACCCAATCTTCCTTAGCGGATAGAGCGGCTTGTATTGCTTTTTTAGCATGCGTAGAATCTCCTTTATGATAATATCCAACTATATGTTTGTGTTTGTGAGGAGGGGTGATTGCTTCCAAATCTTTTGTACGAACTTCTTCGGAACCAATGTACATAGGTACATCAATAACTTCAGACATCATTTTAGCATATTCTTTAGAAGTAACTTCACGCTCCAAAGAACCTGGAGCAAATGAATTTACTGGCTCGCATGAAGCAAGTGGCACTTGAAAAAATCCCTTTCCCATTTTAATGAATTTCTTTAATTTCAGCAAAAATAATAAACTCATTTTTAATATTTTGCATATTTTTCATTTCATAAATATTAAGTTATTGAATTCTGTTAATAAATAAATAAATTTTAACCTCTTTTTTTAATTACCTTTAACAACTAAATCATTTAATTTGGCTTATAAAATTTATTTATTATGATTTGTCAAATAACTCAAGGCGTAAAAGTTTCAGTGAAATCTTTTTACGAAGGAAACTTTAAAAGCAATGAAGGAAATATAGATGTGTTTAAATATCATATTGTTATTAAAAATAATAGTGAACATACTATAAAACTTCTTAAAAGGCATTGGTTGATATTTGATGCTGCTGACTCGAACTATGAAGTTGAAGGAAATGGAGTTGTAGGTGCGCAACCGATTTTACGACCTGGAGATAAACATTCTTATC
>MDTB01236778.1_pt1 | contig 13190 bp, 10 predicted proteins | sample 811161 | NCBI WGS metagenome assembly MDTB01 (sample SAMN05326650, study PRJNA326480) | marine metagenome | isolation source: seawater | place: Mediterranean Sea | collected 2009 | reverse complement strand
TCTAATACTTCTTTTGCTTTTTTGTTTACATTTGTTAATGCCTTTTGTCTCTCCGCTTGAGATTCTGCATCCTTCAACTCTCCCTTCAGCTCCTCCGACGTCCCTAACAGATTACTGACTTGTTCACTGGCTAAGTATATCATGATATCGTTTGTGATGTACGTAGGCCTACCCGAATCCTCTGTGTTTCTGGCTTTAGCTGTTGGCAACGTGTTATTTAATTTTGTAAACCTTTCTTTCAATTCTTTTTTGTACGTCTCATAAGACAAGTCACTGTCTTTTTTTAAGTTGTTATACATGTCTTCCAACCCCGTAAAAATGTTTAATTTGTTAAACATACGCTTCTCACCGTAGATACGTCGGTATTCAAGTGGCTTTACTACCAGATACAATTCGATATAGTTGAATACTAACTGATTTAATTTCCAATTAAAATCCCCTTGATCATCGTCTGTGTATCCGTCACGAAACTGCTCGTAATCCCTCTTCAAATCGTTGTACGTTTTCTCTGCAATGTCTTTCTCTTCTGCTGTATAGTATTCATTGATAATTAATGCTTCAGCGCGTTGAGTTAATGCACGAAGTTTCCGTTGTGTATTGTAACGATCATCGTGATTGCTTTTGTCGGGATCGTAACTCTCAATGGTAAATTGAAGCATCATTTGTACAATGCGAGAGATTGTTGCTTTGGAAATTAACGGACGTATGTCCCGATTACTAGAGTTACCGTTGTTCCACTTTTTCAACAATTTGGTTGCTAATTTAATGGTAATGTAATAGAGGTAGTCATTTTCATTCGCTGGTAGCACTGTATATCCAACGTAGTCACCAGAAGGGCCATTTAGGTCGGTTCCATTTCTCCCTTCGTACAATTCAATCGGTGTACCATCATCGTCCAATGCATTGTATTTGCCAAAGTCAGAGGCAATAACTGGTTTTTCAAGACGATAGACTTTTTCTAAATAGTCATACTCTTTGTCATTGTATTTTACATAGCTGATGAGACCTTGTTTCTTCCAACTATCTGTCTTTATCCATATCTTTTTTGTTGTCCATTTTACTCTTTTTCCATTCACTGCTTCTATCATGGGTTCATCCCTTTGTATCCATGTATCATCCTTCACTAACGCGTCTTCTAAGTCTTTACCTAACTCTTGTATCATTTCATGTAGTTCTTTCGTTTTTTTAGTCTTATCTTCCTCTTCTTCAAACCATCGACTCTCATAGGTATCCGTCTTCTTCCCCCAATTTTTTAGACGTTCTATTTCGTAGGTCGGGCTCCACCTTTTTTTCTGTCCAACCGGGTTGTTCTCTTTGGTATTGTCATGATGATAAAAATCTAAATTGGCATAAGTCTCCCATTTTCGTAGTATTTTGTACATGGCGTTGTCATATCCATCATAGTTCCTCAGTACGGTAATGTCTGTCACATCGATTTTCTGTCCACCGTGTGCCATCAGTGCATGTCCAAAGTTGTAATGGACAGCATAGTTTCTATGGTATACAATACCGTTGACGTTATTCTTGTCTTTTTCCAACAACAACTCACAAATGGCTTTGTACTTGCTAGATATTAAATTTGGTATGTAAGGCATCTCGCCTTTATCATTTGGCTCGAATGGCATCCATTTGACTACAATCTCGTCAATGCCTTCCTGTTTCATCACCTTTTTACATTCTTCTTCATAGTCTACGAAGATTTGCTGTTGTCCTGTCGGTTGGCTCTTATCTTTCAAATTAGCTATTAATCTCGATTTGCTTCTACTTAGTCCTGATTCTTGATTGTGTCGATAGCTTTTTATCAATACCCTACCTAATTTAGACCATGCCTCCTCCGCCGTCTGTGCCAATACGGGTACCTTCACCGGTTGAAACTCGTCTGACTTGTTATTGTCATAAAAAAAAGCATCCCGCATCAATAAATCCATCAATCTTCCATCTACCTCTTCATCTTTCTTAGCCGCATCAGCTGCTTTCAGTTTCTGAAAACGCGTAGAGGGAGTGATAACAATCGGTATCACGCGGTATCTACATTTCTCAAACAACTGTAAACTTAACTCCCTGTTGAAATTTGTGTGTTGTTGGCCTTTATCTGAATAATTTCCTCTATAAGCGTATGATTCGTAGTCCGCATTTCCCTTGTACTTTTTCTTTGGTTGTCTCGTACTGTAGTCATAATACACCGCGTTGGTACCTTTCTTCGCATAGCGACAAACGTTCAAGCGTACTTCATCAATGTAAGAACGCATAAACCCTTTATCAAATGGAGTCAACAACCGCATTTTCGTGGGGAATGGATTAGAAAACCCCAAATTGTCAGCCACCTTAAACTTTCTTTCTCCAATTTCTTTCAAGATAGCTGTTTTGGCACCAATCGTTAAGCTGTTGAAGTAGTCGAAACGTTCGGTGCCAGCACTATACTCACGCCTATCCAAACTCAACACCATGGGAAGTGTTGTGTGAAAATTTGGGTCTGATAAAACAGACTGAAGAAACAATCGTTTTTGCATTTGTTGCATTTCAAAACTTCGTGAAATTTTTTTCGTCATGCCATGAACTATGTCGAATTTTTCTTTGAACTTCTTTTGTATCGCGCGCTTTTGTATCTCTTTTCTTGTTAATTTTTGTGTCCTCTGCTCCCGTTCCTTTGCACTAGCTTCCCGTTGTGCGGCTTTCAACTCGTCCCATTTTTGCTTTACTTCTTCAAATCCCAAACGTTTACCATTCTCTTTCTCCAACGCTTTTGAAAATAGCCACAATTGTACCAATGGTTTTTCAGATTGCATGGGAGTCGCGGTGACAAAGAGGTTGGACACAGTAGACTTCAAAAATCCAAAAATAACTTTGGTGCTGATCTTCACGGTGTTGTCGGTGATCGCTTCCTTGTCGTGCGCTTCGTCCAATATCATAATTGTTTCCTTGGGATCCACTTGATACCGATGCTGACTAAGATCAACGCCATGTTGTGTATTGACAAATTTATCAATAACGATAGATTGGATGCGTCGGGAACTTCCAGCACCTTCTGTGCCATATGCTGTCATAATGCGTCCAAAATCTCGAAACACATCAAACTTATTAATAGACCGTAAGGGTCCTCTTGTTCCCGTTGACAATGGCAGTCTATAACTGATTGTCTTTTCTGTATCAACGCCTCCGTCCTCATCTTCTATGGTAATTGTTATTTGTCTCTTGTTAAGAAAGTCTATGAAATAAGTTGGATCGTACGCATCATCAGCATCTCTTTTCCCCTCTTCTCTTTCTCCCACAAAAGACCGTCGTGTGAACGGTGTTTGACCACCATATTTGTCCAACAATGCGACCGAATCTTCCTCTTGATTGTCATCATCTTGTTTCGACTCCTTTGCTGCTTTCTCCCTCTCCTTCTGCTCTTTCTTTGCTAAGTAAGCTTCTTTCCATTTCTCATATGCAGCGTCATAGTCCTCGTTGTTATCATAGTTCGCTTTTGGGTGCTTTTTCATCCATTTCTTCTCCTGTTTTAGGAATGCATCTTCTTCTTTGCCTATCAGTTTATTGATGCGAGACCCAGCTTTCATGTTGGTGAAAAAGAAGTATCGACTGTCGTTTTTTTCTGATGGAGAATGATGAATAAAAATATCTTCCTGATGAAGGGTAAAAAAGTCTGTTCTTCTTTGTAGCAGTAGCAACACACTCTCTTCATATTCGTCCAAAATATTTGCAGGCCAATTCATTTTATTTGCAGTGCCAAACAACTTTGACGTCTTCAAATATTTATTTGTAATTGTATCTTGAATATATTCAGGAAGTTTCTGTCCGCGCTTGTTTCTTACAATTAATTTCAACAACCCCTTTCTCGTTTTAGCTAAGTTTAAATCTCTTCCCTGTAACTCTGGCCAAAACATAGTTTTTACTGTGTTCGCGTCTAACTTTCCGTCTAAGTAGTCTGTAACGTGGTTTCCTTCCTTTTCTGCTTTTCCTTTCCATACCCAGGTATCTTCCTGTTGTTGCCAACACTTCTTTTCTCCAATTATCATCTCTTTGGATTCTTTGTCCAAATCAGACCATTTTGGGTACCTACCGGTGGTGAATGTATTCCGAAACAAGTTGTAGGTTTGAAAAATGTAATGTCTAGGATCAAATCCGTTGGATATCACTTCTCGTTGCCACTGTTTCAAGATTGCGGCATTTGGTGCCAATATTAAAATTCGACAGTCATCGTCTTTTTCTATCCGTTTCTTCTCTGCCTTGAGTATTGCTGTGAATGTCTTCCCTTTACCAGGGGCATGGGAGATCAATAAATCATCGGATACAGCTCGAATAGTGATATTTTGCGCTTCTCTAGGAGCGTATTTCGTATTCGTTGGATTTCCCTTCACCGCAATGGTATAGACTGGATCCTTTGGTGGTTGAAAGTCCTTCTTTGATCGTACCAGTTGTACATACCAATTGTTATCCTCCTTGACAAATTCTATGGCTTTTTTACCGTTGAAATAGGTTGTACCTTCACATGCTGTAAACTCATTCTTTATATCAGGATCAAAAGGAAGATTCTCTATGTGTAACACATCAAAATTGCTTGAAGGAGCGGTGATTCTAACCATCTTCTTACCTTTCACCGCTAACAATGTATCAATGGTTCCATTTTTTGTATCTTTCCAAAATTGGTTGATGCCATCACCTTCTAATCCTATGGAAAATTTCTCCATCATGTCTTTTTTCGGATCAACTAACCCTTCCACGTAACCTCTAGTCTTTTTCAGCGCTGCTTGCTCTTGTTGATTTTCTATTAGTTCCCTTTTTGTAGTCTCATCCTTTCTTTTCTGGACTACAGCGTTGTACTTTTCGATTACTTCATCGATAGTAATGTTTCCTTTAACTTTCCACTCTCGTAATTGTTTCAACTTATCTAATTTGTCCCTATCCTTATTTAAACGAGTTAGTTCCTTATTCAACTCCTGCTCGCTTCTATTTTTAATCTTTTGTTTATTAATGCCATAAAATAAAGCATATTCATTGATTTGGCCTAATAATTGATTTTTTCTGTTCCTTTCTCTACGTTCTAAGATTTTTTTCACATCCTCCTCCTCTCTGTACTTCAACCTTTCATTGTTATCTTTACCTGGAGTGTTGGTCTCGATGAGTTTTTTGATAATTTCAATCTTATCTAGCAACTTCTGTGTTCTCTTATTAACATCCCCTGCTGTGTAGGGTAACTTTTCAACAACTACATCATATAACTCATATGGCGTTATCTTTTCAAAGTATATTTCATACTCCTTTATCTTCGCGTTGAATGCTGTAGCAGCTTCACGCGCACTATCCTGGGCTTTCTTTTTTCTGTTGGCTGCCGCTGCCTTCTGTGATTCGTCTTTAAATATGTTGTTTAACTCATTTAACGTTGTGCCGGTGCTAAATTGATCTTTATTATTTCTCTTCTTTCGAATCTTTATTATGACATCCCTTTTTGCTTTGTATTCCTCTATCTTGTCATTTACTGTCTCTTCTCTGTACTGCACAATGCCTTCAACATCGTAGTCTTTAATTTCCTCTTTAAAATACTGATTAAATTTATATCTATTAAAGGTATTTCCTGCTGTAATCCGCTTCTTGTTAGTAACACGTAGAGGTTTCACCTTTTCTTTCAGTGATTCTTCCGTTTCATTCTTTCCGATCTTCGCCGGTAAGTTGGTTCGTGGATTTTGACTCGCTTTGAGACTCTCTATTTCCATGAAAAGATCTACTTCCCTTTTCATTCTTTTCACAGTGGATCTTAATGTCCTTAAGGTTTCATTTAGGAGTGTACGTTTAGGATCGTAGTTTTTATTCAATTCGTTGAATCGACTTATCAGCTGGCCTTTCTCCTTAAATTCATTCTTAACTTCCTCATCTTCAGAGTCTATTTCGTAGGAAGAGTCTTGTTGGTCCTCCTCTTTTTCTTCCTCTTTTTCCACCTTTTCTTCTACTAGCGTAAGTTTGTCGAACATCTTTTTCAACTCCTCCTTCTTTTTCTTCTGAAGAGTTTGCAATGTAATTTTTCGTTTACTCTTCTCCATAATAGTTTGTAGCATGTCTCGTCGTCTATAGTCCTCATCGTTTGGTTTTAATTTGGAAACAAGGAGGTCCAATTGCGTACAATAATCTACTTTGATTTCAAAGTTATCAATTTTAAAGGTCCAACCGTTCAATGCAGAGAAAGGGATATTCTGAACAATTTCCCACAAAAAGTGTGTTCCTTCTTCCAGGTTGTTATCATCTAATTTATATTCAGCTGTACGTACCCATGGACCCACCTCAAATATCCTACGCGTTGGCCTAATCTTATTCCACAACTGTATCCATTCCTCCATATCCTGAACATTTACCACCTTTTTGTTCTCGTCGAATTCAACCGGTGCCATATATAGTGGTCCACCCAGTTGACGTTGATGGTAGTAATGTTGCCATGATGGGAAGGTGCTATTATGGATTTGATACATTTAAAAATAAGGAGAACGAGATTTATAGTCTATATAAATTAAAGCCTACTGTACAAAATGTGTCAAAAGTTAATTCATATGGCTACAAATTTGTGGCAGGTAATACAAAGGCAAAAGAAGAAGGGTTTCAACTTAAAATTACATCCGCGATTTTTTATGTATGCTAAGAACGGATGTCCTCATAGTAAAAGAGCTTTCAACCATATAAAACAAGTACTGTTGAAGGATGTATATGTCAAAAATAAAGATTTAACTGATAGAGAAGCATACTTCACGGTGGTGGATGTAAAAAATAAACAGTATATTTGTACTGATCAAGAAGAGTTTGGAACCTTCGTAACGCTCGACAAGAAAAATGACAACATAGACGAGTATAATAATCAACTTAAGAAGTCATTAGATATATGGTCAGAGAAAGAAAAGGATTATGAAAAAGGTAATGCACTTATCACGAAACCACAGGTATTTATTCATCTCGAACACGTATGGTATTATGTAGGAGGAGCAGATGACACCCTCGCTCTTGCTACTGCTGTAGGCACGCAGGTATCCGATCAACTACATCTTCTACCACTGGGAAAAGAAGGCAAACGTACTCCACCCACCCAATTGAAATTTTAGGATTGGCGTGTACTGTATCTAAAAAAGGTTTGAGTTTGTTGTGTAAATCCTTTTCGTTTTTACAACTAATGTACAATACATTCTCTTTTTTGTCACAGCTTATTAAATCTACCTTATTTCCAACGAGTAACACAGGTATTTCTCTCCCGTTTACTTGCAATAATATTTTTTTCCATCTACCTACACTGTCGTCCCCTTTTTCAACATCAAAGACGATAATAGCGGCATCTGCCACTTCAATATATGGCTTTGCAAAATTTAACCATCTTTTGGCTCCTGGTGTATCATACAATATGTATTTGTCTAAATATTTCCCAAAAGATGGCGATATGGTGGTGCAAAAGCTGTCGTGTACCGTGTCATACAGTAATTTATCAAAAATAGAAGTTTTCCCAACACCTGTATCACCCAGTAGAACGATACGAATCATTTACTTTAATATTCGACAAACTATATATTAAATCTTTTTTATTTAATATGAAAAAGTACGTTAGAACACAAGGAGTACACATTTTATTGTGTTTAATTTATGCCATTTTAACATGTGTCCAACAAATATCCGACGTCAGGCCTCATTTATTTTACAGTGTGTTTCCCTTATTTACATTGTACTATGGGCTGTTATCTGCTCCAATTGTACATCAGATTCATGAGTACAACACGGTTGAGCACACCGTACCGAAATGGTCGTACGCGTTTCGTATATATTATCATGTCGTATTGCTAGCAGATCTACCAATTGTTGGGATCTACACTGTCTTTATCATCACCGTGATTATGATGTGGAAGGACATGCGTTTTTTAGTAGCTCATGCGGAAGAGAGGTTGAAGCGTATTGATGAAGTAATGTACAGCACTGAAGAAACAAAAAAATTTCGTATTTGCCACCTGCATTTGAATGCTTTCGATGATGATGTAGCAGTTCGTTCGCATACACATAACTTTAACACCAATAAATTGAAAATTGTCCCTCATTCTCTTCCATCAGAGGAACAGCAGAACGCGATTAAGAATTATGTAGAATATAGGAGAAGCCACTTGTTTCCTCCAAAAAATATGAAGGATTGGGAAAGAAGGATTTGGAATACATCAGCTTATCAGCATATTTTTCTTCATAACAGAGATATGTACAGATTTGTACCAATTATATACATTTTATGCGGTACCTTCATTTCTTTCTCACACACATCTTCTACTGAGAGGTTATATATCTACATGAACACCTTGCTGATCATGGGAGATGTTATTTCTACTGTCTTGATGCAAAAGTTGAACAATGATGTATTTAATGGTATATTGTATGTTAGTTGTGGAATATTCTTTCTCTTATCTGCGAAAGTAAATTACTAGTGCGCAAAATACAAAATAAGCAACGCAAGCAGGGACAAAAAAATGTAAACTATTCATTCCATAACAAAATTGTGTCGCGCTTCTTGTCCAACAGCTTGCAATTATCATAATTATATATATACAAACAATATGTACAAATAAATCGAGAATGCAATATTTAGGTAAATGTCTTTCACCACGTTTTCTTAAACAGCACGGCAAGCACGTAAATTCTTCATCTGGTTCTATGTCTATATGTACATCAATAATTTCCTCATATACTTTTGGATATTTTGTACCGCATACTGTGCAACGTTTGTAATTATAAATTCGTAACTTTTCCATGCAATTTTCACATAGGTACCGTTCAACACACTTACATGGTGACAAAAGTGGAGTGTCTTCAAGGCATATGTAACATTCCCCGAAGTTTAATATATCATCCATTCCATTTAAAAATTGAAAACCACTATATATATATGGTTTTTTTACAAATAGATATGTTCTATCTTTTTGTAGGCATTTTTATGGGCATTTGGTTAGATCAAACGTTCGATTTTCCACCAATTCAAGACTATTTTACTGCTCTGGGTGAACAATATAAAAAGCACACGAAAATAGATAAATAAGAAAATGGCAACCTGGTATACGTATTCAATTCCTTCGTGGGAGATAGAATTGGACAAAATCGAAGATGAAATGGATTTAGAATATCGATTGGAACAACAGTATGACAGAAATTTAGACAATTATGAAGCGTGGCTGTTTGACCAAAAAATGGATTTTTATGAAGATTTAGGCACTGTGGGTGGTACATTTACCAAATTCCTATACCATTTACCATGCACTTCCACTGAAGACAATTGGTGTACACCTTCGTTTCGTACTTATGATCCCATGGGATTGTTTTACAGATATGTTGACACCGCTACGTTTAACATTCTGATGTTTGATATATTTAAGATGAGAAGCAGTGCTTATCGACCTCGGGGGAATCAGACACACAGTTATGAGATGTTGAAGACATTATTTTGTTTTGGAGAACGATGGTGTGAGATTCATATCTTGTATGACGAGGTAGACATGGACTACAACTACAAATTAACTCTGTGGGTAGTTTCTCGTATTTTGTTATTTTTAGAGGATTAGCATATATAAATGCGTCGTCATTATGAAAATGGATGACCTACCATACTTGTCTTCTTATTTGTTGATTTATAGTTTTGCGTTGAACTTAATCTTTTGGTTCATGCCAGCACCTTATGGTAAGTTCAGCGCAAAAAAAGCACCGTTGGCTGTCATTCCTAGTGATTGGTTTTACCCATTAATTACTGTCTGGTTTGTGACATTCTACATAGGGTGGTTGGAGGATGGTGAAATAAAACAAGAGTGGCCCACATCAGACAACCCCAGAGGACAATTTCTTCTTGTATGGTTGTCAATTTATTTCTTTTGTCGAACAATACTTTCTCCATTTGCATGTATGGCCGCCAACGAAGATGACTCGAATCGTGGAGAAAAAACCGTGTCGTTGCTCTTAATAATTCCATACTTTTTCTTTTGGGGTCCAGCAGGGATATTTTGGCGGAGGGCTGTGACAAAAATAGACGCACCATTAGAATCGTACGATTACATTTTGATGGTATTGGCTGCTATATTTTTGGCCTTGAATTTGTACAGTGATATTAATACAAATCATAAGCGTCACAATGGCAAGGAAGATATTGGACCGTGGTGTGGAAAATATCTAGACGAAGAGCAACTCTATGAAGACTTCTCTTCCATGAAAGGGTTGTGGCATACTTTCTCTCTACCGCCTAACTATATGTTCGAGGTGGCACATTGGTTTATTGTTATTTTCTTAAGCCGAAGTTGGGAAGGGTTATGGTGGTTCTGTTCTATCTTCATGTTTCTTCTAACTCGCGGCGTATGGCAAAAAAAATGGTACCAGACGAAAGAAACAGCAAACATCGTAAATGAGGTAAAAAAACCTCAGGTAGTTGTCGTAGACTCAGCTAACGTTGAAATTGTAAAAAAATTAACCTTCTAAAGTATAAAATCATCGTATTCATTTTTTTATACAAACCCCTATATATTCTACATTTTATTTCATTACTTACAATGCAACGTCAAAAAAGAAAAAAAAGGAAGAGATCAGCCATTGAGGAGATGATGACCTTCACAAGACGAAACAAAAAATACAACAAAGTAACAAAGAGTCTGTCCAAATTGAACAATATGATAGGGATGACAGCCGTCAAAGATTCAGTGGTCGAACAACTGATGTTTTTAATAACAAATGACGGAGAAACAGATGGTCATTTTTTGAACACGGTGATACAAGGTGAGCCAGGTACTGGTAAGACGACTGTTGCGAAAATTCTGTACGATATTTGGACATCGTTGGATATCTTCAAGACATCGGAGAAGATAGAGTTTAAGATAATGAATCGAAGTGATTTTGTAGGGTCTTATATGGGACACACTGCTAACAAGACGCGTAAATTACTACAGAAATACAGTGGAAACGTTATTTTTATTGATGAAGCATATAGCTTATGTGGATCTGAAAAAGATGATTATGGACAAGAGTGTATAGATGAAATTAACGCTTTCATGAGTGAGCAAGCTGGAAAAACTATTATCATTATTGCGGGCTACGAACAGAGTTTGAAAGAATCTTTTTTCAGCAAAAATTGTGGTTTGGAACGTCGTTTCAACTGGTCCTTTACTATTGAAAAGTATAACTACCAGGATCTGTATAAAATATTTAAAAAGCAATTGAAAACGTACGGCTGGAAAGTGGAGGACGACTGTGAGGATTTGTTCAAAGAAAAATATGATTGCTTTAAAAATGCTGGTGGAGATACTGCTAACATTGCCTTTAAATGTAAAATAGAATATTCGAAAAGAATGTGGAACAAGAAGCATGGTAAAAAATATATTCAGAAAAGAGACGTTGAGAAGGCAATGGAGAAGTATTTCCACCACAAAAAGGAGGAGGGAGAATTTGTAAATATGTATATATAATTAAAATGATTCTATTAAATTATTTCTGTGAATATTTTTATCACACATAGTCCTTGTAATTTGGAGTTGATACTCTAACTCAGATATTTTTAACGCCATTTGATTTATGGCGTTTTCCAATTTTGTTATATAACGATCTTTTTCTTCAATGACATTATATTGATGTAATCTTTTTGGTGTTGGAGCTTCAAAAGTGTGCTTTCTCTTTCTTAAAACGGAGAAACATCCATCGGCACGACTTCTTTTTTCCTCTTGTATTTCTTCAGTCACAAATTTTCTCTTCATTTATTTATAAAAAAAAGTCCTTTTATATGCCATCAATCCATTTTTGCATGATGCTGGTGGAAATGGACGCCGCATTGCCCTTTTTAATTCCATAATTATCAACGAAAAAGTGTTCAATAAATTGTTGGAGTGGAACATGAATATGGTTCAACTGCCCGTCACAATAATTGATTATAATTTGTTGAACTAAACTTTCAACGGAACGTATAGAATGACAGAATAATATTCTCTCGCTACTAGGCCCAAGCCACTTTATAGCTTGTAAGCTAGTGTGATAAGCTGGATAGATTGGACCTTCTAACTGATTTACATCTAACGATAGCAACACATTCTTTAATGCTACAGTATCTGCAACTGCATAATGATGGTTTGTTATCGGCGTTTGAAATAGAAACGTATGAATATCGTTCAGCGTGTAAGATGCTTGCTTCACAATAACTTTTCTACAATATATTAAACTATCGAAAAAATACCACGAATATGGCATCCGAATATTATGTCGTTTGCAATCAATTTCAAGCATTAATTTGTCACTTTTGAAGCAATTATGTGCTATAAAAACTATTGGTCCAGTAGCACAGGATTTCACAGAATTAATAAATTGGTTGAGTTGAAGCCAAACGTTAGAAAATGATGTAGCATTTCGACTTTGTAATAATTGAGCTGTCACTGTGACAAATTCTTCTGAGAAGGGTGGAGGAAGAGTTTGTAAATCTGGTGTAATAGACATCTCAAAAGTGACACCGCTAATCAAATGACTCACGGCTACGTCCCATATGTAACAGTCGTTCAGGTTTGAGCTGGTACCAATATATTCTAAATCAAATACAAAGGTATTACCTAATATGTGTTTAAATTTATCACTTTCCACGTAGGTACCCATTTACTTTAAAAAAAACGTTGTTATATACTTCAAAAACTCCAGTAATAAAAAATACTACCAATCTGTTGAATGATATTATCCAACGCATTCTGCCACTCCAACATTGGAGGCGCACTGTAATTCAAATATAATCCTTTCACTTCTGTTAATTTACCATTCGTCGTGAGACCAGAACTATTGTGTTTAAATATATACAAACCTTTAGGAGTGTAGAGTACAAGGCATAATTCATCGTACAGGTTAGGTTTGATATCACGAAATTTTACAAACCACTTCTTCGAACCTTTATTCCAACACAACTGTCCCGACTTTACTTCCACCCTTGTTGAACCGCGTTGGTAATCAAACTCTTGAGTAGGTGATCCATCCTTTCTTGCATCCATAATCTCACCTTCAAGTAGTTTTCCATCTATATATCTGGCAAAGTTTTGAAGTACATCACCTCTTATTTTGGTGTTCAACGTACTGAGAGGGACACCAAGGTATGTAGTGGCTGTTTTAGTCGTTTCATTTAAAATTTGCTCTACCGATGTGCGATCTATATCTATTTTTGTCATTTATTTTATAAAACATTATATATATAT
>MDTB01200039.1_pt1 | contig 13190 bp, 11 predicted proteins | sample 811161 | NCBI WGS metagenome assembly MDTB01 (sample SAMN05326650, study PRJNA326480) | marine metagenome | isolation source: seawater | place: Mediterranean Sea | collected 2009 | reverse complement strand
CGTTTCTAGTTATCAAAATAATGGTAGTGACAAAAATTTCAATATCAAAAGTAAAGGTAATGACCTAGAAAAATATGATTCAGAAGTAAAAATTAATGGAGTTGTTTTAACCTCGCCACAAAATGAACTTCCTTATGATTCATAACTAGTAAACTTCTAATATAAATTATATAGTTTATATATTTTATATTACTTTTATTAAATATCCAAACTTATAGTGTTACTACTGTCGGATTTATTACGACGCTTTGATTTGCTTGATTTACCTACACTCATACCCATATCTGCATGCATCTCTTTTAATTCTTGAATGCTAATGGTACTAGAATCATCCTTCTTAACTTCCACCTTTTTTGTCTTTAATCCTTCTAAGATATTACTAATATCGGGTGAAGAAGGACCTTTACTAGAGGGACCAGACATCTCGGCACGTGGTCGCCTAACCGTTTGCTCTGGACCTTTGGATACGGTTGCAAAAGCAGATCTGCCACTGACGCCTTGGTTGGTATCAGGATCAACCGAAGATTGTGGATTTGCACGTCTAGAAGGAGGCATATTTTTTGTTTTCATGGGTGGCGGAGGACCTTGACTTTCATCGGTATTCATCATATTGTTCATGAAATCAGAAAATCCTGGATTTTGATCTCCCATGGAATTTACGGCCGCTTGCGTAAATTGTTGCGCTAATACAGGATTTTGACGCATGATATCATCCATACCAGGCATGGCCGATTTAAACATGGTGTTTGTCATGTGCAACATAAGAGCACTCCCACCCAATTGAAACATTAGTTTGATTTCCGGTGCCATTTTTGCTTTGGATTTGTATTTTTCGTGTAATTCGCCAAAAATTTCGTCGTAATCGCCTATGTTTTCATTGACCTGTTCTGCCCAACCATCCAACTTAAAGTCAAATGGATCAAATTTATTATTTAAAAATTCTATTCCTGTAATACACGCCATTAACATTTTACCTTGAAATTGGACTGCATTATGCTTTTCTTTTTCACTCATTAATGTCTCATATTCACCTTGCATTTCTGCTAAGGGAGATTCCATTGTGTATTGTTTTGTTAAAGTGGCACCCTTTTTTTCTAAACGTTCTAATTTTCTTAAATATTCAAATTTCGTTTTTAATAACTCTTCCTTAGACAGTTCAGGTGCTTTTGGAACACTTGCATTATCAGGATCTATTGGTACATTGTTAAATTTCCCATAACCGTCCCAGGTCTTTGCTGATCCATTCATATCTCCTGCAGTAGATTTACCTAATCCACTATCCTGTTTAGGTTTTTCCGTTTCAAAGGAAACTTTTCTAGGACTGATAGGTTCTATTTTTATATCTTCTTTATTAGACTCATTAGACGATGGAAATATAGAACTAAACATGCTATCCTCTTTCTTGGACACAGGTTCTTTTATCGTTTTAATTTCAGCACTACTGTCATTTAAATCAGTTAATTTTATTGTAGTAGAGTCTGTGGGCTTAGATAAATCGTTTAATTCATTTTCTAGATTTGTTAAATCACTAATGTTAATATCACTTGTATGACTTTTTGTCCCATCTTTTTTTTTATCATTCATAAGTAATTCAATGCCTCCACCAAAATTAACCGATGGACTTGAAATATTGATTTCTTTGGGTTGCGACGAACTTATTTCTATAATATCGTTTTGACTCATTATGAAATATCTAGAACTTATAATTTTAAGTATTCCGCATTTAATATATTGTGTTCTATAAACCAAATTCCTTGTAAAAAGGAATCTGCTAAATCATCTTTTTTTTTATGACTTGCATAATGCGATTTCCATTCACACAGTTCTTCATGAACCTCCATAGATTGTTTTGTAACCTCCATGCCTTTTTTTTTTCGTTCAGCGTATTTACTGCTTTTCTGTATAAATCGTTTTAGTTTATTTGTAGCAGATACACATTCTATCTTTTCTTGATTTTTCATAATAAAATATTGAATCACCATTCCCTGAATACTTTTCATTCTCGGAGCTATATTTCCTAATTGATTTTCAATAACTATGGTCTCTATACTATAATGCTTAAATCTCTCATCGTATTTATCTCGTATGGTTCTCCCTAAAGTTACAACGTCATAGTCTTTTGTTTTTGTTTTTGTTGTTGTGGTAAAGAGTTTTGTATCTTTTATTACCTTTAAATCTTTTAATAAATTACTTTTTGACTTTGTATTATATTTTAATCCGACCCACGGTTTTGTGTCACGGTAATGGTCTGCGATTTCAATTAATTCTGGAAATGATTTTTTAGATAATTTTTCTAAAGGATAATCTTTGGACATGACAAAAAATGGAAGTTTGCGTGTATGTACCTTACAATAACTACCTTTACTACAAGTATAGGTTGCTTTATTTTGACACATTTCACATTTTATCGGTTCTTCTTTGGTTAAATTAACTACTTCCCAATCTAGTATAGTGACTTTATTATCTTCTAAATGTAAAAGACAATGTGCTAAATGTTTAATACCAATATCAATAGATAAAATATTCATTGATATAGATTTATAGTCTATTTGTTTAATTTATTTTTTGCCGAAGAATGAGGATCATTCATTTGAATATACTCTTGCTCTGTTAAACTAGGCATTTGGCGTTTTCTATTTAACTGTTCGCGGGATAAATACATTTCTTTTAAATCACTTGTTTCATATCCATATGGTTGGGTAGAATCACTACACGATTTATATAAATAAGGACTATTGGTTGTTTTTACAGAAGACGGAATGTTTAAACAATTACAACATCCTCCACACGCTGTTATTTGGTTTTGTTTTATGATTTTATCAGCATTTTTTGTTAAAAATGCTCTATAATCAGCATTACTATTAATATTATTGTCGACTACAAGTTGGTTATTCATCATTGCATTTGGTTGCCAGGAAGAATAATTTCGACCATCACTCATAATAGGAGGAAAATCAAAGTGTATGTTATTACTTGCTTTTGTACAAGTACCCCAGTTCATTATAATACCTTAAGATAATAAAAACTCTATTAATTCACCTTTTTTTTTACCTGTAACTTTCCCGCCTTTTTTACTAACCATTTCCTTTAATTGTTTTACGGTTAAATTATCATATTCTGTTTCACTAGATTCTAATTGTACTGCTTTTATTTCTACATCCACTTCCTGTAAATCCACGGATACCTCTGGTAAATCTACGGATACCTCTTGTATATCCACAGATTTCTCTGGTAAATCTACGGATACCTCTTGTATATCCATAGATTTCTCTGGTAAATCACCGGATACCTCTGGTAAATCACCGGATACCTCTGGTAAATCACCGGATACCTCTGGTAAATCTACGGATACCTCTTGTACTGCCACTTGTTGCGCTAGTTGTTGTGCTACTTGTTGTGTAAGTTCAGACTGCATATTTACTTGATGAGGCGAATCATTAGTCATTTGTACGGTTTTTTTAAATAAATCTTTATTGTTTTCGATACCCAAACTATCGTAAGATTCATCATCACTATTCTCACCGGCGCTATCCTCACCGGCGCTATCCTCATCGGCGCTATCCTCATCGTCGCTATCCTCACCGGCGCTATCCTCATCGTCGCTATCCTCACCGGCGCTATTTTGGTTTTCGGTAACAACTAATTTGTTATTACTTGAATTGATATCTAACTGAATAACCTCTTTAGGTTTAGAATGTGCTAGTTGGGAGGATTTTAATAGATTAACTTCATTTACTAAAGATTGAACTAATTGAAACATAGCATCTACTTTCGTATCTAATTTTGTTTTGATCGTTCGCACATAAAATGTAGTTGCTAATACGATTATCATGACTATGCCTAAATATACGTATACAATAGAAGAGTTCATTTACAAGATAACCCTAAAAATATATGTATATTTAACCGCATTTATAGTAAAGGATACTGATTATCTAATAATGCTTGAACAAACCTATCTGGATAATCTTTAATTGCTCCTGAAAAACCAGGTTTCCAGTTTATTTCAATTACATTACCATTACTTATATAATATGGCATTTCTAAAGATTCTGTAATGTAATCTATACCAGAAAATTTTAATTTAAATGCGTTGTGTATTTTTAAAAACAATTCAATATTATCAGGATGAACTGTATTTATAGGGATATAGTTAGAATGTTGTGCCCCATTCCATAGATTAATTGTATTAGTAATATAAATTTTTTTATTTTTTATAGGTATATCATATTTTGAATAACCTTGTTTTTGAATATATTTCCAAGAAATATTTTTAACATATGCACCTTTTTTTTGTGCTTTTAACTTTTTATTTAATATAACTATCAATTCTTCAACTGTATCTTTACCATTACCTATTATATAAGGAGGAATATCATATTTAATGTATATAATTTTATTATTTAAAATTAATATTCTATATTTTTTCCCTTTTATCTGCTCTTGTATTAAATAATTAGCTTTATCTACTATATTTAATTTATCGATAAGTTGTTGTTGATTATTTATATCACTTATGATACCATGACCACCAGCACCTTTAATTGGTTTAAGCATTACTGGATATTTTAATTCATTATAGTTACCATCATAATCAATAGCGTTTATAGTTTTAGGATATGGTATGTTATATTTGTCATAAATAATATTAGATTTTGATTTATTGTGACAAAATGACGTAAGTTTTAAATTTTTATCATTAAAATAACTTTTATAACTTATTTGACGATTATTATACCTGAGTTCTTTATTTATTTTGTTAATTTGAATATTATATTTTTTATAATAAGGTTCTATTTCTTTCATTTCCATTTCTCTGGCAAATATATTTCCTCCTCCATTATCAGTTTTCGGTTTGTCTAATTCATCTAATATATATGAATCTTTACATTTATTAGAGTTACTACTACCGTCATACGGTTTGTAATTTCCAGAAAATAATATTTTATTAACACTTTTACTTTCGGTATCATATTCAATACCTATACTTTTGTCTGTATAACATGCTTCTCTATAACCAAAATCTCCTGTAAAATCACCTAATCCATATATTATTAACTTATTGTTATATAATTCATAATAATTATCATTGATATGATGCGCACCATGACCAAATATAATATCAGCACCTAAATTACAAAGTTTTTTAAAAAAGGTTGTAATATGGTTTGATAAATAGGTGGTCTCTTCATTATTGTTTTGAAAATTTCTTCCCCAGTGAACGGAAAAGATAAGAATACGAGATTGCTTAATAGAATTAAGATACTGTATAAGTTTGTAGGTATATTCCTCTTTTTGTTTGTTATCTATAAGTAAGCAATGTTTATTCCATATATTTGCATTTTCCGGGTATTTTTCCCGATTATATTCTATAATAGTCCAATGATCTGTAGCGTTTAAATAGATGATTTGTGAATCTATATAATAAGATTTTTCGACCGTAAATTTATAGTTATAAGTATCCAATAGTTTTAATGTATTATAATATCCTTTAACATCATAATCAAAAGTATGATTATTGATAGTAGATACAAAAATAGGTTTATGAATATGCTTTTTTATATATTGAAGATCCGATTCACCATAACTATATATATGAATATCTTTATGTTTAAGATAATTGTCTTTAAGAGAGAAATCTTTTGATACTAATACAGTTTCTAAATTAAAAAATATAGCATCATTACTATTTAATAATTGAATAATATCTTTGGATAAAAATAAAGAACAATGTCTATCTTTATCTCTACCAAATTCAATATCACCTAAAAATATAAACTTCATTACTATATCTAAACATTTTTAATAATGGATTTAAAACTTCTTACCTATGTATTATATAATGGTTGATTTTTATGTATATACCGACGGTGCTTGTAGTAACAATGGAAAAATAAACGCCAAAGCTGGTATCGGTATTTATTTTCAAGATAAAGATCCGCGAAACGTATCTAAACGGATCACCGGTAAACAAACCAATAATAGGGCAGAACTTCTCGCTATTATTGTTGCTTATTTTACTATAGAAAAAGATATACAAGCAGGAAAGACAATTGTAATAGGGACGGATTCAGAATACGCCATACGTTGTTTTACTACTTACGGCGAGAAATGCGCTAAGCAAGGATGGAAAAAAGATATTCCTAATAAAGAAATTGTACAACAAGGTTATGAGTTATTTAAAGATATCCCCAGCGTTAGTTTGATGCACATTCGTGCTCATACGGGTGCAACAGACGTGCATAGCATAGGCAATGCTAAGGCAGATCAATTAGCTACACAATGTATAGATTAATCGCAAGCATTGAGTTGTTTGCTAGCTTCTTCAGTAATTATGCTTGGATAGGCCAGTTGGTTTAATACGTGCATGCCGCCTTTAATGGTTGATATTCCTGAACTAATTTTGTATGTAAATTGTATACCATCATCATTTGTTTGTGTCATCATATGTTTATTTACGATTTTCTTTTCACTATTTAATTTCTCGCAAAGATCTACAAAATGAGTGGTTAAGTAAAATCTAACGTTTTTCATGCTATTCATATATTTTAGATAACCATATGCTGCTGCGGATGCTTCAAATGGATTAGTTCCAGAGTACAATTCATCAAAGATAATAAAATGTGACTTATCCTTTGGTGTTGCTGCTATTTGTTCAAGAATATCTTTGCATTGGCGTGCTTCTGCTTGAAACAAACTATCGCGTCCGGATGTATCTGGAATATTCATGTAGCAATAGAAATAATCAATAGGTTTAATTTTTGCTTTATCATAGAATCCCCCGCCGATTTGTTGAGAAAATAAAAGATTTAAAAAGGTTGTTTTTAATATAGTTGTTTTTCCAGATGCATTAGGTCCGGTTATGATATAATTTTTCTTTAAGTCTATATTATTTTTAATAACATTACTGTTATTTTTTAAACTAGGATAATAGGCATTTTTCATGGAGGTTTGCTTATTACTTAACTTACAATAATGAATGCTAGAATTTTTGGTTAACGCATAAATACATTGCAAATAACCAGTCATACCAAATGCGTACAACATGGTTTTATGATAACTCTCGCTAGTATGCAACATGTAAAATTCTTTCATGACAACGCCTATTTCAAGCATATTTGTAATCGAGTATGATAACGGTTTTATCGTGTCCAATGCCATGATTAATTGATCTATATCTACCATGCGTTTATCCATGGTTTCTCGAAACGGTTTATAACTAATAAGTTGTTTCATGGATTTATCTAATTCCAGCATATGAATTTTTACTTTGGTAAGATACTGTTTAAGATTTTTGACGTGTTCGTGGATTTTTTTAAAGTAAAAGATAAAGCGATAGCAAATAAGTACATTTTGGTACATGGAATAAATAAAAAAACCTAAACTACCCAATAAGGATACCTTTTCTTTTAGATTTGATGTAGAAAATTTAGTTAATAATGCACCAACGGCGTGACGTTGCATAAGTGTTTTTAAAGTTTCAATGTATTTATTCATAGTAATTGGTATTTTCTTCATGCGTAGCATCAAAAAGGGTAGGAAAAAAATTAAAATAGGGGTGATTAGGGATAAAACTGGTGACATGATCGTACTCACAGAAAGATAAAACATGGCAATAGGGGATTCATTAAGAAATAGTAAATGATCCCATTCAATATATTGATATTTTTGGATAAATCCTTCGTCATTTTTTATTTCTTTCCATGTTTCTTGAATACTATCATCTAAAAGTAAAGGGGTTTTAGGTTTATAATGACTATATAAGTAAATAGAATCATTAATAAATTGATTGTTTGTAGTATAATTGACGGACCACTGTTTTAATAAAGTTTTACTAAAATCTGTTTTAGGTTCAAATAAATAGTGATACATGGGTTTCGTGGTATCATCTTTTGTTTCTAAACATTCTAATTCTTCAATAATTTGAGAGTCTATTTGTTTAACGTCTTTTGATAACATAATTGGTAGGGAAAATTCTTCTAATATAGAAGATGTCTGATACATATTATTATATGTATTTACATACAATAATATAGTAGGTTAAACGACCACATCTTGAGGTAATTCATTTATCGTGGTTTGATACACTTCTTCAATACCCTTCATTAAATGAATATCATATTTCGTTACAAAATTAATAGCGGTTCCTTTTCTTCCCCATCTTCCTGATCGCCCTATACGATGCAAATATGTATGCACACATTTCGGTATATCAAAATTAATAACGGTACTTACTTGTTGTATATCTATTCCTCTTGCAGTTACGTTTGAAGAAATACATACTCGATGCTTGCCATTTTTGAAATTTTGAAAGGTTTCATCCCGTTCTTGTTTGTCCATGCCACTGTGAATACAACACACTGGAAAATTATCGTTTACCATGGCGTTGTATAAATCGGATACACGTTTAAGACTATTACAATAAATTATAGCCTGTGATGATGATATCCAACCAAATAAATCTTTTATAGTATTAAACTTATCACTATCGTTTTCTAATGCAATATAATATTGAGCAATACCTTCTAAAGTTAACATATCACTTTTTACTAATATTTTAATAGGATCTCTCATAAATTTATTGGTTAACTCGTGTAGTTCTGAAGGAAGGGTAGCACTAAATAATGAAACACATATATTTTGTGGAAGATGCTGAAATATTTGATAAATCTGTTCTTTAAACCCTACAGATAACATTTCATCAGCTTCATCCAAAACTAATGATTTTATGTTAGTCGTATCCATGATGTTACGACGTAACATATCATTTAATCGCCCTGGACAACAAACCATTATTTGAGGATCACTGCTCAAAGCTTTTATATTATCGTTAATGCTTACACCACCAGTCATTAAGCATGCTTTTATTTTCATCATTTTACCTAGTGCATTATATACAGAGTATGTTTGATGAGCTAACTCGCGGGTAGGTGACAATACAATAACTTGTGGTTTTTCAAGCGTTTCGTCCATATACTGCAACGTGCCTATGGTAAACGCACCGGTTTTGCCGGTACCTGATTGCGCTTGAGCAATTAAATCTTTTCCTTGTTGCATGGTAATAATTGCTTGTTGTTGTATTGGACTAGGGTTTTCATAACCATATGCATAAATACCTCTTAATAATGATATTTTTAAATTTACATTATCATCATCCCATTTTTCAAATGTTGTCATCGTAAATATAGTTATAATAGAGTTTTTAAGTATATAACGATAATGATATTAAAAATAAATTATTTAGTATACTATATGGCTATGGTATATGACATAAATGATTTTAAAACAATAAAAGAAAAAGGTTTTGAATATACTATACCAGATGAATCACGTAGTTTAATCAATTTGTTAGCGAATTTAGTAGGATCTCCAAACTATTCTAAAAGTCCTTATTTTATAAAAACAGATAAAAAGAAAAAAAAGCATGTTCCGAATTCTAGTATAGGATGGGAAATGTTAAGAACATTTAAAAAAACAGAAATAAAAGAAAAAACTGAAACAGAACAACAACTCGATGGCATACGAGTTTTGATGAATAAAGTATCTGATAAAACGTTGGATGATGTTACCAATAAAGTAAAAGATCTTATTAAAACAGTAAGTGATGAGGATATTCACGAAAAATTGATGTCTTTGTTATTTACAATTGCTTCATCTAATCGTTTTTATTCTGCTTTATATGCTAAATTATATACAGAATTAGTAAAAGAGTTTCCACAACTAAAAAATCATTTTAATAGTACGTTAGACGGTTATATACAGTTATTTAAAAGTATAGAAAGTTGTAATCCTGATGAAGATTATAATAAATTTTGTGATATCAATAAACAAAATGATCATAGGAGATCTATTAGTAATTTTATAGCAAATTGTATGTTGTTGGATAACATAGATGTAAAAGTTATTAATGAATTAATTTATTATTTACAAAAGTTAATGGTTGAAAATAGTAATGATATTATGAAATTAGAAGAAATTACGGAAAATTACTTTATACTAGTCCAATGTGGTTTAAATAAAATTGTATTATCTGATGATTGGGGAAATATATATGAGTATATTCAACAAAATTCCTTAAATAAATCTTTTAACAACAAAATTAGATTTAAATTTATGGATTTATTAGATCTTACGAATTAAAGACTTCTTACTAACTATAGTATATGAACATTGTTATCACAGAAAAAGAACCGACACCGACGGATTGTGAGTCACCGACGGATTGTGAGTCACCGACGGATTGTGAGTCACCTCAATCAGTAGATCAATCACTAGCAAATGAAATACATTATTCACTTAATTATACCTTGCCTATGTTGCAACATATATGTGGTTTTTATGAAATACCTTATAAGCGAATAAAAAAAAATGATTTAATTACATCGCTAGTTGTGTTTGAATCGAATCCTGAACATATAGAAATTGTTGAAGAACGTAAGCGAATGTGGTTTTATATGGAAGAATTAAAGTCAAATAAGTATTTAAGTAAATATATTATATCTATGTAAAGACGAATGGTAAAATCCCGCATATCCTTGCAGGATGTTGTATATATAGAAGATCCATCTATAGAGTTGGAAGATAAATCTAAAGAATTGGTCCAATATACGATTCCTTTGTTTGAATATCCTAAAAATACAATAGCGCTAGGAAAAAAATGTACTCGATTAGAAAAGAAAGGTATTATTTATCATAATTGCTATTTAATTACAAACAATAATGGTATAAAAGTCGGTGTATTTGAATTTCCACGTCATCATTATGAAAGTTATTTAGAACACGAGAATCCTAATGAAATCATGTGTAGTAAATTGTTACCGCATTTACTTTTATTTAGTGATGCACGTCAACATGTTCAACAATCACAGCATACGTTAAACGCAGGAAAAACACTAAGTACCTTAGAACCATATACAACAGCAAGATTAGCATTACCTCATGTAGAGACCATGCCTTTTTCATTAGATATGGTAAAACCTGATATACAAGATGACTCTCATTATTTAGGTATTGCTAATATATCTTATTTACCAAATACAGATTTAGTGAGTTGTTTATCTATGGTGTTATATAAGTATCTTAACCAAACCGAAAAAGAAACTACCGCATATTTGAATGGAATATTAGCTGATCATATTAGTGCATCGATGTTTGATACTTTAAAAACGATGTATGTTATATTACAAGAAAAACAGCAAAGTAATAAGGTACGTTTAAAAGAGGTAAAACAAAGTTTACTAGAAAATAAAAAAGCAATAAAAAACATTCATGAGCAAGATGTTGAGTTTCAAACTATGATGGAAGATATTAAAACCTTTACTATGCAAAGTCAACATATCCAAGCAAATCAAAAATATATAAAATCTTTATTAAAAGATAAGGAATATTTACAAAACATTGAGGATTTACAAACCTTTAAAGAGTATATCAAATCTGGTGAATATGTATGTGAACCTTGGACTATAGACATTTTTGAGAGATTAATGAATATAAAAATTATATTACTTTCCAAAGATATACCTCAATGGTTAGTTTGTTCTAGACAAAGTCCGTTTCCTCACAACATGTCCTTATTCAATCCCATGTATTATGTTGTATTAGAATTCGTGGATAATGATTATAGTATAATGCAAGTAAATGGTGTATCTTTATTAACATTTCAGACTCTTCCGTTGGTTATTAAAGATTTAGTTATAAACCGTTGTTTGGAGCAAAGTGAAGGTTTGTATGCGAATATACCGTTGTTTGTTAAATATAAGCAATTTAAATTAACAAAAGAGCAGCAACAAGACCTTAAAGAACCCGTACTAGATTTAGAACCAGATAAAGATAGACTAGTTATAAGCGATACTTTAAAAAAGCATGGCAATCCAGGAACAGTTCCTTTTGAAAGAATGGAGTTTGAACATTTAATAGATAGTCAATTAGTTCGTGATAAACAATGGCGTGAAAAACTAGCAGATAATTATATGAAGTCAGACGCACGATTTAAATTAGGCGATAGAGACTGGGCCAGTGTAAATCATTACGTTACAGCACAACAATTAAAGCAAAGGGATCCTAAAAAAAGCGATAAATTGTCTTTAAATACAGGTTCTTCTTTATCTAAAAAAGTAATTCCTTATATGTTAGGCGATGATAATGATCGTTATGGAGCGGTATTTGCAAAATTCTCACAAAATCCACAATTAAAGGATATGTTATTACAAACCGGAGATGCTGAATTATATATGTATATTCCAGGAAAACCGCACATTAGATTAAATTCTCTTGAAAAAGTAAGAGATGTTATACAATAAAATTTAAAAATCTAGGCATGTAATATGAATACATTTATCCAACATATGAATCAATTACCTTTATATCATGAAGGTCACTCTCCTTTTATCAACAAAAAGGTTCTCGCCAATTTATATACATTATTTCATAAAACATACCACAGTATAGATATGGCTAAAGTGGAATATCATATAGACCGTCCATCCTCTAGTTTAGCGTCGAGAGCGAGAAAAGATTTAAGAGAGTCAATTAAAATTAAGCATATCGAAACCTATGTGTTGGATAACACCCAAGGGGATTTACGAGTCTATTATCGAAATGGGGGTGTTGAGTTGACTATTCTTTTCTCGCTATTTTCAGATTCAGATTCAGAGATAGAACTCTATAAGCGATATGTAGTATGGATTGTTCATTGGATAGAGATCGCCCATCAATTTAGCGAGAAAAAATGTGTGCATCCCGTAAATTTGCATTTGTACTTAACCCCTTTTAAAAAAGAGTTAAGCAACATAAAAGAGGTATTAGGTGAACCTCATGTAAATACTGCTTATACGTGGCACTGTAGTCCAAACAATAGAATAGTGTTATATCGTTTAGAGGAATGGTTTAAAGTATTGATTCATGAATCTTTTCATTTTTTCGGATTTGAAAATTTCAAGAAGGAGGATGAAGCAAGATTAAAGGATTGTTTTCCATTACCAGTAGATTTACATGTAGGCGAAGCGTATGGTGAATTTTGGGCGAGAGTGATAAATTGTTTTTATTGCGCTTATTTTATCAACAAGGAGTTTTCTCGCCAATCTTCAGTGCTCACTCATTTTTACAGGATGATGTACATAGAGCGTATTTATTCGTGTTATCAAGCCATGAAAATACTACGGTATATGGGGATTACTTATACAGATTTATAT
>MDTB01199618.1_pt1 | contig 13190 bp, 14 predicted proteins | sample 811161 | NCBI WGS metagenome assembly MDTB01 (sample SAMN05326650, study PRJNA326480) | marine metagenome | isolation source: seawater | place: Mediterranean Sea | collected 2009 | reverse complement strand
TTTTAGGAAGAAAAAAATGGATTTGGTTTATAAAGAGTTAAAATATTTTAAGGATGTTCATAAGGTCGAGTACAATTATTTTTGGGCAGACACCTTTTTAGCGATGAACAAGAAGGAGTTTGATGCTTTTATAGAAATGTATAAAGAAATTAAATTGCCTTTTTGGATGCAAACCAGACCTGAAACTATTAATGATTACAATATAAGCAAACTTGCAAAAGTTGGTTTGCACAGAATTTCTTTTGGGGTTGAACATGGAAATGAAGAGTTTAGAGCAAAAATATTGGACAGGAGATGGAAAAATAATGACATAATTGAAAAATTAAAGATTCCCCACAAATATGGTGTAGCTTTTAGTGTAAATAATATAACCGGATTTCCAACAGAGACAAAAAAATTAGCTTTTGATACCATAGAGTTAAATAGAAACATTGATGCAGACAATGCAAATATATATTCTTTTGTTCCTTTTCATGGCACTCCACTCAGAAGGATGTGTGAAGAATTAGGTCTTATCAAACCCGAAACTATTACTAAATGCCTTACAAACAAACCTATTCTTAACATGCCACAATATCCACCTGAAGAAATCGAAGAGGTTAAAAAATGTTTTCCATTATATATTAAATTTCCAAAAAGCAGATGGAAGCATATTGAGAGAGCTGAAAAAAATGATAAAGAAGGAGACAAAATTTATAAAGAACTCAAAAAAGAGTATCTTGAAAAGTACATGCCAAAGCCAGATGTAGACCCACATGGTGGAGCGGAAGACTTTAAAACCGTAGAAATCACAACCTCTAAGAACAAACCAGGTCACGAAGACGGTTTGGATTACCATTAAAAATAAATTTTTACATGATCAAGTTTTCCAAAGTTATATTATTAGCTCTATTTATTTTACCTTTTTCTTTAAAAAATTTAATAGCTAAAGATATACCTACCATAGTAATAGCCCCTAGTAAAAAAACGCAGTCTATTTCTACAGTTGGAACATCAGTCACAGTTCTTGATGAAAAATTTTTTGAAAATTCAAATGAATTTTTTTTAGGCGATGTTTTGGCAGGTAATACCACGAGTGCAAATTTTTTTCAAAATGGTGGTCACGGGAGCACTTCTGCAATTCAATTAAGAGGTCTACCAAAAAGGTATTCTACAGTTTATATAGATGGTGTTAAAATGTCAGATCCCTCAAGTGTCTCAAATGATTTTGACTTTAATCATATTTTAACAAACCAAATATCGAGAGTAGAAATTTTAAAAGGCAACCAAAGCTCAGTATATGGAAGTGGTGCAATCGGAGGAACAATTAATATTACAACAAAAAAAGGTAAAAAGGGCAAACAAAAAGATTTCGACTATAATACAGGTTCTCATGGAACTGAAAATTTGACACTTTCATTTTCAGGAGCAGATGAAAAAAATAATTTTTATTTAGGTGTTGAAAGATTTCAAACAGATGGTATTTCTGCAATGAGACATAATGATGAAAAAGACAGATATCGTAATAATTCTTTCATAACAAATTATAGCCACCAATTCTCAGAAAATATTAAATTCGACAGTAATGTTAGAATTGCTGACACTTATAAACAGTATGATAAAGAGGTTGACACTTCTTCTGCTACCCATAACGAAGAAGAGGATGGAATGCAGTCTTCATCAAATATCTCATTAATTTATAAACCAAACAAAAACTTTAGTAACAAATTTACAGCCGCAAAAACTTACATAAAAAGAATTTATGGTGCTGCGCCAGGTAGTGGCAATACTTTAAAGGATAATTATAGAGGCGATAGACATGCCTTAATGTATTCAGGAAATTACAACTTTAATTTAGATAATAGCTTGGTTTTTGGTATTGAAAGGGAAGACGATCAAATTTCATATAATAAAGATCTAACAGGCGCTTCAGATAAGGCATCACATACTACTTCAACTTATTTTGATTTTCAAAGTAGATTATCAAACAATCTCTACGCAACCTTTGGCTCAAGATTCGATGAACATTCAGTTGCAGGAAACGAAGATTCCCATAGAGCAACTTTTGCTTATCTATTTGATGATAAATTAACTAAATTAAAAAGCTCATTTGGAACTGGTTTTAGATTCCCATCTTTGTACGAAATGTATTATGTTTATGCTGCAAACTCCAAATCGCTTAGTTATGTAAAAGCTGAAAATAGCAAAAGTTTTGACATAGGAGTAGAAAAGTTTTTTCCAAACATTGGACTTAACTTAGAAGCTACTTTTTTTAATATGAAATACGATGATGTATTAGAGGGCTGGAAGGATGGGACGAGCTCAGGTTTAGCCTACACCACACAAAATATGCCTGGTACTGTAAAATCAAAAGGTTTGGAATTAATATCAAAATGGAAAGTAAACAATTTACTAAATTTTGATCTAAATTATACTTTTACTTCAACCTATGATGGTGCCGAAGCAGATGATCCAAATAGGAATCAAAGTTACACGAACAATCAAATGGTACGTGTACCTAGGAATATTATTAATTTAAACACTAACTTTAAATTACCAAAATTAAAAAACTTTGAATTTGATTTAAGATCAAAGTGGTCTGATATGGCTAGAGATTACGGAAATGGAAATAGAACTTATTCAGATGAAAGAATTGATGATTATTTTGTAAATGATTTATCAATCAGTTATAATTTGAGAAATGATTATAATTTATACTTTGATATCAATAACTTACTTAATGAGAAGTATGAAACAACAAGAGATTATTCTCAAATGGATAGAACATTAAATTTCGGTATTAGAAGATCTTATTAAATAAAATAATGAAAAAAATATTTATTTTTTTATCAATATTTATAACTCTAGCTGCTAGTAGATTTTTACCTCATCCACCTAATTTTACTAGTCTTATTGCTTTAAGTTTTTATGTTCCAGCGGTATTAGGTTTTAGCTATATACCTGCTTTGATAATAAGCTTTGTAATTACAGATATATTTATCGGTTTTCACACTACAGTTTTATTTACGTGGGGAAGTGTATTAATAATAAGCATCTTAGCTTCTAAATATTTTTTTAATTCTATTTTTAGCAGATTAAGTGGTGCATTAATAGGCGCTTGTATTTTTTTTATAATTACAAACTTTGGGGTTTGGCTAACAGGCAATATTTATGAGTACACCTTTAACGGCTTTATCAAATGCTACATTTTGGCAATACCTTTTTTCACTTATAGTTTATTATCAACTATTTTGTTCTCTATTATTTTTGAGTGTATTTTAAAATTGTATCAAGCCTCCTCAAAAATTTTTAAAATGAGCAAGTCTTGAAAAAATTATCATTATTTTTTCAATTTTATTATATTTTAAATATATGAAAAAAATTTTAATTATGGGCCTCCCTGGTTCTGGAAAAACCACCCTAGCAAAAGATTTAACAAAAGAATTAAATGCAGATTGGATAAATGCTGATGATATAAGAAAAAAGTTCAATGATTGGGATTTTTCAAAAAAAGGTGTTCTTAACCAGGCAAAAAGAATGAGAAATTTAGCAGACAAAAGTAAAAAAAAATTTGTTATAGCAGATTTTGTTTGCCCATATGAAGATGGCAGAAATATATTTAAACCAAATTTATTAATATGGATGGATACTATCAAAAAAGGAAAATTTTCAACTTTCGATAAAACTTTTCAAAAACCTAAAAAGTACGATTTCAAAATAAAAGAAAAAAATTCAAAACTATGGGCCATTAGAGTAGCAAATAAACTAATAAAATATAAATGGGATAATAAAAAACCAACTATTCAAATGTTAGGACGTTATCAACCATTCCATGAAGGACATTTAAGATTATTTGAAAAAATCCTTATAAAATCAGGTCAAGTTTGTATCCAAGTAAAAGATGTTTTTAGAATTGGAGATAATCCATTTAAATTTAAAACGATCAAATCTTCAATTAATAGAAAACTAATTAATATTTATAAAAATAGGTATAAAATAATGCTAGTACCTAATATAGCAAAAATATGCTATGGTAGAAAAGTTGGATATGAATTTGAAAAGATTAGTCTATCAAAAAAAATTCATAGTATTTCAGCTACTAAAATAAGAAAAAAATTAAGAAGAGAAGGAAGTTTAAAATAATGTCAGATACAAAATTTTTACGGAATTATTTTAACAACTTAAAAACATTGTTAGACAACGAAAAGTATTTAGAGGATTTAATTTTAGTTAAAGATATTTTAAAAAAAACTCAACAAGATGGAAAAAAAACAATGATATTTGGAAATGGAGGTAGCGCCGCAATATCAAGCCACTTTAGTGTTGATATGACTAAAAATGCAGGCGTGAGATGCACAAATTATAATGAGTCAGATCTTTTAACATGTTTTTCTAACGATTTTGGATATGAAAGATGGGTTGAAAAAGCTATAAACTTTTATGGTGACGAAGGTGATTGTTTAATACTTATATCTGCTGGAGGAAATTCTCCTAACATGACTAATGGAGCTAAAGAGGCAAAAAAGAAAAAAATTAGAAGTATTATTACATTTACAGGGAATGAAAAAAGTAACAAATTATCAAAATTGGGAGATATAAACTTTTGGGTAAATAGCAAAGCATATAATCATATTGAAAATATTCACCAAATACTCTTGTTATCTTTAGTAGACCTTATAATTGGTAAGACAGAATATCCTCCCAACTAAAATAAAAAATTGAAAAAAAACAATTCTTTTTTAAAAAGTTATAAAAACTTAAAAGTATTAGTTACAGGTTCCACAGGCTTTAAAGGTGCATGGCTCTGTAATTGGCTATATTTTTGTGGCTCAAAAGTCATTGGAGTTGGACTAAAACCTGAAAAGGATTCTATAATTTTTAACTCAATGGATTTAAAAAAAAAGATTAAGCAATACTATATAGATATAAAATATTTTAATAAAATTAATTACATTATTAAAAAAGAAAAACCAGATATAATTTTTCATCTAGCCGCTCAATCAATAGTTTCCTCAAGCTATATTGATCCACTAAATACTTTTAATACAAATATCTCTGGAAGTTTAAATATACTGGAGTCAGTAAGAATAAATAAAATTCCTAATTTGGTCTATATTACATCAGACAAATGCTATCTTAATATTGATAAAAAAGGATCATATAAAGAAAATGATTATTTAGGTGGTTTTGACAATTATTCATCTTCAAAAGCGAGTGCTGAAATAGTTTTTCACTCTTACTTTCATAGTTATTTTAAAAAAGGAAACCTTTCAACCGTGAGTGCTAGAGCAGGGAATGTTATTGGTGGAGGAGATTTTAAAAAAGATAGAATTGTACCTGATGTAATTAAATCTTTAAAAAATAAAAAAACTATCTATTTAAGAAATCCAAATGCTACTAGGCCTTGGCAACATGTACTTGAGCCACTATCTGGATATTTACTTTTAGGAAATAAATTAATTAATAAAGAGCTTAAAAACAATTTGTTACCAAGTTGGAATTTTGGACCATTTAAAAAGAACTGCAAAAAAGTAAATTTTATCGTTAATTTATTAGTAAAAGAGTGGGGAGAAAAAAAACAAAAAGTAGTTATAAAAAAAAATAAACAATTTAAAGAATCAAAATTATTAAGTTTAAATATTAAAAAAGCAAAAAAAGAACTTTCATGGGAACCAAGATTGAGTTTGAATGAAACGATTAATTTTACAATTGATTGGTACAGATATTTTTTTCTTAAGGGAAAAACAGAAAAGATTTCAAATTACCAAATTGAATATTTTTTAAATAAATAATTTTATGAGTAGATGTAGAATTTGTAAGAACAAAATTAAAAAAATTATTAATCTTGGAAAAATTGCTCTTGTGGGTAATTTTCTAAAAAAAAAAACTAATCAAAAAAAATACCAAATTAGTTTAAATTATTGTCTTAAATGTAAACATGTTCAAATTTCTGAATGTCTAAATCCAGACTTACTTTTCAAAAATTATTTATGGGAAACTGGAATTTCAAGCACAAATATATTCTTATTAAAAAATCTTTTAATAAAACTTAAAAAAATTGGTTTGAATAAAGACTCAAAAGTTTTAGAAATAGCAAGTAATGATGGATCGTTTATAAAAATTTTAAAAAAAAAATTTAAATCTTTTGTTGTGGGTATTGACCCTGCAAAAAATCTCTCTAAAAAAGCAAATTCAAAAAAAATTTATACTATTAATAACTATTTTAATTACCAAACATCTAATTATATAAAAAATAAATTTGATAAATTTGACTTTATTTTTGCTAGAAATGTAATTGCACACTTAGATAACCCAAATTCAGTATTTTTAGGAGTAAGAAATTTATTGAAAGATAAAGGTGTATTTATTTTAGAGGTGCCTCATTTATTAAATATTTTAAACCAAAATCAATATGATAATATTTTTCATGAACATGTTGGTTTTCATAGTTTAAAATCAGTTATAGATCTTTGTGAAATAAATCATCTTAAATTATTTGATGTTGAAAAAATATCTTCACAAGGAGGTTCTCTGAGGTGTTTTATATGTCCAAAAAAATCAAAAAAAAAAGTTTCTAAAAATATAAAAAAAATTATTAAAATAGAAAAAAAATATAATTTATTTTCTAATAAAAATTTAGAAAAGTTTAAATTAAAAATTATAAATCATTCTCAAAATATGAATAAATTAATTAAACTTCTCAAAAGAAAGAAGAAAAGAATTTCAGTTTATGGTGCCTCAGGCAAGGGACAAGCCTTAATGCAATTCACAAAGATCGATAACAAATTGATAGATTATGCTTTCGACAAAAGCAAATTAAAACAAGGAAGATATACTCCAGGCACTAACATAAAAATTAAAGATCCAAAATATATATCCAAAAAAAATGTAGATTATTTGATTATTTTATCTTGGAATATTAAAGACGAAATAGTACAACAAGAAAACACATTTTCTAAAAATGGCGGTAGATTTATAATACCTTTTCCTAAGCCAAAAATATTAAATTAATATGAAAGTTGTAATTTTAGCAGGGGGATTTGGAACGCGTCTTTCTGAGTATACAGACTCTATACCAAAACCAATGGTTCCAATTGGCAACAAACCAATTATTGAACATATAATGGAAATATACGCAAGTTACGGGCATAAGGAATTTTTTATCGCATTAGGTTACAAAGGCGAGATTATTAAAAATTATTTCAAGAACTTTAAAAAAAATTGGAAAATAAATCTTATTGATACTGGTGCTGATACTTACACTGGAGGGCGTTTATTAAGACTTAAAAAATACCTATCTAAAGAAACATTTCTATTAACTTATGGAGATGGATTATCAAATATTGATATAAATAAACTTATTAAATTTCATAACGATCATAAAAAAATTGTTACAATTTCAGCTGTAAGACCGCCTGCAAGGTTTGGATCCTTGAGTTTGAATGGATCAGAAATTCTGAAATTTAAAGAAAAAACACAACTTGGCGAAAGCTGGATAAATGGTGGTTTTTTTGTTATGAGTCCAAAATTTTTTAAATATTTGAAAGATGATAAAACAGTCCTGGAGTCAAAACCATTAGAAACCGTGACAAAATCTAAAGAAATTAAAGCTTATAGACACGAAGGTTTCTGGCAATGTATGGACCACAAACTTGATAAAGACTTGTTAGATCAAATGATTAAAGAGAAAAAAGCTCCTTGGATTAGATGAAAAAAATATTAGTAATAGGAGGAACGGGATTTATTGGTTTTCATGTAATAAAAAAGGCGTTAAAAAGAAAATGGAAAGTCACTAGTATTTCTTTGACAAAACCACATGGAAATAGGCGTCAAAAGAAAGTTAAATATATAATATTAAATTTAACAAATTTTAAAAAATTAAAAAAAAAAATTAATGATAATTATGACTTTGTTATAAATGCTGCTGGTTATAACAAAATTACAAGTTTTAATGAAAGTCTATTTGACTCCCATTTTTTTGGATTGTTAAATTTACTCAAAGTTTTAAAAACAAAAAAATTAAAAAAGTTTATTCAAATAGGAAGTTCAGCAGAATATGGAAAAGCAACTTCTCCTCAGAGCGAAAATGCAATATGCCTACCAAAGACTTCTTATGCAACAGCAAAATTTGCATGTACTAATTTTTTACAAAATTATCATCGTAATAATAACTTTCCTGCTACTATATTAAGGTTTTTCTTAGTTTATGGACCCAATCAAGGAAAAAATAGAGTTTTACCTGAAGTGATCGAGGCTTGTTTGAGAAACAAAAAATTTGCAACAACTTTAGGTGATCAAAAGTGTGATTTTTGTTTTATTGATGATGCAGTAGAGGCAATTTTCAAAACATTATTTACAAGCAAATCAAATGGAGAGGTAATAAATATTGGTTATGGCAAGCCATTAAAAATAAAAGACTCTATAAATTTAGTTTGTAAATTAATTGGAAAAGGTCAGCCATTATTTGGAAAACTTAAGTACAAAAAAGATACTAATATGAAATTATATCCAGATATCAGAAAAGCAAAAAAAATAATTGGTTGGACACCAAAGATAAATTTTTTTCAAGGAATTAAAAAAACGATTGCAACTTATAAATGAGTAAAAGTCCATTAGTTAGTGTGATCATGAACTGTTATAATGGTGAGAAATATTTGACCGACTCACTGAATAGTCTTTTGAGTCAGAATTATAGTAATTGGGAACTCATATTTTGGGATAATATTTCTACTGACAATAGCAAAAAAATTTTTGATAGTTACAAAGATAAAAGGTTTAAATATTATTTGGCTACGAAACATGAAATTTTGTATAAAGCAAGAAATTTAGCGATAAAAAAAACATCTGGTGATTATATTGCATTTCTTGACACAGATGATATTTGGTCAAAAGATAAATTATCAAGCCAGGTTGAATTATTCAGCGATAAAAAAATAGGTTTAGTTTATGGAAATTATTGGCGTTATAATCCTGTTAGTTTTTTTAACAAAAAAAAATTAGCAAAAAAAAAAAAAATTACCAAAAGGCAAAATAACTGATTATCTTTTAAAAGAGTATTTTATAGGAATGTTGACCGTTGTTATAAGAAAAAAATTTATAGAGGATATGGAAAACGTATTTAACACAAAGTTTGATATGCTCTCAGATATGGACTTTATACTTAGATTTTCAAAGAAGTACGATTTTGAATGCGTTAATTATCCTATTGCTACTTATAGAATTCATAAAGATCAACTTCAAAATAAAAATTTTTTAATTCAGGCGGATCAATTTAATGAGTGGTATGAGGAAATTAGATCCTCAAAAGAATTTGGACAAGAAGAAAAAATAAATACTATTAAAAATAAAGCTGAATTCTTTAAAATTTTGAGTTTAATTTATAAAAAAAAATATTTTAGAAGTTTAAAAAATATTTTTTTTTATCCAAATAATTTAGAAAAAATAAAACTTTTTATAATTTTAATATCACCAAATTTTATTTCAAATAAAATAATCAATTTAAGATAAATTATTAATTTAAAAAAAATGGAAAGACTTGGAATCATAAGCAATGAAAAAATTCATATAGGTGGAGAAAATTTCTTTTGTGATAATATTGATATGAAATCAATACCAGAAGGACTTAGTAAAAGTTTTGAAGTTCAAGTTTTTGCGAGAAAATCAAAAGTTTCAAGAAACTCACACAAAATTAACTTAAAGAACATCATAATTTCAAAAAATATATTTTCATATATTTTTAAAATAATTAAAAATAATAAGTCACAAAAAAAATATTTAATTATATCTTTGTCACCATATACTTTTATAGCGTGTTTATTACTATTTATTTTGAGAAAAAGAGTTTACCTATACTTAAGAAGTGACGGTTATGAAGAATATAGATGTTACTCCAAATATTTGGGCCCAATCATTTATCATCTAATGTTTTCAATGGTTAGTATACAATCTAAATTGATTGCTTGCAGGAAACATATCTTAAAAAATAAAAGTGGCTTATTAGTAAATCCCTCTCAACTTAATGATAAATGGTTTACTGATAGAAAACCATTTGATCCATTAAACATAAAACTTTTATACATTGGAAGAATTAAAATAGAAAAAGGCGTTTATTCTCTCATTAAAATTTTGAAAAAAATTGATGACAAATTCTCTCTTTCAATCATAAATTCTGAAATGTTTTATGATAAAAAACTTGAAAATGATAAAATCAAAATATTTCATTTTAAAAATGAAAATGATTCAATTATGAAATTTTATGATGATCACAATATTTTTATTTTACCTTCATTTACAGAGGCCCACCCACAGGTTTTAGATGAAGCATTGTCGAGACTCAGACCTGTCATAGTTTTTTCAGAAATATCTCATGTAAAAAGAGATCGAGAAGGCGTCTTTGTTTGCAAAAGGGATCATAAATCTTTATTAGATACCATAAAATATATAATTAAAAATTATAAAGACATAGAAAAAAAAATGAGCAATAATAAATTACCAACCAAAAACATCTTTTTGAGAGATCTTACACAAATAATAAATGAAAAAAATTAAGGCAACAAATATAATCATTCTTTGTGGTGGCATGGGAAAAAGAATGGGTAAATTTACAAAAAAAATTCCTAAACCATTATTAAAAGTTGGAAAAATTCCAATAATTGAACATAAAATTAATTATTATAAAAGCCAGGGATTTAAAAATTTAGTTTTTTGTATAGGCTACAAAGCAAACAAAATGAAAAAGTTTTTAAAAAAAAAAAATAAAACCTCAATTTTTTCAAATGCAGGTGTGAACAGTGGCATTTTAAAAAGAGTTTTTGTAGCTACAAAAAATATCAAGATTACTTCAATAATAAGCTATGGCGACACTCTTGCCAAAATTAATTTATCTGATCTTTTAATTAAACATAAAAAATCAAATTCTTTGATGTCTTTAGTAATTGCACCAATAAGAAATCCCTTTGGAATTGTTAAGTGGAATAATAAAAATAAACTTACTTTTTTTGATGAAAAACCTATTTTAAATCACTTTATAGGTTATGCAGTAATTGAGCCAAATATTTTTAAATATTTAAGTAAAAGTATAATTAATTCAAAAAATGGTATAGGAATGGTTAAAGCAATTAAGCACTTAGTTTCAAGAAGACTTGTGAACGTATATAAGTATAATGGCCTTCAACTGACAGTTAATTCTGTCTCAGAGTTGAGAGAAGCAAGAAATAAAATTGGTAAATATGTTACTTTCAGTTAAAAATTATAAAAACAAAAAGGTTCTGGTTACTGGTGGTGCTGGATTTATAGGTTCCCATTTAACAAACAGACTTGTTAATGCTGGTGCAAAAGTAAGTGTAGTTGTTAAATATAATAGTATTATAAATTGTCCAAGATTACTTAGAGTTTGGGAAAAAATAAATATTATTGAGTCTGATCTAAGAAACATGGACTCAGTTGCATCATTGAGAAGCTTGAGTTTTGATCATGTTTTTCATTTTGCAGCATATAATCATGTTGGTGATAGCTTTAGACATGTTACAGAAAATATAAATTCTAATTTATTCTCTACTATAAGTTTATTCGATCACGGGCCTAAATTTAAAAAATTTATTCACATTGGTTCCTCAGAAATATATGGTAAGCAAAAAAAAATTCCTTTTGATGCAAAAGAAATTCCTGTACCAATGTCACCATATGCTTTGGCAAAATACTCTAGTGAATTATATGCAAGACTTAAATCTAGACAAACTAAAAATAACCTAATTTGTATTAGGCCATTTAACACTTTTGGTCCGTATCAAAGTGAAAAGGCAATCATACCTGAACTAATCATCAAATGTTTGCTTGGAAAAGATATAAAAACGACATCAGGAGAACAAACTAGAGAGTTTAATTATGTTGAAAACATAATCGATGGGATTTTATTAGCATGCAATAAAATAACAAATCTTGATTATCCAATTAATTTGGGAAGTAATAATCCAATAAAAATTAAAAATTTAGTGAAAAAAATTCACAAGTATACTAACTCTAAATCTAAACTTAAAATTGGAGCTATAAAACACCGTCCAAATGAAATTTGGAAAATGCAGGCCGAAAATAAATTTGTAACTAAAAATTTGGGATGGAAACCATCTGTTAGTTTCGATGATGGCTTAAAAAATTCCATAGAATGGTACAAAAAATTTGTAAAACTTTACATAGATAGAAAAAGTTTTTTTAAAAATCTCTTATAAAAAAAGTGAATCTTACAGAAGGCCCATTTATCGATATAATAATGCCGAATTATAATAAAGCTGAGTTTATATCTGAAGCAGTAGACTCGGTTGTTAAACAATCATATAAAAATTGGTATCTTTATATAATGGACGGTGGATCAACAGACTTATCTCTCCAAAAATTAAGTAAATTCTCAAAAATAAAAAATATTAGAATTATCTCTTTCAAAAGAAATAAGGGCCCTGGATTTAGTAGGAATTATGGAATGAGAATATCAAATTCTAAATATATATCTTTTTTAGACTCAGACGATGGATGGTCAAGTGATAAATTAGAAAAACAATTAAACTTTATGAGAAAAAACCAATATAACTTTACTTATACTGATTACACTCCATTTTTTCAAAATAAAGGAAAAAAAATATTTAAACAAAAAACAAATCTTCAGTCCAAGTTAAATTTTAATGAGTTCATTAAAAATACCTCAATCAATACTTCTACAATGATAATTGAAAGATCTATTTTAAAAACCCATAAATTTAAAAAAGTAAAATTAGAGGACTACTTATTCAAATGTGATATCTTAAAAAATAATATAATTGCTCAAAAATATAATGAGAGCTTAGCTTTTTATAGAATTTTAAAAGTTTCTCGATCCAGTCAAAAAATAAAGAACGTTAGCTCAGTTTGGCAAATAAACAAAAAATATAATAAACTTAACTTCATTCAAAACTTAATTTCGGTCTTTTCAATTGCTATAAATTCAATTAAAAAATACGGAATAAAATAAATTTTTAAATTGGGCGTGTAGTTCAGTGGTAGAACGCTACGTTGACATCGTAGAGGCCATAAGTTCAATTCTTATCACGCCCACCAGAATCCCTCCTTAAAGCTATTTTTCAGCTATTTACAATCTCAAATAAAAATACTATAAATTCTGGCCTGGTGATTATTGCGAAGGGGTCATACCCGATCCCATTCCGAACTCGGAAGTCAAGCCCTTC
>MDTB01044754.1_pt1 | contig 13190 bp, 14 predicted proteins | sample 811161 | NCBI WGS metagenome assembly MDTB01 (sample SAMN05326650, study PRJNA326480) | marine metagenome | isolation source: seawater | place: Mediterranean Sea | collected 2009 | reverse complement strand
CATGGTCAATTACAGATAAAAATGATGGCCAAGGAAATCGTTTAATTTACACAACCGATCCATCGAGCATTGCGTCATTTAAGTCACCTGAATTCAATGTTGTAACTGTTCAAAACACATGGTACGGAACACCGGTTACAAAAATATTAGGAACAGGAATCCAATTTAAAACCAAACGAAAAACTGGCAATTATGCCATTGTAGTTCGAGACTCTTTTGGTAATAAGGTCATCGAACTAAACTTAGGGGGAGATTCGAAAACATTTAAAGGCCAATCGTTGATCAACCCCGTCCCTTATAACGTGACATTCAAATTAAATTCATCTAAGGAGTCAGCTGAGTGGCAAACCCATACCATAGAATTTTTAGATGACAGTGCACGCTGGATAAAAGAGAACAGCAACTTACATCAAATGGCACTTGAAATTCTAGTTGGACAAAATAGTGGCGGCATCGAATTAGATTCAATTTTTGTAGGAAAGCCAAAAAATGGAATTGAACTTACAATTGCATCTTTCGATCACTTCATTCGTGGATTTGGATCAATTTTCATAACAATTTCTGTTGTTTTATTCGCATTTTCAACCATGATTACATGGTCATATTATAGTGAAGTAGCGGTAATATTTTTATTTGGGAAAAAAGCAATACTACCATTTAAATGGATTTTTATTGGCGTTATTTTACTGGGTTCAACAATAACATTAAACTCCGTTCTTAATTTTTCAGATTTAATGATTGGTTTAATGGTCATTCCTAACGTGATTGCAATAATTTTTCTTATGAATGATGTTCATAAAGATGCGCAACTCTACTTCAAAAAGTTAAAGAACAACGAATTTAGAAAATTTAAATAAATGATTAGGTTGATTATTTGCTTTGCGATATTAACATTTCAAACATATGCAATCATCTTGCCAATTTTTAGTTTTTCAAAAGAATCTGGAAGTATTTATGGATTATTTGTTCAACAAAAACTAATCGAAGACACTGAAGCCCAATTTTTATTTTTTTCGCAAAGTAAAGGAATATCAAGTTATCTAAATGCCACCAATATTCCATTATTGAATGAAAAAGCCAATATCAGATTTAATTATTCAAACACTGGCGAAATATATAACAAAAACAACTTATATTATGACAACTTTAATACAAACCTCACCATAGAAAAGAAACTATCATCAACGTGGGATGCTCTTTTTGGATTAGATTACATCTATTACAAAGAAAATACAGAAAAAAACAACCATACCGATACATTCGCTCCATTATCAACCGTTGGACTCATTATCGGAGCTCAAATCGATAAACGAAATCGAGAGTACAATACAAATTCTGGCTACTTCAATGAAATCAAATTAAATTTATATGACCGATACCAAATATTATCAAATGATGTGCGTTATTTTATACCCAGTGACTATGGTGTCATTGCCACACGATTGTATACAACTCAAACATTTACAAATCAAAATCATATTCAATTTCTAGCAAGTGTAGGAAATTATTATTATCTTCGCGGTTACAATGCAAACGAAATTTTTGATCGACATTTGTCCTTTGGGCAACTAGAACTGAGAACCCCCATCCTATCATGGCTGGTATTAGCCCCTTTTATTGAAGCAGGTGTGATTGGATCTTCAATATCAAACATAACAAACCAATTGTTTTCCTATGGCTTTGGCATCTATATTTTTATTGGAAATGGCGCCTTCCGGTTAGACTTTGGATATGCCGAAGATAATAACGAGTTTAAATTTGGCTTCAATCACGTATTCTAATTTAAATTGAATTTCAAGCCAGGAAACATCGTCTGAAGCACGTGATTAAAATGGCGTTGATCTTGCTCAGACCAATCTAACTTTGTTTGTGACTCAATAATGACATGCCGATCAGAATCATAACGGATTAAGTTAACATGTTCAGATCCTAATGAAGATAAAATGACATCCGCACCTTCAGTTGCAGATGTAGGATCATTAGCCGCCGTAAAAACAGTGATATCAGGAATTGAAAACTCCTGGGAAAACCGAGATAGTTGCACATTAATGGTTTTAACCAACTTTAATAATTCACTTAACGCATTGGCCGGGCGATTAACATACCAGTTAGCATATGATAATGGTTGAGATGCTGTTGAACGCGTATTTCGAATCATATATTTTAAATATGGCACCAGATATAGATTCGAATTTTTAGGAACAATATAAGGATCCATTAAATAAACTTTAGAGAGGTGGCTATTTTTAAAGTCACCATTAAGCAATAAATGGAGTATTCCAGTAGCACCAGTTGAAACCCCAAATAAAATAATGTTCTTGTAGCCTAAAAGAGTTAATAAATGAACTTCTTTTTTAACTGGATCAAACCAATCAGAATAACGTGCTTGCTTAAAGGCCTCATGATCACGCCCATGCCCTCCCAATAACACCGATGAAAATAAAACCGTTTCATCTTGAGCTAAAACTGTTTGTTTAAATATATCAAATTCAAATGTTGATGCAGAAAAACCATGAACCAACACATAAACAGGCTGGTCCTTCTGTTGAACTGAAGGTGACGGAATTCGGTTTGAAATTAACATATCAGGATTAGACAGTGCAGGATCTTTTGTACTGGGAGAATCCATCCAAAAATCTTCAAAATAAACAGGGGAATGAAATTTAACCCTTAAAAACAACCCCAGCAATAAAATACTTAATATTAAAAGACTAAATATCAAGCGAACCAAAAAAATTCTCTATTTCTCGTTTGGCAGATGCAACACTATCTGACGCATGAATTACGTTTTCACTTTTAGATAACGCTAAATCACCTCGAATGGTACCAGATGGTGCATCCAATGCATCTGTAGGGCCTACCATTTGACGAACAGTATCAATAACACGAACACCTTCTAACACCATAATCAAAATCGGACCACTCAAAATAAATTGTTTTAAATTTGGAAAAAAAGGTTTATCGATATGCTCTTCGTAATGTTTATCAACCGCTTGTGACGATAACTGACGAAGTTCTAACTTTAGAAACTTAAATCCTCGGGTTTCAAAACGACGAATCACCTCAGCCATTAACCCACGCCTAACACCATCAGGTTTAATAAAAACTAAACTTTGTTCTACCATTGAAACTCCTCCTTTAACTGACCCAATCGATCTAAAACTTGCTGATGAGAGGTACCACCAATACCATTTTTTTGATCAATCGCTGCTTTAAATGATAACCGATCTGTAAGATCAGATTCAACTGCTTTTGAAAAGCGTTGAAAATCAGCCAATGATAACTCATGAACCTGAAGGTTGGTCTGATCCGCAAACGCAACCATTTGACCAACTTGCTCATGCGCTTCTCGAAAAGGAACCCCTTTAAGGGTTAAATAATCAGCAATTTCTGTTGCTAAAATATGCCCAGTACCAACTGCAGCTTGAATCGCATCATGATGAACCTCAATTGTAGGAATCATCTTTGAAAAACAATCCAACACAGCCAATGAAATTTCAACAGCTCGAAACAATAATTTCTTATCATCTTGCAAATCTCGATTATACGTTAAAGGAAGGCCTTTAACCATTTCGTGCAAACCCAAAAACTGACCAACAACTGGCCCAGCTTGACCACGAATCAACTCAGCAATATCAGGGTTTTTCTTTTGTGGCATAATTGAACTACCAGTTGTGAATTCATCGCCAATTGTAATAAAACCAACCACTGAAGAAGACCAAAATATTAGCTCTTCACAAAACTGCGATAAATGAAGCGTTACCATTGAAGCGGCATATAGAAAGTCAAAGATAAAATCTCGATCAGAAACAGCATCCATACTATTTAACGTAATATCTGAAAAACCTAACTCACCAGCAACCATCAAGCGATCGATTGGATAATTCGAACCAGCCAGGGCTGCAGAACCTAAAGGACAGGTGTCCGCACGCTCAAATGCATCAACAAAACGATTTTGATCACGTTTAAATTTTTCAATGTAAGCCAAAATATGATGCGCAAACAAAACGGGTTGTGCAATTTGCAAATGAGTAAACCCAGGAAAAATAGTCGCCTGATGCAACTTAGCAAAATCATAAAGCGACTTTAAGCACTGATGAAGACGCTCATTAATGTCAGTAATCGAATCTTTTAAATATAATCGAACATCGGTTGCAACCTGGTCATTTCGAGATTTACCTGTATGCATCTTCTTTCCTAAATCGCCAACAGATTCAATAACCAACCGCTCCACAAAACTATGCACATCTTCATCCTGTGGATCTGCGTTTAAATGGGTTTCCGCATTGTCTAGCACATCATTTAATGCTGCTTGTAATTTTTTTGACTCCTCTTTAGAAAGAATACCAGCGTTTTCAAGCCCCAATACATGCGCTCTGTTAACATCAATATCGTAAGGAAGTAACACATAATCAAAAGATAACGAATAACTAAAATCAATCGCTGAATCCGCTAACCCTTTTTTAAATCGACCACCCCACAATTTTTTCATGAGCGCGTCACCATTCCATTAACTTTCATTGGCAATCCAAAGACACGAATAAATCCGGTTGCATCTTTTTGATCATATAGATCAGTATCAGAAAATGATGCTAAATCTTCCATATACAAAGACCGCTTAGCCGTTACACCAGCCGACACAACATTACCTTTATAAAGCTTACAACGTACAGTACCGGTCATATTTCGCTGCGTAGATTGTACAAAGGCATCCAAAGCCTCTCTCGCGGGACAAAACCAACGGCCGTCATAAACCATTTGAGCATATTCCAAAGCTAATTTTTGCTTTAAAAGCATGGTATCGCGATCCAAAACCAATTGCTCGAGCATGCGGTGAGCATCATATAAAATAGTACCACCCGGCGTTTCATAAACACCACGTGACTTAATACCAACCAACCGATTTTCAACCATGTCAACTTGCCCTATCCCATGCTCACCACCAATTCGATTTAAATGATTGAGTAACTGAACTGGATTTAATGATTGATCATTAATCGAAATTGGAACCCCATGTTTAAAATAAATCGAAACATATTCAGGTTGATCCGACGCCTGTTCGATTGGTTTAGATAATGTAAAAACATCATCTGGCGCTTCTGTTCCAGGATCTTCAAGAACACCGCCTTCGTGAGAAATATGCCAAATATTTCGATCTTCAGAGTAAATTCGTTTTTTTGATTGGGTTACAGGAATATTATGTTGTTTTGCATAAGCCAAACAATCTTCACGTGAGTGCAATGTCCATTGATCATCTTTCCAAGGTGCAATAATTGTTAAATTGGGATCAAGGGCCATAAATGTTAGTTCAAATCGAACTTGATCATTTCCTTTGCCAGTAGCACCATGCGCTACCATGTTCGCGCCTTCTTGTTGTGCAATTTCAACTTGCCGTTTGGCAATTAAAGGACGACCAAAACTGGTACCTAACAAATACTTTTGTTCATAAATTGCACCCGCCTGTAAGGTGGGATAAATATAATCCGTTATAAATTCTTCTCTCAAATCCTCAATAAAAACCTTCGTTGCACCCGTATTTAATGCTTTTTCTTCCAAACCATCCAGTTCATCTGCCTGACCTAAATTTGCACACATTGCAATTACGTCACAATCATAATGTTCTTTTAACCATGGAATCATAATTGAGGTGTCCAAACCTCCAGAGTATGCTAGAACAACTTTATTTTTCACAATCCTACCCTTTCATTAACCAATCCATTATACCATTTTGTGCATACATCCGATTTTCTGCTTGATCAAATACTTTTGATTGTTGTGATTCAAACACAGATTCGGTGACTTCATGGCCAATATTAGCTGGTAAACAATGAAGAAAAATACAATCTGGTAACGCTTGTTTAATAATATCTGTTGATATTTGAAATGAGTTAAACGCAGCCATTCGCTCATCTTCCTGTCCCTCATCTCCCATTGAAACCCAAACATCTGTATAAATAACATTTGTAGTTTTAATGACAGATGCAAAATCATGAACAACTGTTACGTTATTCGGGACTTGTTTTGGAGCATAAGCTTTTGGAGATACCACGTTCATTTTAAAGCCACAGATATTAGAAATTTCCATGAGCGATTGACATACATTGTTACCATCACCAATGTAAGTAAGTTGAACATTCTCAAACGAACCAAAGTGCTGTTTAATAGTTAATACATCAGCCAATGCCTGACACGGATGAGAAACGTCAGAAAGCCCATTAATAACAGGCACTGTCGAATACTTGGCAAATTCTAACAATCGCTTATGATCAGTTGTTCGATATACAATTAAATCAAAATAACGACTCATCACTCGACTAACATGAGAAATTGGTTCACGATCGCCCATTTGAATATCCTCACCTTTTATATACACACTATGCCCACCCAAACGATGAATCCCAACTTCAAACGACAAGCGTGTTCGATTGGATGGCTTTTCAAAGATTAATCCAATGGATTTACCGTTTAAAACATCAGATGGTTGATCAATTAATTGATCAGATCGATCAAGAATTCTTAAAATATCATGGGAAGAAAAATCACGAATATCAATAAAGTTCATTCAAACGTCACCATAGTTCCAATCCCACGATTCGTAAAAATCTCCAGCAAAACAGCATGTTCAGATGAGCCATTAATAATATGAACTGATTGAACCCCAGATTTAATTGCCTGCATAGAGCATTCTAACTTTGGTAACATGCCACCTTGGATATCGGGATGAAGTAACAAATCCTCAGCTTCTTTGTATGTAAGGGAAGACACCAATTGATTCTTAATGAGTAACCCATCTACATCAGTTAAATAAATTAGTTTTTTTGACTCTAAATAACGAGCAACGGCACTCGCCACATTATCCGCATTTAAATTCAATGTTTCGCCATTCCGATCTGATCCAACAGATGAAATAACCGGAATATAGCCATCATCACATAACGTGTGAATAAGACGAGTATCAACCGATTCAATGACTCCAACAAAACCCAAATCAGCGTCTTTTTTTGAACGAATTCGTTTGGCCTTGAAAATATTCGCTGATTTACCAGATAATGTGACAGCTTTGCCACCATGCTGATTTAAAAGAGAAACAATTTCGTTATTAACTTTTCCAGACAAAACCATTTCAGTAAGTTCCATGGTTTCAGAATCCGTAAATCGCTGACCATCAATAAAAACGGCATCTTTACCTAATTTTTTCATCCATTTGGTTATCTCTTTACCACCACCATGAACAATAACCGGTTTAATTCCAACGTAACGCAAAAGCACAATGTCTTTTGCAAATGTTTGTCGCAGTGCTTCATCAATCATTAATGAACCACCATATTTAATCACCATAATTTGACCACTAAATTGTTTTATATAGGGCAGTGCCTCAACGAGTGTTATTGCCTTATTTTTCTTATCATTCTTCATGCGCAACCCTTTGCCATTAAATTAAAATGTTATTTTATCAAAAACAATGGCGACTGACCATCAATAAGATTAGGTATACTCAGTATTTATATCAATATAACCATGGGTTAAATCACAACCCCAAGCCGTCGCTTCAAAGGCCCCATCTGAAATTGTAATATCAATAATAACATCTGAACTCGCCATTAAGACTTTTAAACCCGCACGATCAAATGATTCGGGAACACCATCCGTATAAATGGCCACATCATTTATTCTGACACTCAGTAAAGACAAATCAAGCATAACAGAGGAATCTTTTCCCATTGCCATTAAAATACGACCCCAATTAGGGTCTTCGCCAGCAATAGCAGTTTTAACAAGTGGTGAATCAACAACTAGCTTCGCTACACGACGCGCATCTTGTTTTGACTGAGCCCCAATAACATTAACTTCCAAAAAGTGTTCAGCACCTTCGCCATCTCGAGCGATTTGCTTCGCTAAGTCAATACAAAGTTCAGTTAATTCATATTGAACAACGGCCATATCTTCAGGCGAAAGCGATAAAGAAATAGTCCCTGATGATTGTAATGACACCATGTCATTGGTTGATTGATCAGTATCGACTGATAACATGTTATATGAGACATCGATAGCAGCACTTAATAATGATTGGCATGATGCATTATCCAAAGCGAGATCAGTAACAATAAAACCAAGCGTTGTTGCCATATTAGGGGCAATCATCCCAGATCCCTTGGTAATCCCTGCAATATGAACATCTTCTCCCTGAATTTTAAACGATCGAATGGCCTTTTTTTCAACTAAATCCGTGGTCAAAATCGCCTTTGCACATTTATCACCCTGCTTTTCGTGAATAATAAACTGATCTAAACCGGTTAAAATCGATTCAATTGGAAGCGGCACGCCAATAATTCCAGTAGACGCAACCCCAATTTCATCAACATTGCATGCAAAAATAGCCGCTGCTTTTTCGATTGTTTGATTTAAATGAGTCGCCCCAATCTCCCCGGTCAAACTATTTGCATTACCCGAATTAATAATGATGAGTTTAACTGGCCCTCTATTGAAAACAATATCATTATGGTCACATGTCACCGATCGAATTAAGTTTTGAGTTAAAACAACCGCTGAGCCAACACAATCTGGCACATAAATAAAGCCTAAGTCATACCCCCCATTTGATTTAATGCCACAATGAAGCCCAGAAGAAAAAACACCAGAAATAATTGAAATCATATACCGTCATTATAAAAAATTTATCCCAATTGATAAATAGTTTTAACCCATTTAGTAAAACTAATCGTCAATCATGATGTCGCAACCAATGTCATAAAATCTTCACATCAGAAAAATAAATTAAGTTAAATTAACAAACAATAAAATAAATAATATTACGTTAACCCAGTAGTTTCATCTAAACCAAACATGATGTTAGCATTTTGAATGGCCTGCCCACTCGCTCCCTTAATCAAGTTATCAAGTAATGAAAAAACAACCAACCATTCGCCTCTTTTTTTAGGAATAATCGCACATTGATTGGTGTAATTAACCAGTCGTGTTGATGGCATTGTTTCTGATGGATATATGGTTGTAAATGGGGCATCTTGATAATAATGACTATAAATAGAATGCAATTTTTCTTCATCCATCGACGAATGATGGATATAAATCGCTGATTCAATCCCACGATGCATCGGAATTAAATGAGGAGAAAAAAGAACATTTTGAAACCCTGATTCTTGAATGAGCTCATACTGATGACGATGAACACCTGTGGCATATGCTGATAAATTATTATGAACTTCACAAAATAAAGACGACGTCTTTAACGACTTACCTGCGCCGGATACCCCAGATTTAGCATCAATCGTAATTGGCTGATGCGGATCTAAATGATTAATTAAAGGTAATAAACCTAGAATAATCGACGTAGCATAGCAACCAGGATTTGCACAAAGACGTGCCGTTAAAAGTTGGTCTTTGTACTTTTCGGGCAACCCATAAACCGCATGAGCCATGGCATCAGTTGCAGTATGAGGCACGTCGTAAGTTGCTTCATAAGAATCAACATTTCTTAAACGAAAATCAGCAGAAAGATCAACAATTTTAAGCTTAGGGCAATCAACCATTAATTGAGCAACAATCGGCATGGCCTTCGTATGCGGAACCGCTAAAAAAATAACATCTAAGTCATGGCATTGGTTCACATCAAATGAAACAACATCAGGCAATTCATAAGCGGCAAATTCAGGCAAAATTTTAGAATAAGGCCCTTCCAAAGATGTGGAAAATAATGCAGAAAGTTTAAATTCAGTATGAGAATTTAATAAACGAACAAGTTCTTGCCCTGTATACCCCGATACCCCCAAAACACCAGTGTTAATTGTCAATCTTTTTAACGCGTAAAGCGGCTTTACCTTTACGATCACGCAAGTAATTTAGACGTGCTCTTCGGCCTTTACCTTTTGTAACAAGCTCAATATTTTTAACAAGTGGTGAACATAAAAAAAATGATTTTTCGACACCAATACCATCAACAATTTTCCTTAATGTGATTGATTCACGAGAATGCTGACCTGTTTGTTTAATAATTAATCCTTGAAATCGTTGAATACGAGTTTTTTTTCCTTCACTAATTTGCTTATGAACAATAACAGTATCACCAACACTTACCGCTGGGTAATCGTTCTCAACCTTTTGTTTTTTTTCAAATTCTTCAATATATTGACTCATTAATGTCCTCCATAATGATCTGATCTATCATTTTAACCAAAGTTTGATCAAAAGAAAACTGATTTATTAAATCAGGCCGAGAAAACAATGTCTGGCGTAAACTTTGTATTAATTTCCATCGTTCAATTTCTTGATGATGTCCTGATAACAATACATCTGGAACCTGCATTTGGTCAATAGATCGAGGAGAACAAAATTGAGGGGCCTCAAGTAAGCCTGATAAAATTGAATCATCCTCCATACAATCCGCACAGCCTAAAACACCCGGTAAGTATCGAATAATTGCTTCTGCCATAAAAGCAGCCGCTGAATCACCATTTGGAACAATAACATCGCCAAGTGAAAATAACTGAATATCAAATGAACTTAAAACACGCGCATCCACCCCCTCATAAGCCGGTGATATAAAATACAAATGCGATGTTTTAGATAAAGCCTTGGCATGAGCATGAGTAAATCTTGGCCCTTTTGGATCGGGCATAATAAACGTAACATCGTTTGGTGCTACCATTAGTGCTTTTTTTAAAATATCATAGCGTAATAACATTCCTTTCTTATTAGAAAAGGGATAGTCATCAACTTTAAAATGAGGAGGATCAGCAAAGTCGCGTAATTGAATAGCATCAATTGTTATGTGGTTAGATTCGATCGCTTTTGCAATAACGCCTCGATTCATAAATGGCTGAAGAACATCACTATAGAGTGATAAAAACGAAAGTTGCATGGGATTAAGCCAAAATTTTAGAAATTTTAGTCCCTTCTGCTTGAATTGAAATCGGACTTAATACTGACAACAAATCATCGCCCTCAGCTAACTCAACCTGACCATCGACCATCGACATTAAAAACAAATCACCAACCTTACATTTTTTAACTTCAGATACTTTTTGCTTTAATTGTTCAATTTGCAAAATGGTCTCATTCATTTTTTGAGTAATAAACGCTTTAAATGTAACATCCCCTTGTTTTGATTTGATCGCCAACTGATACGATGACATTTTATAATTAAGATCTTCAATTAATCGATTAACCAACAAAATGTAATTTTTTTTAAAAGGAATATCCACCTTAACATGAACATGTATACTCCTTTTAACTGCTACTGACACTAGTTTTCGTCGTTAGTTAAAATTTCAACAGTGACTTTTTTGTCACTTTTAGCAGCGGCTGCCTTAACAATTGTTCGAATTGCATTTGCGATCCGACCTTCTTTTCCAATAACTTTACCGATATCATTTGAGTCAACACTAATTTCTAAGATTACAACGCTTGAACCTGCAGTTTCATTAACAGACACATAATCTGGGTTATCAACTAATGATCTAACAATATATTCAACTAATTCTTTCATGATAAACTCCTATCCTTCGTCTTTAGATTTTCGTTCTTTTTTAGCTACTTTTTGGTTTGAAGAGCTTGCCGATTTATATTCAGTTAAACCTACCGTTGATAACAAACGGTTTACAGTATTGGATGGTTTTGCTCCTACAGAAATCCAATGTTTTACGCGATCTTCTTTTACTGTAATAGATGCTGGTTCTGTGTGAGGATTATACGTACCAATATCCTCAATTGTTTTGCCATCTCTCTGATTTGAATCTTCAATGACTACAATCCTATATAAAGGTTTTTTCTTCCTTCCCTTGCGCATTAATCGTATCTTTACCACGTGTACTACCTCCTATGTTGAATTTTCTAATTTGTTTATAACTAATTAATTATACAGTTTTCACAAATAGAGGGTCAATAGATAACCTTATTATCCAGTTAAACGACTGTTAGATTGCATCAATTCTATTTTGAATCTCCACATTATCTTGAGGAACATTTTTAATTGATAATCCAATTTTCTGATCATGTTTTGTTAATTTAATAATTTTGACATTAACAGATTCGCCAACCGTTAAAACATCATCAAGTGATTTAATTCGTTTGGTTGCAACTTCAGAAATATGAACAAGACCCTCTAAATCGTTATCAATTAAAATAAATGCCCCGAAATCAATAATTCGAACCACTTTACCAGAAACAACTTGACCGACAGCATAGTTAGTATCAATAGATTCCCAAGGATCAGGAGATAACTGCTTCATACCGAGCGACAATTTCGCACTTTCTTTATCAATTGATAGCACTTCCACCTTGACTTCATCGTCCATTGCAACAATATCTGATGGATGTGAGATTCGTCTCCAAGAAATTTCAGAAATATGAACCAAGCCTTCTGCTTTTCCAAGATTAACAAAAATACCAAACTTTTTAATACCGCTAATTGTACCAGTCAGAACATCCCCTACGGCAACATCTTCAAGAAACTTAGCAACTTCTTCTTTTTTAAATAATACGTTTTGAATATTTCGAGTTGAAAAAAGAACTTTTCGACGACGTTTATCAACATTAATAACCAAAGCTTGAACGGTATCACCTTCCGAAAAAGAATCACCTTCTTCAGCATGAAGAAAACCAGATGCACCTTCATAATCAACAAGATACCCTTTTGGGTTATTCTTTTTAATGCGAATATCAACAATTTCTTTACGGTTCATGATGTCGTAAAGCGTATCCCAAACCATCTCAGCTCTCGCATTGGTTTCAGACAACAACGAATATCCTTCTTTTGTTTCTAACTTCTCAACCATAGCATGAAGCTCAAACCCTTCTTCGAGATCGCTGACCAATGCGTCTGTTAATTCATTTGATGGTATAAACCCATCCGATTTATATGAAAAATCAACTAAAACACCAGACTTTTTAACCGTTCTAACGCGTGCTTTTACAATGTCACCCTCAACAAAATCATTAAACTCTTGATCGAGGTGGGACTCAAAATCATTCGCAACTGTTGAAGTTGGTTGAGCATCTTCAAACGTTACCCGTTTATCTTCGATAACCTCGCTATCTATTAAATCTTTTTCAAAATCACTGACTTGACCAATTTTTGTTCCTGCTTTTTCTTGAGGTGGATCAACAATCGGTGATAATGACGGATCGCTAGAATTTTCATCTTCTAATTGAATATCATTCACCTTTAGCTCCTT
>MDTB01218590.1_pt1 | contig 13191 bp, 9 predicted proteins | sample 811161 | NCBI WGS metagenome assembly MDTB01 (sample SAMN05326650, study PRJNA326480) | marine metagenome | isolation source: seawater | place: Mediterranean Sea | collected 2009 | reverse complement strand
GAATGCCTCGCTTATCCCATGGTTAGTGGCCACGGCCCTGATGCATTCGCTCGCGGCGACAGAGAAAAGGGGGTTGTTCCGTAGTTGGACCCTTTTGTTGGCAATCGCGGCATTTTCGTTGTCCTTGCTCGGTACTTTCTTGGTTCGCTCGGGTGTTTTGACCTCCGTGCACGCGTTCGCAAATGACCCAGAGCGTGGCGTTTTCATTCTCGGATTTCTGATAGTCGTTGTAGGGGGCTCGTTGACTCTCTTCGCAGTTCGCGCATCAAAAGTCTCTGAACCAGGAGAGTTTGGTTGGATCTCTAGGGAATCGTTCTTACTTTTTAACAACCTGATTCTGACAGTGATGGCGGTTAGCGTTCTTTTAGGGACTTTGTATCCGCTCATGGTTGATGCCATCGGCGGCGGGAAAGTGTCGGTGGGTCCTCCATTTTTTAACGCCGTGTTTGTTCCGCTGACAGCGATTCTAGTCAGTGGGATGGCGTTTGGACCGCTCGCGAATTGGCGCCAGTCGAGTGACCCGAAATTGTATCGGCCACTTATCGTTACGCTCATCGTGAGTGTCGTGGTGGGCTTGGCTTGGCCAAGTGTGTTGGACGGAAATTATTCGATGGGGACCGCAATTGGCGTCACCTTGGCGTTGTGGCTTGCGATCGCCATAGGTATCGATTTCGTAAGAAAAGTTGGCCTATATGGCGGCGTCGGTTCCGCTCTTACCAGGGTTGAGAGGGGCACGATCGGAATGTGGTTGGCACATTTTGGTCTGGCGGTCACTATCTTTGGGGTGGTGATGGTCGAAAACCACACAGAGCACCGTGACCTGAGAATGGGTGTCGGAGATACGCAGAAACTGGGTAACTATGACTTGTGGATGACTGACTTGGCAGTGATTAATGGCCCGAACTACGTGGCAGACCAAGCGACATTTGAAATCTACTTCGGTGAGATCTTGTACAAGACGGTGACGCCGCAGAAGCGTCGATATAACGCTTCTGGGATGGTGATGACTGAGGCTGCCATTGATTCTGGTTTTACACGTGACTTATACATCGCATTAGGTGAGCCGCTTGGTGGGGGTGACTGGGCTGTTCGTCTGTCTTTAAAACCCTATGTCGACTGGATCTGGGTGGGCGCATTTCTGATGGGACTCGGCGGATTTGTGTCGATTACGGATAAACGTTATCGCAAGCGGCTCGAGAGAGAGAATGCCGAGGCGGCGGTTGACGGTGCAACTGCATGAATCGACTGATGCTGTGGTTGCCGCTTGGCGTTTTTGCGGTACTCGTGGGTTTTTTTTTCAAAGGCCTCACGATGGATCCGGGAGAACAGCCGTCAGCGTTGATTGGAGAACCGTTTCCGGTCTTTGATTTAACGGATCTGAATACAGGTGAGCGACTGTCACGTGAGACGCTGCCCAATCAACCTTTTCTCCTCAATGTGTGGGCGAGCTGGTGTATCACTTGTCAGGTTGAACACCCCTATCTCACCCAACTATCAGAGCAGGTACCTATCGTCGGCTTGAACTATAAGGATACCGAAAAGGCCGCAAAGAATTGGCTCGAGAAACTTGGTGATCCTTACGCTCTGCAGATTTTTGACCCGACTGGGAGGCTTGGTTTGGATCTGGGTGTTGCTGGTGCTCCGGAGACGTTTTTAGTCGACTCAAACGGTGTGATCCGTTTGAGGGTACAGGGCGAGGTGAATGCCCGCGTCTTTGCTCAAAAAATCCGACCCAGGCTTGACACCATTCGATGATGAAAAACATTTTTTTGGCCTGGATAGTTGGTTTTTCGCTGAGCGTTCAGGCAGCGATCGAGACCTATCAATTTGATTCGCCCGGGCAGGAAGAACGGTTCCGCCAGCTCGGCTATGAGCTGCGTTGTCCAAAGTGCCAGAACCAAGCTATAGGTGATTCCGACGCTGAAATTTCTGGGGACTTGCGTGCGGAGGTTTACCGGATGCTTAGGGAGGGGGCGACTGATGACGAGATCAAAGACTTTATGGTGGCTCGGTATGGTCGGTACGTGCTCTACAACCCGCCCCTCGATCGGCAAACTTTGGTTTTGTGGTTTGGTCCGGGTGGGCTTCTAGTACTGGGCGCAATTTTAGTAGTGTTGCGAATCCGCCAATCGAAAAAAGCCCTTGATGAAGGCGGCACTTAAGTATGATTTGGATGGGCCTCCTTGCGGCCACGGTGTTATTGGGACTTCTTTGGGCGCTGCGTGGATTCGGTCGCCAGGGGGCCTTCATTAGCGCGCTAGTCACGATCGTCGCACTTGTTGGATCGACCTTTGTTTATTGGCGTCTGGGTGCCTATGAGATGTCGCTATCAACAGAGGCCCTCAACGCGTTACCTGAGACCGAGCGTGCTTATGTGATCGCGCAGGCGGCTCAGGATGAATTTTTAGCGAGAGACCGCGTCGCTGATCAAGAGATTATAAATCTTTTCCAGTTAGCGCTTGATTTAGATCCTGACCAAGTGACAGCGCTTGGCTCGCTCGGGATTATTGCCTTTGAGGGCTCCGACTATCCGCAAGCTGTTCGGTTCTGGACACGGATGCTCGCGCAGCTTCCGCCAGGATCTGAACAGGCAAAGGCAATCGAGACGGGTATCGCCAGAGCGACTGAGCGTGCAGCTCAGGAATCAGCCGAGAAGGCGGGGCTGAGTGAGGCGGTTATAGAACTCTCAGTTTCGTTGAGCCAAGCGGTTCCTGAGAGCCTAAAAGATGCTACGGTTTTCGTCTTTGCTCGCGAAGTCAGTGGGACTTCGCGGCCATTGGTCGCAAAACGATTATCCGTGCGCGAGCTCCCGACCACTGTTCGACTATCAAATCAAGATGCGCTCATGGGTGGTCGGCTCCACGCGGGGCTAGTCGTCGAAGTAGCAGCACGATTGACCGTTGGCGATGCGGCTGGAACTCAGGGTGATTGGAAGGGGGACCCTATTGTTTTAAGTTTAGGAAGAGAAAATAGGGCTGAATTGACATTAAAGCCCTGAAGGTTTTTGTATTGCGTTTTATTTAAAGCAGTTCATACTGAAAAGCGTACTGATGGATTAGTAACGAGTTAGAAGTCATGGCAGACGGGTTAAACTACATACCACTCAAACCGGGTCCCGGTTTGGTCGAACATATTGCTCTACAACTTGAGCATCAAATTGTTTCGGGCCTCTTGCGTTCCGGCGATCGTGTCCAAGAAACGCGTGTCGTGGGGCAATTGGGTGTGTCTCGAGGTTCTGTTCGAGAGTCTTTCCGAGTCTTAGAGCGCCGTCGTCTAATCGACGTGATTCCAAGGCGGGGCGCAATTGTGACAAGCCTGAGTCCAAGCCGCGTTAAAGATCTCACATCGGCACTCCCGATCCTTTTAACGCCGGTAGTAACTGAGGTGATGCCAGGTTGGTCGGAGAAACATGCAAAGTCTTTAGAACAGGCGATGCGAGAGTCTGAACGTAAATTCGGTTGCATTAATCCGGCGAGCGTTTTGGGAGCGATATGTCGATTGCATTCAAATACGGTTTATGGAGAATTGATCGACGACTTAATTCCGACGTTTGATCGGATTTTTTCAAAACTCGTTCGTCTGAACTTGTCGGGCGTTAGCGTCCTCGATGATATTCTGAAAACAAAGCTGATACCGGCCATTGAGTCAGGTAAGGTTGATGAGTCAGTACACCAGGTTTCCGAACTTTGTCGATCTCTTGAACGTAAATATCTTGAAACTCTGAAGCGCACTGGATAGCTTTCCTTATAGATTAGCTGGAAGTCCACACCGTTGCGTTTAAAAAGTATCAAACTTGCCGGGTTTAAATCGTTTGTAGACCCCACCACAGTTCCTTTCCAATCCAATTTGACTGCGATTGTTGGTCCAAATGGCTGTGGCAAATCAAATGTCATTGACGCTGTGCGCTGGGTGATGGGTGAGTCGAGTGCGAAGTATTTGCGTGGGGAGTCAATGACCGACGTTATATTTAATGGGTCGGTTAGTCGTAAGCCAGTGTCTCGAGCATCGATTGAACTGGTGTTTGATAACAACGAGGGTCGTGCCGGAAATGAATACGCTGGCTTCGCGGAGATAGCCGTCAGGCGCGAGGTGACTCGGGAAGGACAATCTAAGTATTTTTTAAACGGTACGGGTTGTCGACGCCGTGATGTCACTGATCTTTTCCTGGGCACAGGTCTAGGCCCTCGCTCGTACGCGATTATTGAGCAAGGGATGATAGCTCGGATTATTGAAGCCAGGCCCGAGGAACTTCGAACTTACGTAGAAGAGGCTGCCGGTGTTTCAAAATATAAAGAGCGTAGAAGAGAAACCGAAAACCGTATTTCGAGAACTCGCGAAAATCTCGAACGTCTCAACGATCTTTCCGGCGAACTTGGTCGTCAGTTAGACCGGTTGAAGCGTCAGTCAGAAGCAGCGGAGCGATACAAAATACTTAGGGCTGAGTCGAGTAACCTCGAGTCACTGATATTTTGGTATCAGTTACAAGAGCAACGGGAGAAACAGAAAGCCGAAAGCGAGGCGAAGGACGCGTGTCAAAAACAGGCTGATCAGATTGCGTCCGCAATGTCCACGAATGAACGCGCTCGAATTGAGGCACAGGTCGCCCGAGAGGATACTAATCAAATACTGGATGCCGCAAACACTGCTTACTACACCCACGCTGCGACCCTTTCTAGGCTTGAAGCGACCAAACAAGCGCATGAGCAACAGGCCAAACAAGCCTCTGCCAGCCAGGAACGGATAGCACGGGAGATCACTGATCTAAATGGTCTGATAGACCGAGACAGAGAAGAGGGCATGGTTGCTGATCAGAAGAGATCACAGATCGAACCGCAGCTTAAAAAGATTGAGGCTGATTGCGGTGCACTCGACTTATCGATAGAGGACCTTGAAGCGAAGCTGACGACTCAAGAATCTGAGCGAAGCCAGGTAGAGAGCGAACTCAGTCGAGTGAAATCAGAGATCACTCGTTTGGGAGCAGAAAAACGGGGACTCGAGCGGCAGCAAGCAATGGACGCCTCACGACTTGAGGCGATCGAACACGCTCATACTGAGCTATCGGATACGGATCCACAGTTAATCGCTGGATTGCAGTTTGAATTGACAGCCTCGACGGAGCGGTTGACGGCCGAGCAACTAGCGCTTTCGGACTTGCAATCTGCGTGGGATTCGGTTGATACCTCGGTGATCCGGGAGGAAGTGCGACTGCGGGGGCAAACAGGTACTCTGCAAAGCGCTGAAGCGGACCTCGAGAAAGCATTGCGGATTATTGCTGCCGAGTCTCGTATTGACGATACAGAGACCAGTGCCTGGGTCGAGAGACATCCTCAGATCATGGGCCGAGTCTTGCAACATATTGAGTTGCGAGAGGACGATCGTGCCGCTTTTGAGGCTTCCTATCCCGAGCTTCTTAGTGCCTTTGTTGCTGAAGAGCTGAGTAAACTCGATGTTGAGGCTTTGCCAGCAGGCGTCCGGGTGGTCTCTGCAGAGTATTTGAAAAAACTCCCTACGCTGTTGTCAAAGTCCCTAAAACCAAATCAGACCGATGGCGAGGGCTATACCGAGACCGGTCTTCGTTTTGGGCCCGGATGGATTGAGCGGGTTGCCGGGCGATCAACCGGGATTCTCGACCTAAAGGCTCGGGTTCCTCAACTTGAAAATGCCCAGCAACTAGCGTTTGACGAAGTTAGCGTTATTCGGAAAGGGCTTGATCAGCTTTGTGTGGAACGTGAGCGTTTTGCTACGGCATTAAAAGATAAAAAAGCAGAGATTGTGGAGTTAGAAAAAGAATCTGTGCAGCTATCCAACCGCCTGGCTGGCCTTGAGGCAAGAAATCAAGAAATTGAAGCGAGTCGCGAACGTCTGGATCTCGAGAAAGAGTCATTGATTAAAGCGCGGGCGCAAATCGATCAAGAAAGCAATCAACTCGCCGCGCAGTTGAGTGAGCTTGAAAACACTCTAGGCGTCCTCCAAGAAAAAATTACGCCATTACACCGGTCGCTTGATGAAGATAAGGGATCGCTCGCACGCTTACGTCAGGAGCGACACAAGTTGGCGAATGTGCGTTCAGATCTCCGTGTCGAGGTGGAGCGTTTATCTGGGATCAAATCACGTTCAGAAACACAGGTGGATCGGCTGCGTGGCCAGCTTTCAGGTCTTGAGAGTGAGCTCGAAACGTTAGCTTCAAGGAGCCAAGTGCTAGCCGACCAGCCGGCGGTTACGGAAGAGGACCTCAAACGGGCGGTTGATGAAAGCCAGCGGCTTGAAGAACAGTTGACAAAAGCGCGCCAACTATTAAGTGAGAAAGACGAATCGCTCCGGATACTTGAGTCCAGGCGAGCCGATATTGAGCAAGACCGGGAGGCTCGGTCACAAGCGCTGGGTGAAATCCGATTGAAGGCTCAGGCGATTGAGATCGAAGTAAGACGATTAGAGGGTGAGTTGACGACTCGGGGTGCGACAGAGTCACACCTCGCTGAATTCGACCGTTTTGGTAATCGAGAGGTGGTCGAAACTGAGCTCGCTCGTAGTAGGACTAGAATTGAACGTCTGGGGCCAATTAACCTCGTAGCGCTTGATGAATACCAGAAAGAACTTGAACGGAAATCTGAGCTGGATCACCAGCATACAGAGCTCACCGAGGCGCTAGACACACTCGAAGATGCAATCCGGAAAATTGATCGTGAAACACGCTCCTTGTTTCGCGACACGTTTGATGCGATCAATCAGTCGTTTGGCAAGATATTCCCGCAACTCTTCGGTGGTGGGGAAGCTCAGCTAATGTTGAATGATGAGGATCTGTTGTCGACCGGTGTGACGATTATGGCGCGCCCACCGGGTAAGCGAAACTCTAGTATTTACTTGTTGAGTGGTGGGGAAAAAGCAATGACAGCGTTGTCATTGGTTTTTGCGATTTTTCAACTTAATCCGGCACCTTTTTGTTTGCTTGATGAGGTGGATGCGCCATTGGACGATGCGAATGTCGGACGTTATGCCGACGCAGTTGCTGAGATGTCGAAATCAGTGCAATTCATCTGCATCACTCACAACAAAATTGCGATGGAGCGCGCTGAGCAACTGATGGGTGTTACGATGTCGGAACCAGGAGTGTCACGCCTCGTTTCCGTCGACATAGAACGGGCCGTGGAATTGGCCACCACCGAGTAAGGGGCGTATGGGATTCGGGTTACGTGAATATTTGCTAGCTTTAGGAGCAGTCCTGATAGTGGGCCTATTAGCTGATGGCATACGTCGCACCCTGAAACATAAACGTGAGGGTTTAAAACTTGACTTAATGGCGGCACCGCCCAAGTCACCAGAGCGGTCTGATATTGGTAAGCCGCGCCCCGTCAAAAAGGCAACTCCAGAAGAACTAGAGCCTCAGGTTGATGCGGATCCATTGTTTGATTCAACTGATGCGAGCCAGCTAAATTTGTGGGCGGGCGAGATAAACGCTGAGGTCATGAAGCCCGTCGACACTGAAACGCTTACTGAGCAAATTAGAACCGACACACAGACGGGGACTCTTTTCGAGGATCACGAGCCCACTGCGCAAAAAGTTGTTGACGAGTCGGTCGATATTGATGGGCGAATCGATGAACGCGTCGAGCCTGTCTGGGATAATCAACCCAACCGTGAGCCAACTGAGCCATTACCCGAAGAGCAATCGTCTAAACACGACGAGGATAACCATGATGAAGATATGCGAATTCTCGCGGATGGACCTGGCTCAAGGTCAATTGAGGAGACTGAAGAAAAAGGTCTATTAGGGTCGGCTCTGAGGCGCATTTTTGGACGTTTGAAGGAAAAAAATTCGTATCAAAATCAAGAACCCACGGGATTGAACGCAACATCTGAGTCGGTTGATCTATCGGATGATCTGGCTGAGTCCGAGCAAGTCTCTGAGCCGACTTATTTGATGGATGATCTCGTCGTTGTGAGTGTCCAATCTGCGCGCGCGGGTCGTTTTGAGGGAATTAATCTGCATAAGGCGTGTTTAAGGGCGGGGCTACGTCGAACCGACTCACTGATGTACCAACGCTTCCCACTGGACCAGAGCGAGCAACCTCTTTTTTCACTCGTCAATGGCCTGGAACCTGGCACGTTCGATGAGGACGCAGAATCGATCGATACTCCTGTTATCTTTCTATTCACTGAGCTTCCAAAGCAGACAGACCCAGTATTTGCTGTCAACGAGCTCATCTCCGGTGTCAGGTCGATCGCTCGGGATATTGGTGGCGATATATTCGACCAGCAAGGTACTCCGATTTCGAAAGAATGGATTGATTTGGTTCGAGCCCAAGCCGCCCAACAAAACCTATTACGCTCATGACGGATTCAATTGCTCGGCGCATCAGTGAGCTTGCCGCGGAGATTCGTCGACACGACTACAATTATCACGTGCTCGACATGCCAACGATCGGAGATAGTCAGTATGACTTCCTGATGGCTGAACTTAAACGACTCGAATCCGATCATCCTGAATTAGTTGATCCAAATTCTCCAACTCAACGTGTTGGCGCGAAGCCAGATTCAGGGTTTGAGGAGGTTATGCATCAGACGCCGATGCTATCCCTTGATAACGTGTTTGATTTAGATGGTTTTAGACAGTTCGTCGAACGAATTAAAGACCGGCTAGATCAAACTGATGCACCTCGTTTGACGGCAGAGCCAAAACTTGATGGTTTAGCCCTTTCGATTCGTTACGAACAAGGGGTGCTTGTGCTTGCGGCGACTCGGGGTGATGGAAAGACTGGCGAAAATGTTACTCAGAACGTTCGGACAATTCGCTCGATTCCCCTTACTCTCAAAGGATCACAGTACCCCGATGTGCTCGAGGTCCGTGGCGAAGTCATTATGAAAAAAATTGACTTCGCATCCATGAACCAGAGACTCCTTGATACATCTGAGAAAACCTTTGTGAACCCACGGAATGCCTCGGCCGGGAGCATTCGCCAGCTTGATCCATCGATCGTCGCAACCCGTCCTCTATCGTTTTATGCCTATGGCCTTGGTGAAGTTTCAGTGCCACTGGGCGAAACACACTCTGAGGTTATGGAAGCGATTAAACATTTAGGGATTCCAGTGAACCCTGGCCTCGTGATCGGCGGATCGGATGAAATCGAGAAATCTTACGATATATTGTTGGCGGAGCGTGATGAATTACCATACGAAATCGATGGGATGGTCGTAAAAGTCGATGCGCTGACGCTTCAGAATGAGCTCGGGTTTGTTGCTCGTGCGCCTCGGTTTGCGACTGCTTGGAAGTTTCCCGCGCAGGAGGCGGCGACACAGTTACTGGCCATTGATGTGCAGGTTGGTCGAACCGGAGCGATCACGCCAGTTGCAAGACTGGAGCCTGTGTTCGTCGCGGGTGTGACGGTATCGAATGCGACTCTTCATAACTTTGACGAGGTTGTGCGTCTTGATGCGCGTCCAGGCGATACAGTCATGGTGCGTCGTGCAGGTGATGTGATTCCACAAATCGTCCGCGTGATGGTGGACGAACGGTATGAGGGCTCCTCACCGGTTTCGATTCCTTTGGAATGTCCGGTCTGTGAGTCACCAGTTGAGCGTGTAGTTGGTGAGGCCGTGATTCGGTGTTCCGGTGGATTGATCTGTCGTGCGCAACGACTTGAGCATTTGAAGCATTTTGTATCGCGTAAAGCGATGGATATCGATGGTGTAGGGGAACGGTTACTTGAGATTCTGATCGAAAAAGAATTGGTAACTACGCCCGCCGATTTATATCGATTGTCGTCGGAGTCGCTCGAAAGGCTTGACCGGATGGGCGTGAAATCGGCACAAAATGTGATTCAAGCAATTATGCAATCGAAGAAAACAACATTTAGTCGGTTTTTATATGCTCTTGGGATCCGCGATGTCGGTGAAGCAACTGCAAGGACTCTCGCCAACAAATTTGGTGAATTAGATCGTCTTGTAAGTGTAACCCGAGATGAGTTGATGGACGTGGAGGATGTAGGCCCAGTCGTCGCCTCTAATATTCGTACTTTTTTTGAAGTCGACCGCAATCGTGCCGTGATCCGAGAGTTGATGGATTTGGGTGTTCATTGGCCATCTACTTTGGTTGACTTACCGCGAGATGGAACGGATCTAAGGGGACAGTCTTGGGTCTTAACTGGTACGTTAGAGTCTATGACTAGAGATGAGGCATCAGAAAAGTTGAGGGGCCTTGGAGCGAAAGTTTCTGGATCGGTTAGCGCCAAGACCACCACTCTAGTTGCAGGTCTAGGTGCCGGAAGCAAGCTGGCCAAGGCTAAGAGTCTCGGTATCAAAGTTATTGACGAGGCGGCGCTAATTGCGTTGTTGGGTGGGCTATGAAAAATCTATCAATTTTTCTTGCGATACTGATGCTAGGTGGTTGCGCAGTCTCTCCACCGAGGAATACGGAAAATGCGTGCAACATGTTGGCGGAGAAGCCGGGTTGGTTTGATGCGGTCAAGGATGCATCGGATTCATGGGATGTGTCTGAGGGTTTGATTTTATCATTCATCCGGCAGGAATCATCCTTTGTAGCTGATGCAAAGCCGCCACGCACTAAAATTCTATGGGTGCTACCGGGTCCACGAGCGAGCTCGGCTTATGGGTATCCACAGGCTAAGGACGGCACCTGGGGCGATTATCGTCGCGATACCCGGTCGTATCTCGCTAAGCGAGATAACTTCAGGGATGCCGCAGATTTTGTCGGCTGGTATGTCGATCGTGCGTATCGTATTGCTGGTATTCCAAAATCAGATGCCTACAAACATTATTTGGCGTACCACGAGGGTGTCGGTGGATTCGAGCGGGGAACATTCAAGTCTAAGCGCTGGTTGATCGGTGTGGCAGGGCGAGTAGACCAAATGGCCAAGACCTATGACAGCCAACTGGGCGGGTGCCGCGACAAGCTTGACAGCGGGTCGTGGTGGAACCCCTTCAGCTAGGGTTTCGAATTAGATCGCGTCTTAAGAAGCGATCTGGGGCGAGCGCTTTACGAACATGTTCGGCTACCGGAAGAGCTTCCCCCAGTACTTGGCTAGCAAGAATCTCAGCTGCAATGGGTGCGGTGAGAGTGCCTCGCGATCCGAGGCCTGCGAGAATATATTTGCCAGGAACAAAAGGAAGCTCATTCTCTGGCTGATAGTTCGCGTCATGACGCAGCGGTTTGAGCTTGTCTTTCCAAATATCCGTTGCCGCGATCTGGCCAACCACGGGTGCGTAGTCGGGTGTCGCTGTCCGTATGCTGACGCGATGATCGAGAATATCATCTGCAGACCATGCTGGCTGATGCATCATGCTATTGATCGCATCAATGTTGGCTTGATCGTCTTCAGTGCGTGCGGTCAGATCGTCGGAATTTGGTGTGTAGGTTGCACCACATGTCATCACACCGCCCCAAGCGGGGGCTACATAAGCGTCACCACAGATTGGCATGTTGAGGTCAGTCCCATGGATCATTTCTGTCACCTGTCCACGGACTGGTTTGAGAGATAACGGTAATCGGCTAAATTGACCAGCGTCGCGGGCATTTGCCAAGATCACTAGATCGTAGTCATAACTGGTTTTCTGATGACTCGATGTCACGACGCTGAGAATCGATCTATTACCGATCGATTCCACTGACTCAATTCGATGATAGGGCTTCACGTGAATGCGCGGATGAACCAGTAACGTATCAACGCACCGCTTCGGGTTTAACCATCCCCCGGATGGTATGTGAAGCCCCCCAAAACGGAGTTTTTGTCCGCAAAGTGCTGATGCGGTAGCCTGCGATACGGGTACTAAGAGGTGATGACTGCTCGGCAGCGCTTGTAACAGTTTGTCTTGATGTTTCTGTTCCTCTGGGCTTTGTGCGAGCAGTAAAACGCCAGTATGTTGCCACGTGTCCTCTGAAAATATCTGAAACCAGGTATTCAAGTGGGCAAGTGCTTGTAACTGAATTAGGCTATTGGGGGTGGCCTCAATACTTAGCTTGGCGTATGTGATTCCTTGCCGATTGCCTGACGCGCCAGATGCCGGGGATTGCTTTTCGAACACGGTGACAGGGAATCCCCGTTTGGCAAAAGCGTGTGCCGTCCAGGCTCCCGCAAGGCCACCACCAATAATCGCGATGCGATCCGTACCTCCTATATGTTTTTTTGGAGCCCAAATGAGAGGCTTGGCTGATCCGTGGAATCGGGCTATGAGTTGCTCTCGCTTCCCACCAAAGCCCGGCACTTTGCTTACAGAAAAACCAGCTGAGCAGAGGCCATCGCGAACGATACGGGCAGCGCTAAAGGTGCTGAGTGTCGTTTCGCTATGCGAGTGGTCAGCGATCGCCTGAAAAAGGCCAGGCGTCCATACCTCGGGATTTCGGTTTGGCGAAAAGCCATCAAGACACCATGCATCGATAACACCCGAGAGATCGGAAAGTGCCTCCGTAGAATCTGCGAAATGAAGATCAAGAGTGATACGCCCATCGGAAAAGAGCCGCCGATGGCAGGTTGGAACGAGTTTAGGCCAAACATCACGGAGTGTGTTCGCGAGTTGCCGTAAACTAGAAGTGAGGGGTAGAGCATCCAGAGCTCTGGATAAATCGGTCTGCCCCATCGGATGACGTTCAGTAGAAATCCACTGTAGACGTGCGTTTTGGGGTGCATTTTTTAAGAATTGATCGCATGCGACCAAGAAGGTAAGGCCGGTGCCGAACCCTACTTCACCAATGCGTATCGTTTGATTCGGTTTGATAGAGTGAAAGCGATTGGGAAGATCATTGCCTTCGATAAAAATCGTTTGGCGTTCGCCAATGGGGTCAGTAATTGAGAAATAGTAATCGTTGAAGCCTGTCGAGCGGTGTGCGTCGGTGGCATCTATCTGTGCTGGGGTAATCGTTGAATAGCGTCTCACAAGTTCGTATCAATTCGCGATCGTCTGACACGAGGCATCAGAAGACCGACAAACCAGCCAACGGCTAATGTGATCGCACCTAATGCAAACCAGCTCTTGAATGAATCATCTCGAGCTGCAAGTTTTTCAGCTCGAAGCGTTTCATTATCTGCGAGCAAGACTTGGCGTTCCGTCTCAAGTGCCAATAATCGATTTCTCAAGGTTATCGAGTCGCCTGCCGTTGCCAAAAATTCTTTCAGCTCAACTTCTTTCTCGGCCAGCTGGTCTTTGGCCATTCTTACTGACTCGTTAGAGGATTTATTTTGT
>MDTB01088999.1_pt1 | contig 13191 bp, 15 predicted proteins | sample 811161 | NCBI WGS metagenome assembly MDTB01 (sample SAMN05326650, study PRJNA326480) | marine metagenome | isolation source: seawater | place: Mediterranean Sea | collected 2009 | reverse complement strand
TACTTTGGAGGCAGATGAAATTCGTGCTGAAAAAATTAAATTAATTCGAGCTCTGCGGCCAATCAATGCTGAAAATGTGGAGGAGAGCGCTATTAGAGGACAATATTCAGCCGGCTGGATTTCTGGCAAGCCAGTGGTTGGATATATGGAAGAGAGAGGAAGTCGAAAAAGTGATAGTGAGACAGAAACCTTTGTTGCCTTGAAGGCTTTTGTGGATAACTGGCGTTGGGCTGGCGTTCCTTTCTATTTGCGCACTGGCAAAAGAATGAACGCGAAAGTGACTCAGGTGGTAATAGTTTATAAAGACAACCCACATAAAATTTTTTCAGATAGTCATTTGAATGCAGGTAATCGTCTTGTGATTCGCCTGCAACCCAATGAGGGAATTCAATTGGAAATGGTTTCCAAAAAGCAAAGTTTAAAGGAAAGGTTAAATCTAGAAAAACGAGTTTTAAACCTCGATTTTTTTGAAACCTCACGTCTAAGTAGAATTGCGGATGCCTATGAAAGATTATTTCTTGAGGTCATTAACGGTGATCAATGGCTTTTCGTAAGTCGAGACGAAATAGAGGCCTCATGGCAGTGGTGTGATAGTCTGCTCACCGCATGGCGGGAGAGAAACGTGGATTTGAAGCGCTATGGGGCTGGATCTTGGGGCCCATCAAAAGCAGAGATGTTGATTGAGCGGGATCAGCGTAGTTGGTATGAGGGTTAGCGATGGAACTTAAACGTTTTGGTAGTGCTGGTCATCTTGACTTGCAATTGGCGGCATTTGTCGGGAACACGCTTTCAGAAGATATTCGTCGTTTTGGTCAGGCTATACTGGTTGTTTCGGGAGGGAGAACTCCCATCGGACTATTTCAAGAATTGGCTTGCTTAAACATCGATTGGGCTTCTGTAACGGTAACATTAGCTGATGAACGTTGGGTCGAAGACTCTCACATTGATAGCAACGCAAAACTTGTGAGAGAGAATCTCTTGGTCAACAGAGCGAAGGCCGCGAAATTTGTGCCTTTAAAAAATGATGAAAAGACTGCCGCAATTGGCCAACGGATTTGTGCAGAGCGACTTGATCAACTGGGGAAGTTTAGTCTAGTCGTTCTGGGAATGGGTGAGGATGGCCATACAGCCTCGTTATTTCGAAACTCTCCTAGATTGGATTTGGGGTTGGATTTGGGCTCAACACAGCCTTGCATTGCCATTGATCCAGTTGCTGCACCTCACGAGCGGATGACTATGACTTTGCCGCGGTTGCTTAATAGCCAAAAACTCGTTCTTCACATCGTCGGTGAAAACAAGTTTAAGATGCTTGAGAAGGCCAAGACTGTTGCTGATGTTTTTCGATATCCCGTTTATGCTCTTCTCCAACAAAAGACTACTCCCATAGAAATATTTTACGCTCCATAGTTCTTCAGTTTCATCTCTGATCAAACACTTAATGTTTTTTTGGTGCTCTTTTGTCATAATTTAATACGCCAATATCAATTCAATGAGGAAGAATTATGTCTGATGGTCTAACTTATGCGGTGCCTGAATCATGGAAAAGAACAGCCTTTATTGACAAGCAAAAATATGATGACCTATATCAGCGATCCATCACAAACCCTGAAGAGTTCTGGGCAGAGCAAGCCGAGGAATTTTTGACATGGGATAGTCCTTGGACATCAGTTTGTTCCCATGATTTTCGTCTAGGTGAGGCAAGCTGGTTTTCTGGCGCAAAGCTAAACGTTTCAGTGAATTGTATAGATCGTCATTTGCCGCAGCGGGCAGACCAAACTGCCTTGATCTGGGAGGGCGACGAACCTGATTGTGAGCAATATATAAGCTATGCTAAGTTAGCAGAAAATGTTGGTCGCTTTGGTAATCTATTGCGGAGCAGACATGTTGAGAAAGGTGACCGAGTTTGCATCTATATGCCGATGATCCCAGAGGCAATTTACGCAATGCTTGCTTGCGCTCGCATTGGCGCAGTTCATTCAGTTGTTTTTGGAGGATTTTCCCCTGAAGCGCTAAAAGATCGCATTTTAGATTCAAATTGCAGAGTTCTGATTACGGCGAATGAAGGTGTAAGGGGAGGTAAAACTGTACCTCTTAAAGCCAACTCTGACCGAGCTCTGAAAGATTGCAGTGACGTGCATAGTTGCATAGTAGTGCGCAGAACAAGTGGGGAAACAGACTGGGTGGAGAGTCGTGATGTAGACTATTATGAGGCTGTCGCCCGCTTGTCTGCTGATTGTCAGCCTGCTCGGATGGATTCGGAGGATCCGCTCTTCGTACTGTATACATCTGGTTCCACAGGAAAGCCAAAAGGCGTTGTCCACACCAGCGCAGGCTATCTGTTGATGGCGGCTATGACGCATAAGTATACATTTGACTACAAAGACGGTGATGTTTACTGGTGCACCGCGGATGTAGGTTGGGTTACCGGACATAGTTATATAGTTTATGGTCCTCTATGCAATGGCGGTACTTCCTTGGTCTTTGAGGGAGTTCCTAGTTATCCCGACATGTCTCGATTCTGGAAGGTCATAGATAAGCACCAAGTCAACCAGTTTTACACAGCACCTACAGCCATCAGGGCACTTATGGGAAGCGGGGACGATTGGTTAGAGAGCACGTCGCGTATTTCATTGAAATTATTGGGCACCGTTGGCGAGCCTATAAACCCAGAGGCGTGGGATTGGTATTTCAATAAAGTTGGTGGTGGCAGGTGTCCAGTGGTTGATACTTGGTGGCAAACTGAGACCGGTGCACATATGCTAACGCCATTGCCCGGAGCGACCACTTTAAAACCTGGTTCAGCTAATCGCCCTTTTTTTGGTGTTCAGCCTGCACTTTTGGATGCTGACGCTAAGGAAATATCTGGGAAAGGTGAGGGTATATTAGTCATAAAAACTTCATGGCCTTCCCAAATAAGAACTGTTTTTGGAGATCACGAAAGGTGTGTAGATACATATTTTTCTACTTACCCCGGTTATTACTTCACTGGTGATGGAGCGCGAAGGGATGAAGATGGAGATTACTGGATTACTGGTCGTGTTGATGATGTCCTCAATATTTCTGGCCATCGAATGGGTACCGCAGAAGTTGAAAGTGCTTTAGTTCTTCACTCAAAGATAGCCGAGGCGGCAGTTGTTGGTTGTCCGCATGAAATAAAAGGTCAAGGAATATATTGCTTCGTTACACCAATGTCCAATGTCATACCAGACGACGAACTCTATAATGAATTGGTGGCGTTATGCGCGAGAGAAATTGGAGTAATCGCCAAACCTGATTTCATTCAGTGGGCGCCTGGGCTCCCCAAAACGCGGTCTGGAAAGATTATGCGGCGTATTCTCCGGAAAATCGCTGCTAATGATTTTTCGAATCTCGGAGACACCTCGACGCTTGCAGATCCAGCAGTGATAAAAGATCTCATAGACTCACGGCAACCTTAAATAGGGATCTCTGAAGTCTATTTACTCCCATACCACCGCTGGGATGCTCTAATCATCAAGGCGTTTGATCTGAAATTTTTGATAGATGCCCGTTTCCCCGTTTATATTAAACGTATGGACCTTTTAGCTTGCAACATTTTGGTGCGCGGTGTACATTAAAGAGATAAAGATAGTCAACTATTATTAAAATTATAAATAAGCTGATCAAATAGAGAACTTTTAACATAGTGTTCTCCCTTTAACACGGATGGGTGCTGTTATTATGCCTGGTGTCAGATGGAACCAAGTATAAGAAAGAAGCTAGAGCGTTTGATGCGAGAGCAAAACTTATCGCAGAGCGCTCTATCGCGGGCCACAGGTGTGCCTCAGCCCACTATTAATCGCATTCTCAGTCAGGCGACCCTAAATCTTCGCAGGGAGTCGGTAGTTCGCATTGCTGAATATTTTGGGGTAGCGCCGGAAATTCTTTATGAAAGTGATGAGAAAGGTGATATAGGACAATTGCCTAGTGATAATCTCGGTTACCCATCAAGCTCCGAGCAAATGGACGATATCTGCAAGAGAGTTATGTCCTTATCGAGGCTGCAAAGAGCTGAAATCCTTCAGCGGCTTGTTGAAATGGTTGTTGTCAAATAACCTCGAAGAGTTGTCTTAATAGCTTAAGCATCGTGTTTCGATTCGCATAATTTCCGATTAGATTTAAATGTATAGGCGTTGAAATAATGCCTCTTATGCTTTGTGCGCTCAGACCAGAAATGTAATTGTCGAATATCTTATTTGCTGTTAACATAAAGTTTCCTAGGGGGCGGCGCTAGCCTGAGATGCACCCTTTGAACCTGATCCGGGTCGTGCCGGCGTAGGAATAGGATTCAAAAAATTCCGCTTCTACTGAGTCAGTCGACCTCCTTTTTAATTTTGAATCCCGAAGGGGGAGTATGATGCTACTGAATTTTGACATGATATCTCGGAAATTCTCGAAAAGGTTTTTATATAAGTGCATATCGCTAGCGAGTGCGTTTATTACTTCGAGTACATATTCAAGTATCGAATTAAATGAGATTATCGTTACCTCCGATTTGAGGCAATCCGCGCTTTTTCAGACCGCTGCAAGTTTGAGTGTTTTGGATAATCAAACCATTGAGCTTCGTGAGGCAAATCACCTGGAACGCCTGTTAAATCTAATCCCTAATGTTAACTTTTCGAGCGGGGCCTCTAGAGGTCGTTTTTTTCAAATTCGAGGTATAGGTGAACGCAGTCAATTCATTGAACCTCTCAATCCTTCTGTTGGTCTTTTGATCGATGGAATCGATTTCACTGGGATCGCAGGTGCGGCCACGATGATGGATTTAGAGCAGGTGGAAGTCTTTCGGGGACCTCAAGGAACCATTTATGGTGCAAACGCGTTGGCTGGTTTAATTTCACTAAAGTCAAAACAACCGACCGAGAGCACTGAGGGGAATATTATGCTATCGGTTGGTCGATTTGACACAACCTCCCTAGCAGCCGCAATTGGCGGCAGTTTAAGTGGTGATGCATCCTATCGCCTAGCTGTTCATAAGCACGAGAGTGATGGTTACATTGAGAATGAGTTTTTGCAACGCGAAGATACTGACAACATAGATGAACTGTCAATCAGAGCAATCTTTAAGTGGCGTGCAACTGACGCTCTTACCAGCACAATCACTCTATTCTCCACGGAGGTTGACAACGGTTATGATGCTTTTTCACTCGATAACACGCGTTTCACTTTGTCTGACAAGCCGGGTCATGATCGGCAAAAGTCAGATGCATTGGCCATCGACAGCAAGTGGTCCAAAAAAGATAGCTTCGATCTGGTAGCTCTACTAAGTCATGCAAATACCGACTCTGAATATGGTTATGACGAGGACTGGGCATTCCCCGAAATATGCGCAGGGCTGTCATGCGAAGGTTGGGCGTACGCATCTGAGGATAACTACATTCGACATCGCGAAAACAGTGCGCTCGATATTAGGTTGGTTTCACAGCGACCTTTACCGTTTTTAGGACAAAGCTATAGCTGGATTATCGGCGCCTATTTGCGCCGTCAGGATGAGCGGTTAACTCGTCAATATACTTACCAGGCAGTGGATTTTACCAGCGATTTTGACACGGAGAATCGAGCTATTTATGGCGAAGTCAGCATGTCACATGAAAACGGCCTGAGTCTCTCTCTGGGATTGAGGTCGGAGACGAGGCATGCTGATTACCACGATAATGATCTGGTAGCTCACCAAATTAGCGAGAATTTATCGGGGGGACGAATTTCCCTGTCATATCAATATTCGGAAGACATAATGCTTTACAGTTTGATTTCGCGAGGATACAAGGCGGGGGGAGTAAACAGTGAACCATCTCTGAAACTGGAGGATCGTGCCTTTGATACGGAGTTAATGTGGAACTTTGAGATAGGGTTAAAAGGGACATGGATGAACGATCAACTTAAAGGACAACTCGCAGTATTCAATCAAAAACGCCAGGATATCCAAATCAAGCAGTCATTGGTTTCGGCGCGAGAGAATAGTTATGCGAGCGACTTTGTGGACTTCATAGGTAATTCAGCGCGAGGGAGAAACTATGGTCTTGAGTTTGAAGCGATTTGGATAGTTACTTCTCGTTTATCAGCTTTTATAAATCTCGGCTTGCTTGAAACCAAATATGATATTCCTGAAGCTGAGCTTTTGAATCGACGTGAGCAGGCTCACGCGCCAAATTACCAAATGTGTGTGGGGGCTGAATACATTTTAAATAATAATTTGTCATTGAATATTGAAATAGAGGGGAAGGATGAGTTTTATTTGTCATCCAGCCATCAGGAGCAAAGCGACTCCTATGAATTGTTCAACTTAAGGTTAAATTATGGTTTTGATAAATGGGATGTTTCACTCTGGATGAGAAATCTTACTGACGAGGATGTTATCGTTCGCGGCTTCGGTGGTTTCGGAAATGATCCGAGAAAGTTTTACGCTACAGAGCCTTATTATCAGTATGGAGAACCAAGAAGTTTGGGATTAAGCGCACGCTATGAATTCTAGATATGCACAAGATGACCAATCCAGGAGTAAAATAATGCAGGTCACTATCGATGTAAGTATGTATCCTTTCGACAAAGAATTTAAGGCCCCGATCAAGAAATTTATCTCTAAAATTAATTTGCATAAAGATCTTGAGATAGAGACTTTCCCTACCTCTACCGTAGTGCAAGGTGATTACTGGGAAGCCATGGAGGCCATAAAGGACACGATATCGCTATGTAATGATCCACCCGAAAAAGCGGTTTATGTATTGAAGGTCATACCTGACTACGAAGCAATGTAACACCTTATGGAATGGCTTGGCTTGGAATCGCTTGCGGTTGTGCTCTCAGTTGGCTATTTAGTCTTGGCAGTGCGAGAAAACAGCATTTGTTGGTACCTGGCGTTTTTCAGCACCTCAATTTATGTTTACATCTTTGTCAGTGTGTCACTTTATATGGAATCTTTTCTAAATGTATACTATATGGGCATGGCGATTTATGGGTGGTATCAGTGGAAAAGAGCCGGTTTACAGGGTGTGGGGTGCGACATTTGCAGGTGGCCGCTTTCTCGGCATCTCTTTGTAGTTATCGCGATATTTGCCGTCAGTTCGATCTCTGCCCAGGTGCTTCAAGCCTATACCGATGCTCAATTCCCTTTTTTAGATTCTTTAACAACGTGGGGAAGCATCGTGGCTACCGTGATGGTAGCACGCAAAGTTTTAGAAAACTGGCTGTACTGGATGGTTATTGATGCGTTATCGATTTTCATTTTCATTGACAGGGAACTTTACCAGACAGCTGGGTTGTTTTCGTTTTACCTTATAATAGCGGCGCTGGGTTACTTAAGTTGGAGAAAAATTGATCGACATGAGAGCAGAAGAGTACCTCAAGCAATCATTGCTCCAATGGAAGGCTTGGAAAAAGATAAATGAATCGGCCTGCAATGCACTGCCGTCAGTAGAAAAAGAGCTTGGTAATGGTCTCGTAAATCACAGTTTTTTAGTGCGCAGTGGAGATTATCGAGCTGTCATCAGAGTCAATTGTGCCGATCCCGACAAATTGGGTATTAACCGCTCGAGAGAGCTGAAAATACTGTCAGCGCTTGAATACGCAGATTTTGTGCCAGATATTTTGTACAGCGACACCCATGTGTTGGTGACGGAATATATTTCTGGCATGTCATTGGATACTCGATCTCTTTCCAGTTCAGTAATTCGATCACGCCTCTCATCCCTGATCGAAAGAATCCAAGCCACCTGCATATCCGGCATGAATCGGTTTAGCTACCTTGATTGCTGTAAGGGATATGCGCGAGCTTTGCCATACAATCCCTCAGAGGTTGTTGATTGGGAGAAACTTTGCTCTGTTGCTGCGGAATTAGATACCGCCTGTTATGAACCTGTCCTATGTCATCATGACCTAGGTTTGGAGAATATTATAATTCGGCGGGAAGCCATATTTTTCATTGATTGGGAGTTCGGTGCATTGGGACATCCCGCTTTCGATTATGTTAAATTATTTGGTGAAAATATACCCAAAAGCAATGTCGCTCACAAGGATATTTCGTCAGGCGCAATACAACAGATTAAATTCTTGCAGTCTGCGATGGATGATCTTTGGTTTGCGGTGAAAAAGATAGCGGAGGGGCAAGCAAAGAGTGGAGCGCATAATGACCGAAAAGTTTAATGAGCTAACAACAGAAGAGCGTTATGTTATTCTTCGAAAGGGTACAGAGCCTCCTTTCAGCGGCATATACAACGAGCACTTTGTGAAGGGTGTTTATCATTGTAAGCAATGTGATGCAACTTTATATCGATCGGACAGCAAATTCCCCTCGCATTGCGGTTGGCCGAGTTTTGACGATGAAATTCCAGGCTCGGTAGCACGGGTGCTAGATGCAGATGGTCGCCGAGTTGAAATTCTATGCGCTAATTGTGGTGGCCATCTGGGCCATGTGTTTGAAGGGGAGCGTTACACTGAAAAAAATACACGGCATTGTGTTAATTCCCTGTCTATGAAATTTCGCCCAAGTGATTGACAACTGCAATCAAAATTAGACATTTGCCTATCAATCTTTAAAATTTTTGAATTGGAAGGGTTGGCCTAAATCGCCCTCCCGGACTAGGGTCATGACTTTTTGGAGGTCATCGCGCTTTTTTCCTGTGACTCGCACTTGGTCCCCCTGAATCTGAGCTTGCACTTTGAGCTTTTGACCCTTGATCATCTTAACAATACTCTTGCTTACTTCGCTGGAAATGCCGTTTTTAAATGACACCGGTATTGAAAACGTTTTTCCCGAGTGCAGCGCTTTTTCGTTGAAGACCATCGCACTTGGCTCTACCTTGCGTCTAATTAACTGGTCACGAAAGATATCCAACAACTGCTGGCATTGGAAATCTGCTTCAGCACTGATTGTCACCTCATCATTGCTGAAAAGGACGCTTGCTTTAACTCCGCGAAAGTCGAATCGTTTCGCGATCTCTCTGTTAGCATTATCTGAGGCGTTTAAAATTTCTGCACTATCAACCTGAGAGACGATATCTAAACTCGGCATTTGTTCCTATGAATCAGTTTTTAGTTGAATAGTTAGGAGTTTAAATGATTCAAAAAAAAATCTATTACATGTTAGCATGATTTCTCTTTAAACTTTCGGAGGTAACGATTACTCATGATATCTTTAGTTGTAAAGGCTTGAAAAATGAACATAAATCTTGTAAATCCCGAACTGGTCCCATTCTTAGAAAGCTTTCCTCCATTGGATATATGGTCTGATTTGCCTGGTTTTCGGAAAAAGTATGCAAAACATATAGAGGATTTAAGCGCTGAATCACCCGTTATCGAAGGAGTGGATAGCGCTGATTATGTGGTCGATGTTGATTTGCTTACAAGAGTCAACGTGAGAGTATACAGGCCAGTCGATCGAGAGGGTCATTTGCCAGCCATGCTATGGTTGCATGGCGGAGGGTATTGCTTGGGTAGCATACAAATTGACGACGAATTTGTGAGAAAAATGGTAAAAATTATTGGCTGCGTCGTCGTTTCGGTAAACTATCGGTTAGCGCCCGAGAACAGATTTCCCGGGGCTTTGGATGATGCCTATGCGGTATTGAGGTGGATTTTTCGGGAGGCAAATGGCTTATCAATCGATGCAGATCGATTGGCGGTTGGAGGCATCAGCGCCGGCGCTGGACTGGCGGCTGGCGTGGCATTGGCTGCCCGTGACAGGGGCGAGGTCAAATTGATTTTTCAATCGTTATGGTGCCCAATGCTGGATGACAGAAACAACTATGTGTCAAGTTACGCTATTAATGACCCACGAGTTTGGAGTCGGGATGATAACCTTCGTGCTTGGCAAGCTTACCTGGGCAAAGATTTTAACGGGAATGATACATCGCCTTATGCAGCTCCATGCAGAGCAAAGGAACTGGCGGGGCTTCCACCGGTTTATATGCGAGTTGGGTCGCTAGACCTCTTTTTGGACGAGAATACCGCCTATGCTCAGAGATTGGTGTCGGCGGGCGTGCAAACGGATTTTGCGGTGGTAGATGGTGCGTTTCACGCTTTTGAAATGCTTCCAGATGCTGAGCTGTCTCGACAAGTGCGTGCTGGGCATTTCGCTGCCATAACAGATGCATTGTTCTAATAAATAATGTGATTCAGGCATCCTCTCGGTAGACTAGCCGCCCAAACAATATACCTATCTCAAAAAGAAGCCACATGGGAACGGCCAAAAGAATCTGTGATATTACATCCGGTGGAGTTAAGAGCATTCCGAAAAAAAAACAACCGACGAAGACAAATGGTCGTTTGGCAGCAAGGTTTTTGGGATTTGCTACCCCCATCCATGACAAGATAATCACTCCAATCGGGATTTCGAAGCTCACGCCGAATGCAAAAAACAGCTTCAATGCGAAGTTCAAATAGCTCCGCATATCAGGCATGATAGTTATACCGTCAGGTACGGCGCTAGCAAAAAACATAAAAATTAATGGAAAAACAATGTAGTAGGCGAAGGCCATACCTGCATAAAAAAGCACTACGCTCGAAACAAACAACGGTATGGCAATTTTCTTTTCTCTCTGATAGAGCCCTGGCGCGAGGAACGCCCATATTTGGAATAGGATATATGGCATGGCAGCGAAGAGTGATATTACCAGAGTCAATTTAAAAGGAGTTAAGAAAGGTGAAGCGACGTCAGTGGCAATCATTCCTGAAGATTCGGGAATAAATGCACGAATAGGCAATGAAACATAGAGATATAACTCGTTGCTAAATGAAAATAGCCCTGAAAAAATAATTAGCACGGATAATATGGATTTTAGGGCGCGGTCCCTAAACTCGATTATATGTTCTAGGAAAGGCTGGCTGGCTAAAGGTTCCTCGGTCACGGCCATCAGCTCTCTTTAAACGGCGTTTTTGCCTCAGTCATTAACTTCTCGGTTTCCTGCTTTGTGTTCTCGAGATCGCGCAAAATTTTTTCGTTATGCAATTGCTCCCTAACTTGATCCATACCGAGTTCATCCTCGATCTCTTTTTTTGCACTAGATAATGATGCTTTTATGCGCCCAACCCATAGGTTTATTCCGCGGAGCGTCTCTGGCAGGCGCTCGGGACCCATAACAACGAGGCTTATGACGCCTACGACCATTAGTTCAGAGAATCCAATATCAAACATAATTGTGAGCTTCGTTAATTACGATTAGGCAGTCGATGATGTGAGCTACTCATCGGGTATTTTTGAATTTTTGCTGTTTTTTGCTTCAGGTTGATGAGCTGTTTTTTCGTGATCTTCGTCCGTAGCCATAGAATCTTTGAATCCTTTAATAGCACCCCCGACATCGGTTCCGATATTGCGCAGTTTTTTCGTACCGAAGAGTAATGCAACAATAATCAGTATTATTAATAGTTCCCATCCACTAAAGCCCATTTTGTTTACCCTCTTTGTATTTAACTTTTCGGTCGGCGGGATTTTTCTTCGAATCCCGAGACCTCAAATCTTCTGTTAAGTTCATCTAATACTGCTTTTGCATCAGTACCCAGGTGAGATAGCATTACCATAGTATGGAACCAAAGGTCAGCTGTTTCATGTATGACTGCATCGTTGTCACCACTCAAATTGGCGTCTTTGGCAGCAAGAATGGTTTCGATGCTTTCCTCACCGACCTTCTCTAGGATTTTGTTGATTCCTTGTGCGTGCAATGAAGCAACGTATGAGACAGTCTTCTTCTGGCTTTTTCGCTGCTCTAGCAATTGGGTGAGTTGTCCTAATATGTTTTCATTCATGGACCAATAACCTTAGGTTTTTTAACAGTTGATTCCACAATCTCCCAATTATCGTCATGAAGGGTTTTGAAAAAACAGGACTCGCGTCCCGTATGACAAGCTATACCATTTACAGCTTCAACTTTTAGCAAGATCGCATCGCTATCACAATCGATTTGAACTTCAATCAGCCTGAGAATATTTCCGGATTCTTCTCCTTTTCTCCATAGCTTGTTGCGCGATCTTGACCAATATACTGCTCGCTGTTCTGCAACAGTTGTTTCAAGAGCTTCTCTATTCATCCAAGCTAACACGAGCACTCTTCCACTGAGCGCATCTTGAGTAATTGCAGGAACTAATCCATCTTTATTCCATAATACTTGGTCAGCATAAGTCATTTTATTAATCTGTTAGGCAAAAATGCTTGATGTCGGGAAGTTAATTATGGCAGCAGTTCGTCTTTAAAAACAGTATTGTCTAACGAGCTATCATTATAAAGATAGCTGCGACAACAAGGATTAGGTTTAACGGAGGAATTTGATCGATGGACTTTAGCCATTCAGGGTAAGCTGTCAAAACTCCTGAAGACAGTAAAATTATTGCAAACGCTATCCTAGATGCAATGTGTTTGGAGTTTTTGTCAACTGACGGTGAATTTGAATCTTTCTTATGCTGCGAGTGCTCAAGCGCTCCGAAAATAAGAGGGGGTAGTTGAGGGAGTTGCTCTATCCAATCGGGCAGTTGGGTCTTTAATGAGTGGTATACGCCGGCGGGCGAGTAACGTTTTTTAATCCATCTCTCAAGGAAAGGTTGCGCTGAGGCCCAAAGGTCGAGCTGCGGGTAGAGCTGACGGCCTAGGCCCTCAACATTTAACAATGTTTTTTGCAACAACACTAGCGAAGGTTGAACCTCCATGTTGTATTTTCTTGCTGTGTTGAAGAGCTGAACTATCATATGACCCATAGAGATCTCATTCAGTGGTCGTTGAAATACAGGTTCACAGACCGCACGAATAGCGCCTGTAAATTCATTGATTGATGTGTCCTTGGTCACCCACCCAGAGCGGATATGGAGTTCTGCAACCAATCGATAGTCGCGCTGAAAGATTGCTAAAAGATTCCTTGCCATGTAAAACTGATCTTCCTTACTCAATGAACCCATAATGGCACAATCTATAGCGATATACGTTGGTGATCGGGGATTATCGCAATCGACGAAGATGTTACCTGGGTGCATATCGGCATGGAAAAAGTTATGTTCAAAAACTTGCTGGAAAAAAATCTCAACTCCGCGCTCGGCAAGCAGTTTTAAATCAGCATCGGCGGCTTTTAATGCAGTTATGTCTGTCACTGGGGTGGCGTAAATTCGATCCATTACAAGAACATTTTCATTGGAATAATCCCAAATAATTTCTGGAACGAAAAGAAGGGGAGACTTTTTAAAATTGTTGCGCAGGAG
>MDTB01010475.1_pt1 | contig 13192 bp, 12 predicted proteins | sample 811161 | NCBI WGS metagenome assembly MDTB01 (sample SAMN05326650, study PRJNA326480) | marine metagenome | isolation source: seawater | place: Mediterranean Sea | collected 2009 | reverse complement strand
TGGTGAGGCTCTTTATATAGGATTAAACGAAGAATTTCAATTAGGTGAGTTTTCTGTAGGATTCACCCAACAAACCGGATCGGTTAACTCCTTTAGCCTAAATAATTTTGGAATGACTGTAGGTTTAGCACTAGAGAATTTTGATTTTGGATTGCACTATAACTTCTCCAATCAAAAAGTAGGAAAAGTGTTTTCCCCAAGCCTATTTGAATTAAGTATTATATTCGATTTTAGTATCTACAGAAGAAACAATCGAGGAATATATAAGAAATTACAGATCGATAATTATTATTAGAAAATTACTTTTCTAAAAACCCTTTTTCGATCATCCAATCGTCATTGTAAATTTTGGCAATATATCGGCTTCCAGAATCATGTAGCAGCACTACAACTACATCATCAGCGGTAAAGTTCTCCTTCAACTGTAAAACTCCCTTAACAGCAGCGCCACAAGAGTTTCCCGCAAAAATACCCTCTTCTCGGGCAAGCTTTCGGGTGTACAAAGCTGCATCTTTGTCAGTGACTTTTTCGAAATGGTCAATACACTTAAAATCAACATTTTCAGGAAGAATATCTTCACCTATGCCCTCTGTCACATAAGGATAAATTTCATTTTCATCAAAAATTCCTGTTTCGTGGTATTTTTTAAAAACAGAGCCATAAGTATCCACTCCCCAAATTTTTATAGAAGGATTCTTTTCTTTTAAGTATTTAGCAACCCCCGAAATGGTTCCTCCTGTACCAACCCCAACCACAAAATGTGTTATTTTTCCGTTGGTTTGTTCCCAAATTTCTGGACCTGTTTGTTCATAATGAGCTACGCTGTTTGAGGGGTTATCATACTGATTTACATACCAAGAGTTGGGTGTTTCGTCCGCCAAACTTTTGGAAACACTATAATAAGATCGCGGATCATCTGGAGCTACCGCAGTGGGACAAACAACTACCTGAGCTCCCATGGCTCGGAGTACGTCAAATTTTTCTTTCGACTGCTTATCATTAGAAACACAGATCAACTTGTAGCCTTTTACGATTGCTGCCAGTGCCAATCCCATTCCGGTATTCCCCGAGGTTCCTTCAATGATAACACCGCCAGGTTTCAATCTACCATCTGCCTCAGCATCTTCCACCATCTTTAGCGCCATGCGATCTTTGACAGAATTTCCTGGATTAAAACTCTCCACCTTCGCTAAAACAAGGGCAGGGATTTCTTTCGTGATAGTATTCAACCGAACCAATGGTGTATTTCCAATGGTTTCTAAAATATTTTTAGCGTAATTCATTAGTTAATTTTCACTTCAAAGATACCACATACTTTACAAAAAGGAAACAAGCTCAAATAAACTAACGATATCGTAATACTCTAGCGGGACGAATACTACTTATTATCGCAAGCGGAATTAGCAAAAGAAGACTACTAACGATCAAAACTCCAGCATTTATTGATAATAAATCAAATAAATTTAATGAAACGGGAGCAGTATTTACATAATAAGTCTCGGGATCAAGACGAATCCAACCAAAATATTTTTGACTGAAATAAAATAACAAGCCTGTAAGATTTCCCCAAAATAGACCATACCCCATAATAACGATTCCGTTGTACAAAAATATCTTACGAATCAATCTATTTCCTGCACCGATTGTTTTAAATAAACCTATCATTCTTGTCCGCTCTAAAATCAAAACCAGTAAGGCAGTGGACATATTTATAACCCCAACTATAATCATTACAATAATTATGATTAGGATATTGAAATCAAAAAGTGATATCCACTGAAAAATAGTGGCATATTGTCTCGTGATTTCAACTGCATCTAAGTCAGAAGGTAATTTAGCATAGATTGAATTTGCAATTGACTGTAAAGCGGTGATATCTGAAGTAAAGACTTCATAAGCCCCGATTTCCTCTGGATTCCACTTATTTATCCGCTGGACGTGTTGCAGATCACCAATTACAAAATTTTGGTCGAAATCTGGAAAACCAGACAAAAAGAGTCCGGTAACCTCAAATTTCCTAATATTGGGAACTTTCTGTTGTAATGAATTCTGAAAATAAGCTGTTAATTCGTCCCCTACTGCAACAGACAATCTATCAGCAATAACTTTAGAAATTATAATTTCTTTCGAGGGACGATCCATAAACCTTGGGAAGCGACCTTCCACCATAAAACCCTCCAAATTTTCCCATTTATAATCGCTAGCTACTCCCTTGTACACTATCCCCTCAAAATCTGCTTCAGACTTTAGTAACCCACCTTTCATCGCTACTTTTTGAACGTGCAATACACCCAGTTCATTTTGTAACATACCATAAAGATCAGAGTTATCCGCAATCGGGAGTACAGAAATTTGGGATTCACTATTTTCAAATGGAGACACCACGAGATGACCATTGAAGGCAGCTGTTTTATTTTGAATGTCTTTCTGTAAGCCTTTTCCCGTAGCTACAGCGATTAAAATCATCGCCATTCCCATAGCTACCGCCAGGATTGCTATTTTAATTATACGGGCAGAAACACTACCTTTAGCCATATGATCGAGCCGCATCCGACGAGCGATAAATAAAGGTAAATTCAAATTAAGTTTGTTTTATGAAAGCCTCATTCAAAAGTACATTTTTATTTTTTCTTTTTTTAGGCTTTGGCTTTACCGCATGCAGTCAGCAAAAGGTCATTCCTGCAGCTGCGCAAATCCCCACTTATATAAAATTACTAGCAGAACACAAAGTCGGAGTAGTCGCCAATCATGCTTCAGTAATTTCGAAAAATAAACACCTAATTGACACCCTATTATCTCTAGGTATAAAGGTTCAAAAAGTCTTTGCGCCCGAACACGGCTTTAGAGGTGGAGCAGACGCAGGAGAAAAAATATCAGATCAAAAAGACCCACAAACAGGGCTTCCAATCATCTCACTTTATGGTAGTCAAAGAAAGCCCTCAAATCAAAATCTAGCAGGAGTTTCCATAATGCTATTTGACCTACAAGATGTCGGAGTAAGGTTTTATACTTACTTGTCCACCCTTCACTATATTATGGAGGCCTGTGCAGAAAATAATATCCCTTTGATCTTATTGGATCGACCCAACCCAAATGCTCACTATATCGATGGACCCGTATTAGAGCAAGACAGTAAAAGTTTTCTAGGAATGCATCCAGTTCCTATTGTCTATGGAATGACCATTGGAGAATACGCACAAATGATCAATGGTGAGGGCTGGCTAAAAAATCAAATAAAATGTGATCTAAACGTTGTCAAAATAAAAAATTACACTCACAATACGCCTTATGATTTGCCTTTAAGACCTTCCCCAAACCTCCCAAATAGCCAAGCCATTGCCCTCTATCCGAGTCTCTGTTTACTGGAGCCAACCCAAATCAGTGTGGGCAGAGGAACTGAAATGCAGTTTCAGATATATGGTCACCCCGAACTGACTGAGGGAAAATTTACTTTTACGCCAAAATCCAATTTTGGAGCTAAATATCCCAAACTAGAAAATCAACTTTGTCATGGCTTTGACCTTCGCAGCTATAATGTGGCTGATAAAATTGAAATTAAATGGCTTTTAGATGCTTACAGCAGTTTTCCCAAGCCAAAAAGTTTTTTTAAAGAAGGCTTTTTCAGAATTGCAGGAACTAAAAAATTAAAAAAACAAATTCAAGATGGAAGGAAGGAAAAACAGATTAGGTCAACTTGGGATGAAGGTTTAGATAAGTTTAAAATAACAAGACTAAAGTATTTGCTTTATTAACGATTAGGTTGGTGGACGACAAACTAGATTTATTTGGGCAGGCGTTGTGGGATTATCAAAAAGAACCTTTCTCAACAGCGTTAATAACATGGACAAGTCTCACCGAAGAAGATCCAATTGACCTCAGCTATTTTTTCAGGAGCTATTCCGAAATGCCCAAGTTAGAACAACAAGCTTTAAAATTGGCCAAGGGAAAAGTTTTGGATATTGGATGTGGGGCAGGGAGTCACAGTCTGTTTTTACAGAATGAAAAAAAACTTGAAGTTACAGGAATTGACATCTCCCCAGGAGCAATTGCTACCGCCAGCGCGAGAGGACTGAAAAAAACTATTGAACAGTCTGTTTTTGAGTATGAAGAAGAAACTTTTGATACCCTTTTACTATTGATGAATGGAACAGGGATTTGTGGCAAACTTGAAAATTTAAAAACCCTACTCGATCACCTCGTAAAACTCCTCAATACAGGAGGGCAAATACTACTGGATTCTTCTGATTTAATTTACCTATTCGACGAAACGGAAACAGGCGAAAAAATACTTCCTGCTTTGAGCTACTACGGAGAATTAGAATATGAAATACGATATGCTGACAAAACAGCCACTTTTCCGTGGTTATACGTTGACATTGGCAATCTACAGGGTATCGCTGAGCAAGTGGGGCTAAAAACCCATCTCGAAATGACAGGAAATAACTGGGATTATCTAGCGCGATTAACTAAGGAATATTGAGATATTTGTGGGTCTGAAGCGATACCTTCCATTTAGGATTTTCCATAACGTAATCAACAATCAAAGGCATCATTTTTTCCCTTTTACTCCATTCTGGTTGAAGGTAAAGTTTACAATCACTACCTACCTTTTCGGATTGAGATTCCGCAAAATTAAAGTCATCATTATTGTGAATAATCATTTTCAATTCGTCTGCCCTTGAGTAGGCAGGAGAAATTGGTAGCTTATTTTTTTTTGGAGAGAGGCAGAACCAATCCCAATGACCAGAGAGGGCATAGGCGCCAGATGTTTCAATATGAATTTTTAATCCTGAAGACTTCAATCCCTGTGTCAATGGATTCATATTCCACATCAAGGGCTCTCCTCCAGTGACCACTACTGTATCCGAATATTTTTTGGCTGAATCAATAATTTCATGAATAGCCGTAACTGGGTGTATATCGGGGTTCCAACTTTCCTTGACATCACACCAATGACATCCAACATCACAACCACCGACTCTGATAAAGTAAGCTGCACTTCCTTTGTGGTATCCCTCCCCTTGAATAGTATAAAAGGCTTCCATCAACGGAAGCACCTCTCCTTTTTCCAGTTTGTGATCCTTTTTTGCAAGATCCATATCGCAAAGATAAAGTATAAGCCATCAAAGTTTTGTCAAAAAAAGTTATATTTGGATGTAATCGAGCAAACCATACAATTACTATTTTATTATGAAACGATGGCATCAGGTTATTGATTTGACTTACACCAGAGTTTTTTCTGCGGCAAATCAAAGAAGGATTGAATCTGCCACCCTTTGGCTCTCAGTTATCGGTTTTATAATTCACCTTGTGCTGATTTACGCCAAAAAATTTGATTGGTTTCATTTTCCATTTGAAGCAAGCTTACTGATTGACCCTATTTCGGCAATTTACACCCCATTCTCTATCATTCTTGTCTATGAGATTTATCTTTTGGTTGTCAACCTACCCAGATCATTTACTACCTCCGTTTCCAAACAATTCGAAATTATTTCTCTTATTCTCATTAGAAGAATTTTTGCAGATATCCCTCAAATTGATCTAAAAGCAAATTGGTTATCCACCCCTGAAAATATTCAATTGATCTACGATGTAATGGGTGTATTGATTATCTTTTTTCTGATTTATCTTTTTAACAAGGGGGGGTCGAGATTACCTAAAAAACCTTTGAATCCTAACATTCAAAGTTTTGTAGCCTCAAAAAAAGCCGTAAGTCTCATACTGTTACCCATACTAGTAGTTATTTCTTTTATCAGTGTATACTCTTGGGTTTATGAACTTATTTCTAATAACGCCAGTTCAGATATCAATTCAATTTTTTACAATGAATTTTTTAGTATTCTTATTTTAGCTGATGTATTTATTCTTCTACTCTCTTTCCAATACACGGAAAGATATTCACAGTTGATAAGAAATACTGGATTTGTCATATGCACCATACTTATCCGGCTATCATTTAGCGTTTACGGACTGACGAATGTTTTACTCGTTATCTCTTCAGTTGCTTTTGGTTTATTAATTTTAACCATCTACAATTTGGAGGAGAATCCAATAAAAAAACCTGTTAAATCGGCTGAAAATTAACCGTCACTTCTTTCACAAGAAAGCAAAGTATTCTGCAATAGCATCGCAATTGTCATTGGTCCTACCCCCCCAGGTACTGGCGTAATATAGCTTGATTTTTTCGCTACCGCCTTAAAATCTACATCACCTTTAATAACATACCCCCTTGGATGATTTTCATCCGAAACTCTTGTAATTCCAACATCGATTACGATTACGCCTTGTTTTACCATATCTGCTTTAAGAAAATCTGGAACACCAAGCGCAGAGACAATAATATCTGCCTTTTGAGTGAGCGCAGCTAGGTTCTTTGTTCTACTATGGGCGAGTGTTACCGTTGCATTTCCAGGTTGACCCTTCTGACTCATTAAAATACTGATAGGTCGACCCACGATGTGGCTTCTTCCTATAACCACACAATGTTTTCCAGAAATATCGAGATCATATCTTTTTAACATTTCCATTATTCCAAATGGCGTAGCAGGAATAAAAGATTCCATTTCCAATGCCATACGTCCAAAGTTGGCTGGGTGAAAGCCATCTACATCTTTCTTGGGATCGACAGCCAATAGAATTTTCTCTTCGTTAATGTGCTTGGGTAAGGGTAATTGAACAATATAGCCATCTAAAGTATCATCTTGATTAAGTTCTTTAATTTTTGACAACAAAGCTTCCTCAGAAATTGAATCCTCCAGTCGAATTAAAGTTGACTTAAATCCAACACGCTCACAGGATTTTACTTTGCTTCCCACATAAGTTAGGCTCGCACCATCGTTTCCAACTAAGACCGCAGCCAAATGAGGAGTTTTTAAACCATTTTCTTTACGCAAGCTAACCGCCTGCTTGATTTCTTCTTTGATTTGTTCGGATAATTTTTTCCCGTCAAGTATTTCCATAATTTATTTTAGCCCCTGAAACATTTGCATCATTTGTTTTCCTTTTCCTCCTTGCATCATCTTCATCATCTTACTCATCTGATTAAATTGTTTGATCAATTGGTTGACCTCGTTTATATCTCTTCCCGATCCTTTAGCAATTCTATTTTTTCGGCTATGGTTGAGAATTGTAGGCTGAGAACGTTCTTTGGGTGTCATTGATCCTATAATTGCCTCTATGTATTTAAATGAGTCATCATCGATGTCCACATCCCCCATCATTTTTCCGGCTCCAGGGATCATACCCATCAAATCTTTCATATTGCCCATTTTCTTTACCTGTTGAATTTGAGAGAGGAAATCATCAAATCCAAACTGATTCTTGGCAATTTTTTTATTGATTTTACGTGCTTGCTCCTGATCGAATTGCTCTTGTGCTCGCTCCACCAATGAGACTACATCTCCCATTCCCAATATACGGTCGGCCATTCGCTCAGGATAGAAAACATCCAATTCCTCCATTTTTTCACCAGTACCAATAAATTTTATCGGCTTGTCAACAACAGCTTTAATCGATAAAGCAGCTCCTCCTCGGGTATCACCATCTAACTTGGTTAAAATGACCCCATCAAAATTTAAAGTATCGTGAAATACTTTGGCGGTATTTACTGCATCTTGACCCGTCATTGAGTCAACCACAAATAGCGTTTCATCAGGTATAACAGCACTATGGATATCGGAAATTTCCTGCATTAAAACTTCGTCTACTGCAAGTCGACCAGCAGTATCAATAATCACTACATCATTATTTTTTTGTTTTGCTTCTGCAATAGCAGCTTTGGCAATGTTAATTGGATTTTTTTCCTCCAAATCACTATAAACCGATACTCCGATTTGTTCACCTAGCACTTTCAATTGATCAATCGCCGCAGGACGATATACATCACATGCCACCAATAATGGATTCTTTTGTTTTTTATTTTTAAGATGAAGCGCTAATTTACCGCTAAAGGTTGTTTTACCCGATCCCTGAAGACCAGACATCAGTACCACAGAGGGGCGTGAGGAAAGATTTATACCTGCTGCGCTGCTGCCCATCAATTTCGTCAATTCATCTTTGACAATCTTTATCAGTAATTGACTGGGTTGAAGACTCGTTAGTACCTTCGCACCGAGTGCCTTTTCTTTAATCGTATTGGTGAATTCTTTGGCGATCTTGAAATTAACATCAGCATCTAATAAGGCACGCCTGACCTCTTTTAAGGTTTCTGCGACATTGATTTCAGTGATCTTTCCATGTCCTTTTAAAACTTTAAAAGCGCCTTCAAGTTTGTTACTTAAACTGTCAAACATATCGTTTTTTGTTCGGTTAAGGCAAATTTAATCTTTTCAGTGTTATTTAAAACCTTAAGAGATCAAGCATTTTTGTATTTCATCATTCCAATCACTATAGTATGTGGGAATGTAATTGCGGCAAGAAATGAAAAAAACAAAGGCATAAAGTAATCCGCCTTAAAATCAACATAACGATAAACCAAAAAAAGCGAAACTAAAGCCGCAATCCAATAGATAAATGAACTCTTAAAATATTTAAAAAAAGATTTGAGATTGAAATCACCATGGAGATATATCAATTGCTCTTTTAAAGAAGGTAAACTATGCCAAACGACAAAATAAAAAGCAAAAGCAAATAATAAGGAGCCAACTGAAAATAAACCACCTAATAACAATAGCAGTAGGCATTCATTAATAAAGAAAATCCTTAATTGTTTGACGAACAATATCCATATTATTAGCGTTATTCCTAATCCTATGCAGGGGTATAAAAATAGTTCATAAGTGAGGGTATATCCTGAAATTCTATCGATTACTACAACAACTTCATCATATTGAAGTGTAAATATCAAAAAGAAAATTAAAGCGCCGTAAATAGTATAAAACAAAAAATTATATCGGTACATCGCTAATTTATTTTCCCAATGCTGTTCTCCAAAATGATAGCTACTAAATATGACAAAAATAAGCAACGCTAAAGAAGGAAGGGTGAAAAAGAAGATTGCTCCTAGTATCACAACCAGTAAATAAAGCATTAAAAACCTCAGATATAATTTATTTACCCCCCCTTTAAATTTTTTTGACAAAATTTCTAAATCATTAGCCCCATGTAAAATTCCGACAGTAATTACACCAAAACCCCAAAAAATATCCATAAAACTACCTGATAATAAGAATGCTAGCAACATAAACACAAAAGTGGTCAGAATGCCAATTTGGTAATTTTTAGTAGGTATTAATATCAAATTAGTATATTTTTTTTTAAAAAAATGTCACTTAAATAGTGAGTAAGTTTAATTTTTTTTAAATTTACCTAAACAAAATAAATAATTAATTTAATTATGGAAAATCTTTTTAATTTATCTGCTGTAGCACCTGCGATGGCTACAGACGATTATGTAGGGTTTACATTCTTTGTAGGATGTATGGCTATGATGGCAGCATCTGCCTTCTTCTTCTTGTCAATGAATTCATTTGACAGCAAGTGGAGAACCTCTATTTTGGTATCAGGTCTGATTACCTTTATCGCTGCTGTACACTATTGGTACATGAGAGACTACTGGGCAACTAACGCCACGTCTCCAACATTCTTTCGTTATGTTGACTGGGTGTTGACTGTGCCGTTAATGTGTGTTGAATTTTACTTAATCCTAAAAGCTGCTGGAGCAACTAAGCAATTGATGTGGAAATTAATCTTCCTTTCAGTAATCATGCTTGTAACAGGTTACTTCGGAGAAGCAGTTCACACTACTGGTAATGGTCCTGCATTATGGGGTCTTATCTCTGGATTAGCTTACTTTGCAATTGTTTTTGAAATCTGGAAAGGTGGGGCTGCAAAACTAGCTGAAGCTGCTGGTGGTGCTGTACTTTCTGCTCACAAAACTCTTTTGAAGTTTGTATTCATCGGATGGGCTATCTATCCTATCGGATACATGGCTGGAACAGAAGGATGGTACAGTGGTATCTTTGGTGGTCTTCCAATGGATGTTATTTACAACGTTGGTGATGCCATTAACAAAATTGGATTCGGTTTAGTTGTTTACAACTTGGCTGTTAGTTCAAAATAATTTAGTCACTGGCTTTACTAAGCCACTGAAAAAAAATCGCTCTTCGGAGCGATTTTTTTTTACATTCTATTGGGCAGTGAGATACCAAGAAGTTTACTGGCAGCTTTGATATTATTTGCTACTGCTTGACATAGTAGCAAACGCATGACGCGTTTGGTTGAATCCTCCTCCCCAAAGACACTTACATTTTGGTAAAAGGAATTAAATAATTTCACCAAATCATAAAGATAATTAGCCACCAAAGCAGGGCTAAATTGTTCTCCCGCAGTTTGAATTAAAGTAGGATACTCATGAAGATGCTTTAAAATTTCCTTTTCCTTATCTACAAGTGTTAAATCCATTTCTAACTGAAAATTCATGTCCGGCACTCTACTCATCAATGATTGTATTCGGGCATAAGCATATTGAATAAAAGGTCCCGTGTTACCATTAAAATCAACCGAAGCCTCGGGATCAAACAAAATTCTTTTTTTGGGATCCACTTTAAGGATAAAGTATTTAAGTGCACCCAATCCTATGATATTAAAGAGCTGATCTCGCTCAGAAGTTTCCATCCCATCAATTTTACCATGCTCCTTGGCAATGGCTCCCGCAGTATTTTTCATCTGTTCGATCAAATCATCAGCATCTACTACAGTACCTTCTCGACTCTTCATTTTTCCGCTAGGAAGATCAACCATTCCATAACTGAGATGATAGAGTGAATCAGCCCAAGAATAACCCAGTTTTTTAAGAACTAAAAACAATACCTTGAAATGATAATCCTGTTCATTCCCGACAGTGTAAACCATCCCCTTTACCTGAGGATTATCAACTACTCGCTGCGTGGCTGTTCCAATGTCTTGGGTCATATATACTGCAGTACCATTTGAACGCAGCAATAATTTCTCATCTAGTCCGTCTGCTGTCAAATCAATCCATACAGAACCATCGTCCTTCCTGTAAAAAACTCCCTTGTCTAACCCTTCTTTAATAATTGATTTTCCCAGTAAATAAGTGTCGCTTTCATAATAATACGATTCAAAATCTACACCCAACTTTTGGTAGGTAACTTCAAATCCATCATACACCCATGTATTCATTTTCTCCCATAGTACTCGTACCTCTGGGTCATTATTTTCCCAAGCTAATAGCATCTTTTTGGCTTCATTCAGCAGCGGTGCTTCTTTTTCAGCAACTTCTTGCGAATGTCCTTTCGTTATTAATTCAGCGACTTGTTCGCGGTACTTTGTTTCAAAAAGCACATAGTATTTACCCACCAATTGGTCTCCTTTTAAACCAGAACTTTCGGGGGTCTCCCCTGCTCCATAATTCTGCCATGCCAACATGGATTTACAAATATGAATACCGCGATCATTAATGATCTGAGTTCTGATTACATGTTTGCCATTGGCTTCGATAATTTTCGCAACTGAATAGCCCAAAAGGTTGTTTCGGATATGCCCCAAATGGAGGGGTTTATTGGTGTTGGGTGAAGAGAATTCAACCATAACCGTTTGAGAGTCATCGTCAGCCTTGAGGTGACCAAAATCATTTACTTTTAAAAATTCATTTAAAAAAGTTAAATAATAGCCATCGGAGATGGTAAGGTTTAAAAAACCACTGACCACATTAAAATGGGTAACGAATACAGTATTTTCAATCAAATAACGTCCGATTTTCTCTCCTAAAACTGCTGGATTTTGTTTGGTAAGCTTTAACAATGGGAACATTACTAAAGTGATATCACCCTCAAAATCTTTACGGGTCAACTGAAATTCTAGCTTTTCTATATGTAACTCGAGGGCTTCATTTAGATGGGCTACAACTGCTTGGGAAAGTGATTTTTCTATGGTCTCCATAATTCAAGCCCAAAGATAATTATAAACTGCAAAATACAAGCTGAAGTATTAATTGACTTATCTTTGAAATAAAAATGCTTTTAAACGTCTCTTATAATGAACCGGAGGTTAGAGAAAAGATTGAGACCGCAGTGGGTAAGCCTTTTACCTTAAAAGAGAGATGGGCCATGGGTGGTATTGGCTCGTCAAAACTGGTGATTTCTTCCACCTCTATTGATATTCACAACCTATTGATTTTGGATAACAACCGCAATACATGTAATGTAGAACTACGTCCAAAAGGAATCATCTTGAGATTCCGCAGTCTTTTAGAAACCTATGCTTTGATTATCCCCTATTACAAATTAACCCTATATAAGGGAAAGGCGGAAGAATACTCGATTTACAAAGACCAACAATTTATTAAGGTAATCGCTGAAACTAAGGCTACACACAAGTTCTTTTCAAAACTAAGTGCAGAAAAGGCCAAAAACCAGGCTCCTGGTATAGAAGACCTTTAGTGTGGCTAGATATTACGGTGAGTATAACCTGTATAAATTTGTCGTGGACGACCAATAGGTTCTTTATTAAAGCGCATTTCTTTCCACTGTGCAATCCATCCAGGTAAACGACCAATGGCAAACATAACGGTAAACATTTCTGTTGGGATACCCAACGCCCGATAAATTATTCCAGAGTAGAAATCCACGTTTGGATATAGCTTTCGGTCAACGAAATAAGGGTCATCTAACGCTTCTTGTTCCAATTTTTTGGCAATGTCTAAAATGGGATCATCTATCCCCAATTCCGCCAGTACCTCATCTGCGGCAGTTTTAATGATTTTAGCTCGTGGGTCGAAGTTTTTGTAAACACGATGTCCAAATCCCATAAGACGAAAAGGATCATTCTTATCCTTTGCCTTGGCCATGAATTTTTTGGTGTCACCACCATCTTTCCTGATATCCTCAAGCATTTCAATTACCGCTTGGTTAGCACCTCCATGAAGTGGCCCCCATAGAGCAGAAATACCAGAGGCTATGGAAGGAAACAATCCTGCGTGGGAAGAACCGACCATTCTAACGGTTGAAGTAGAACAGTTTTGCTCGTGATCCGCATGCAAGATCAGAAGTTTATTCAAAGCACTTACCAGGGTGGGGCTGGGCTTAAAATCCTTATTGGGCATCTTAAACATCATATGTGCCAAGTTCTCTGTATAAGAAAGATCGTAATTGGGATAATTTAGGGGAAGTCCTTTCATTTTCCTGTGTGTCCACGATGCTAAAACGGGAAACTTTGCTAACAGCATAACGAT
>MDTB01198533.1_pt1 | contig 13193 bp, 11 predicted proteins | sample 811161 | NCBI WGS metagenome assembly MDTB01 (sample SAMN05326650, study PRJNA326480) | marine metagenome | isolation source: seawater | place: Mediterranean Sea | collected 2009 | reverse complement strand
TTAAGCTCTATAGCACCTAATATCTTATTTCCCATTATGGCTGTTTGAATTTCTCTTCCAGGTATAAATTTTTCAATAAGAATTTCTCTATAGTTTTTCATTTTTTTTAAACTAGTTTTTAATGATAAACTATTTTCACATATGAATACATCCAGGCTTGATCCTTCGTTAATAGGTTTGATTACCAGAGGATACTTTAAATACCTATTGATAGATTTATAATTTATATTTTTAATATCATTTTTAATTTTCATAAACTTAGGAGTTAATATCTTGTTTTTCATAAAGATTTTTTTAGACATTTCTTTATCCATCGCCAACATGGACGAGATAACACCAGAATGCGTATATTTTATATCTAATGTTTCTAAAATTGTTTGGATGTAACCATCTTCCCCAAACCTACCGTGCAAAGCATTAAATATTACATCTGGCTTAAAAGTCTCTACTATTTTAAAAAAATTACTAGATGGATCGCAAAACTTAACGTTATATGTGTTTTTAATTGACCTGATTACAGCCTTTGCTGACTTAAGACTAATTGAACGTTCTTTTGAATATCCTCCACCTAAAACTAAAATTTTTTTTTTCATTCTAATTAATAATTTCCAATTCTAATTCTAGGGATATTCCAGTTTTTTCTTTAACCCTTTTTTTTACGAAATTGATTAAATTATGCATGTTGTCGAAAGATGCATTCTTAGAATTGATAAAAAAATTACTATGTTTTTCAGATATTTTTGCATCACCAAAGCTTGGTTGGTTATCAACACTTTCCTTTATAAGTTCCCAAACTTTTTTCTCAGTTTGATTTTTTGGATTTTTAAAAGTGCTCCCTCCTGTTTTTACTCTTAAGGGCTGAGATTTTTCTTTTTTTTGTTTTAATTTGTTTATATTTTTCTCTATTTCTTTTCTATCTTTTTTATAAGTTTTAAAAGATGCACTTAAAAAAATTAGATTTTTTGGTAGGTTGGTTTTTCTATAATCAAACTTTATATTTCTTGAATTAATAGTATAAGCTCTACCATTAAAGTCCATAACTTGTACTGAAAGCAAAACATCTTTAAATTCTGAACCAAAACATCCTGAATTCATTCTAATTCCACCTCCTATAGAACCTGGAATACATGATAAAAACTCTAGGCCACTTAAGTGATTTGTACATGCAAATTCTGAAACTTTTTTATCTAAAATTGAACAACCTGCAATTACAACATTGTCCTCTGTTAGAGAAATTTTGTTAAAATTTTTACCTAACTTAATAAAAATACGATTTTTAATATTTTCTGAAATTAATAAATTTGAACCAGCTCCAAGGACAAAAATATTTTTATTCTCTTTTTTCATAAATATTAAAAAATCTCTCAATTCACCTAACGTTTCTGGCACAAAGAAAATTTTCGCGTTTCCACCAATATTTAACCAGGTATGATTCTTCAAACTATAATCAAACCTAATCTTTCCTTTAATACCTTTTGAGAAACTATCTAAATTTTTTAATGTCATTTTTTCATTAAAATTGGTAATTCTTTAATCCAACTTGATATCGAGCCAGCACCCATGCCAATTACTATGTTTTCAGAGTTTAAATTTTGTTTTAAAAATTTTGCTAATTCCTTTTGATTATTAATCAGAAATACCTGAACATTAGATTTTTTTGCAATTTCATCTGCGAATTTGAAATAATTTAAATTCATTCTAAGATTTTCGCCAGCTTTGTAAACAGGGCATAATATTACAAAATTAGCTTTTTTAAATGATAAGCAAAACTCTTTTTTTAAGTCGTTTAACCTAGAAATTCTATGTGGCTGAAAAATACACATTATCTTTTTTTTATTAAAACTATTTTTTACCCCATCTAAAACTTCTTTAATTTCGGTAGGATGATGGGCATAATCATCATAAATGTCTGCTCCATTATAACTTAAAATTTTATTAAATCTTCTCTCTACTCCTTTAAAATTTTTAAGACTGCTTTTCAAAATATTTATAGAAATACCTAAAAAATAAGAAACAGCTATCGCAGCAGTAGCATTTTTAATATTATGAGAGCCAATTAAAGGAATTTCAAATTTTTTTAAAATAGTTTTTTTTTTGTTTGGTAGACGTGTTTCAATATCAAAAAAAGATTTATTTTCATAGAATGAGAAATTTTTAATTTTAAAATTTGAGTCTTTATTAAATCCATAAGTAAGGATGTTTTTAATTTTACTTATCCTGCAAACATCTCTACTATTTTTGTCATCTATACAAACAAATGTTTTACCAAATGAAGGAACTTGAAGCATGAATTTTATAAAATGTTTTTTTAAATCGTCTAAAGATTTATAATAGTCCATATGTTCTCTATCTATATTTGTTATAACTGCATATGTTGACGGTACCTTTATAAAGCTACCATCTGACTCGTCGGACTCTAATATACTCCAATCACTTTTTCCAAGTTTAGCTGAGTTCTCTAAAGAATTTATTACACCACCATTTATAATTGTAGGATCTAATTTAGCTTTTGCAAAGATTGAGGCAATTAAAGATGTGGTAGTAGTTTTGCCATGAGATCCTGACACCACAATATTTTTTTTAAGTGAAGTTATATGTGCTAACATATCTCCTCTTTTATAAATTGGTAAATTTTTTTTTTTTTGCCTCTTTTATCTCAACATTATTATTTTTTATAGCAGACGAAATTACTAATATTGTAGATTTTTTAATATTTAATGAAGAGTGTCCCAAAAAAACTTTAATATTTTTTTTTTTTAATCTTTCTATATTCTTGTTTAAACTTTTATCACTACCTTGAATTTTAAATCCTAATCCTTTCATAATCAAAGCTAAACCACTCATTCCTATTCCACCTATGCCAACAAAATGTATTATTTCAGATTTAGCTAAATTAATATTCATCTTATTATTAATTTTTTTAATAGATTAGAGTTTGATTCCCAATCATATGTATTATGAATTTTATTCATATTTTTTTTCATTTGTAGTAAAATTTTTTTGTTTTTAATCAAATTTACAATAAATTTATATAAAAATTTATTTTTAACTTCACTTTCTTTAATTAGCCAACATAAGTTTTTTTTAACATAATGTTTCGCATTAAAAAATTGATGATCGTCTTTAGCAAAAGGGAAGGGTATCGCCAAAAAGGGTATTTCTAAAAACAACAATTCATTTACAGTAGATGCTCCTGATCTTGTTATTGCAAAATCACATTGATTTATAATTTTATACAATTGGTTAGTGTATGAAAAAACATGAAATTTTAACTTTTTTGAATGATACAATTTTTTTATTATTTCTATATTTTTTTTTCTTGTTTGATGAAATATTTTAATTTTGTATTTTCTCGATAATTCTATTAGATCTTTGTTAAATAAGTCATCAAATTTTTTAGCACCCTGGCTGCCTCCTATTATTAATATAGAGAAAATTTTTTTTTTTTTTTTAAAAAAATTTTTTGATAAAAAAATATCCCTTCTAATAAGTGGATTAATAACAAAGTTTTTATATTGTTTATCGTTTGGAAAATTTTTTATTTTTTTACTATAAGTAAATATTTTATTACAATATCTTAATAAAAACAAATTAGCTCTACCTATAACTAAATTTGGTTCGAATAAAAAAATTTTTAAATTTAGAATTCTAGCAGCTATGCAAATGGGAATCGACATGTACCCACCTGTTGAGATTAATATTTTGGTTTTTTTTTTTCTTAAAAAAAAATATGACTTTATTAACGATAAAAAAAAATAAAATAAGAAAGGTACGAAACCCAATATACCTTTATTTATTTTTGGCACATCTATTTTATGAGTTTTATATCTCTTTTTATCTAAATAATTTTCTCCTCTTTTATCACATGTAATAGTAATTTCATTTTCATCTGCTAAATAATCGTATAATACCTGAGCTGGTATGACGTGCCCTCCTGTTCCACCTGTGCTAATTATTATTTTTTTCATTAATAAATCTTTCTCTTTGTAAAATTTAGTATAAGTCCCGCGAGTATTGATGAGCTTAAAATTGAGGACCCGCCGTAACTTAAAAAAGGCAAGGTCATACCTGTTGTAGGAAGTAATCTTATATTTACTCCAATATGAATTAATACTTGAAATATTATTAATAAAACTGAACCAATTAAAACTATTTTATTACAATTATTTTTTTCATATGGTAATTTTTTAAATACTTTAAATATAAGAACTAAAAAAATTAGTAAAATTATTAAAATTAGCAAAACTCCAAATTCTTCAGAAATTACTGATATCACATAATCTGTGTGAGCCTCTGGAACCCTGATGTTTAACGTACCTTCTCCAATACCTTTTCCAAAAAAACCTCCGTCTATAATTGCGTCAGTTGCTTTTTGTGATTGATAATTACCTTTTGATGTAACATCAAAAAATGACGTTATTCTAGATTTGATATAGAAAAATTTTGGCAAATAGAGAACTAGGTATCCTAATGTTGAAAAGGAAAATAATATTAAAAAATTAAGTAAATATAAATTTACTCCAGATACAAATATAAGACTAAGCCATACAGAAGAGATCAATAAAGTTTGTCCTATGTCTGGTTGTACGATTAAAGATAATAAGATTGGCAAAACTATTAATATGCTTATTAAAAATTTTAAGTAATTATTAGAGGTAAATCTTGAGCCTATCACTAATGATAAAAGTACTATCAAAAAGGGTTTAAGGAATTCGATTGGCTGAAATCTTGGCAAGATTGGAAAGTCTAACCATCTCTTCGAACCTTTTACCTCAACTCCAAAAATCGGAACTAATAACAAAAATACAAAGAAAATTATAAAAAAGAAAGTTGCTATTTTATAAATATCTTTTTCCCTTAAAGCTGAAAAAAAAATAATTACAATTAAACCTAAAAAAACATAAATAAGATGCCTTAAAAAAAAATAATAATTATTTGTTCCTAGTTTTGAAGATGCAATTAAAGAAGTGGATACCAAAGAGAAAAATATTCCCAATATGATTAATGCTATAAATGAAAAGAAAATTACTTTATCTATATTTTTCCACCAATCATAAATTAGATCATCGTAATAATTTTTATTTACCATAAAATATAATTTTTTTAATTAAAGAATTAAAGTTTTTTCCCCTATCCTCAAAATTTTTATATTGGTCGAATGAGGCAGCTGCTGGACTAAACAAAATTATTTTCTTCTGTTTGTCTTTTTTGATATCTTTTCTAATTTCTAAAATTGCATTATTAAGATTTTTTAAATATTTAAAATTTATTTTATTTTTGAATTGATGTACAAAATATTTTTTATTTAATCCTATTATATAGGCTTTAATATTTTTATGGTATTTTTTTTCCAGAATAAATTTATCACCTTTTTTAAACTTACCCCCAACAATCCAGTAAATATTTTTATAAGTCGATAAAAGACCAGTTGTAGAGGAAAAACTTGTAGATTTTGAGTCGTTAATTACTGTCAAGCTTGATCTTTTACAAATAATTTGTTTTCTAAAATTTAAGCCTTTGAAATAATTTAGTGATTTAAATATTTTATAATCAGGTATTTTAAATATTTTTGAAATTTTATATATAAAATGGATATTATTTAAGTTGTTTTTGTCCAGTAAATAATTATTTTTAATTTTTTTTTTGAAAAAATTATTTTTATTATAAATTATTTTAATTATTTTTGATTTAATTTTTTTTTTAAAAATATGCCTATTTATAATCGAGTTATCTTTTTCTATAAAAGATAATTTATTTTTTTCTTGCTCACTAATTAATTTAATCTTAGCTTTTGCATATTTATCGATATTTCTATGTCTTTCTAAATGATCAATATTTAAATTTAGAATCACTCCAATGTCAGTTTTAAAATATTTGTTATAATATATTTGATAAGATGATGCTTCAATTATAAAGATAGTTCCTTTTTTAATTTTTGACTCATTTAGTGGTGACATTCCAATGTTTCCAACTAATCTAACATCTAGTTTTATTGACTTTAAAATATTGTAAAGCATTACACACACGGAAGATTTGCCATTTGTTCCTGTTATTGTAATTTTTGTATTATTTGGGTAAGTCATGTAAAAAATATCTAGTTCAGTAATTAATTTGTTTCTGTTTTTTAGTAAGTATGTTTTAAGTTTACATTTGTAAATATCTATTCCAGGACTTAAAACAATGTAGTCAAATTTGTTTTTTATGATTTTATTTTTATTTAAAAAATATTTTTTATTTTTTAAATTTTTTAATGAATAGTTATCATCAAAAACTTTGACATTATTTGTTTTGTAAAGATATTGTAGACACGATTCACCTGAGAGGCCTAAGCCATAAATTAAGATACTTTTATTTAAAAAGTTTCTGCTAAACATTATCTTAATTTTAATGTAGCTAGTCCAATCATTGCTAGAATCAAAGAGATAATCCAAAATCTTATAACCACTGTGGATTCTGGCCATCCTTTTTTTTCAAAATGATGGTGTATGGGTGCCATCATAAAAATTCTTTTTCCTGTTAATTTAAAAGATATAACTTGTACTATTACTGATACGGCCTCTAAAACGAACAAACCCCCAGTTATCGCTAAAACAATTTCATGTTTTGTAACAACACCCACTGCTCCCAATGAACCACCAAGTGCGAGCGACCCTGTATCACCCATAAATATTTTAGCAGGAGGAGCATTGAACCATAAAAATCCTATGGATGCACCAATGATTGCTCCACAAAAAACTGATACCTCACCCACTCCATCAATGTAAGGTATTAGTAAATATTCTGAAAAAATTATGTTTCCAGATACATAGCTTATAAAAGCGAAACATCCCGCTACCAGAATTATAGGAACTGTAGCTAATCCATCGAGGCCATCTGTTAAATTAACCGCATTAGATGAGCCGACAATCACAAATAAGTAGAAGGGTATAAAAAACCAACCAAGATTTATTACTAAATTTTTAAAAAACGGAAAATAAAGGTTATTTGTTAAATCTGAATTTACAAAATTATATAAAATTAATAATGAAATTAGACTCAGGACAATTTGAATAATAAATTTATATTTTGATGAAATTCCGCGAGAATTTTTATTTTTTATTTTTTTATAATCGTCAAATGCGCCGAGTGCTCCGAATGAAAATGTAATAAAAATTAGCAACCAATTGTAAGGATTTTTTAAATCTGACCATAAAAAAACTCCAGAGAAGAGACCGATTAAAATCAAAAGCCCACCCATTGTTGGTGTGCCTATCTTTTTTATGAGATGGTTTTCAGGACCATCTTCTCTTATAGGGTCGGTTATTTTTTTCGTAGAAAAATAGCTTATAAACTTGTCACCAATTAAAAAAACTATTATCATTGATGTGATAACAGCTAATCCTGTTCTAACAGTTAAAAAATTAAAAAAATTTAAAAAAGAATAATTATCTGAATAACTAGTTAATAAATTATAGAGCATTATAATTTTTGAATAATTTTGTTTAAACCTGTTGAATTAGAACCTTTTATCATTAAAAGACTGTCATTTGGTAAATCTTTATTGATTAATTTATAGATATCCATATTATTATTTAATATTCTCCCTCTCATTTGTGGTTTTAATTTGTTAAATGTGTGTAAAGTATAATTTCCATAAACAAAAGTTTTAAAAACTTTCGACTTGTTAATATAATCGGCTATTTTTATATGTAATTTTTTTGAATACTTTCCAAGCTCGAGCATATTACCTATTAAAAGAAACTTTTTATTTCGTTTCATTTTAATAGAATTAAACCTTTCTAAAGCAAATTTTAATGATAAAGGATTTGAATTATAGCTTTCATCAAGAATATTTATTGTTTTTCCACCTTTGCTAAATCTCATTAATGATCCTCTGCTTTGAGGAATTCTAAAGCCTAAAAATAAGTTTTTTTTTAATTTTTCAAAGTCGAAATAATTTACAATTATACTTAAAGATGCAAGAATATTTTCTTTGTAATTTGATAATTCATTAGGTATTAAAAAAGTCTTAACTACACTTTTTATTTTTATTTTAAACAAATAGAGATTTTTATGTTTTAATTTATTTAGAAAAACAATATCTGCACTATAGTTCTTTTTACTATAAGTTAAAACTTTGAGTCCTCGGTTTTTTGATTTTTCTATAAAATATTTATAATACTTATCATCCATATTTATAATCATTTTTCCACTTTGTGTAATATTATTAATTATCTCTCCTTTAGCTTTTGCAATTTGGTCTAAATTTTTAAAATTTTTAATGTGTGCATAGGAAATATTTGTTATTAAACCTATATTAGGCTTAATTAATTTAGTTAAAAAATCAATTTCCCCCTGTTTATCCATTCCAACTTCTAAAACTGCATATCTGGTTTTTTCAGGTATATTAAAAATACTTAACGGAACTCCAAATTTGTTATTAAAAGATTTTTTTGATGAATAGGTTTTTTCTAACTTATTTAAACAAAAACCAGTAAGTTCTTTTACCGATGTTTTTCCAGCAGATCCTGTAATTGCAATTGTGTTGGGATTTAATGACTTTCTATAAATCGAGCTAACTTTATTTAAAAATTTTAATGGCTTCTTATGAAATATTATTTTTGGATTTTTGTTTTTTTTATTTGTAATAGCTAAAATTGCACCATTATTTATTGCTTCGTTTGCAAAATTATTACCATCATGTTTTTTACCCTTCACACCAATAAATATTGAATTTTTATTTACTTCTTTAGAATTTATTGATGCCGAATTAACAGATTTTCTTTTATTTATAAGTTTATCCTTTAAATTTTCTTGTAAAATATTTGTTTTAATTGATTTCGATAAAAGTTTATTTTTTTTTGAAACAGCCTTTAAAATTTCTATTTTGTCAGAAAAAAATTTTTTTGTTTTATATTCCTGATAATTTTCATGTCCTTTACCAGCTACAATAAGAACATCACCGGAATTTAATTTATTTATTGCTAAAGAGATAGCCTTTGATCTTAAAGGAATTTCAAAAAATTTTTTTAATTTAAAACCTTTTTTAATTTGATTTCTTATTGATTTTGGATTTTCAAAACGTGGATTATCATCTGTCAAATATATATTTTCACAATATTTTTCTGCTATTGTACCCATAATTGATCTTTTTTTTTATCTCTATCTCCACCGCAACCAAATACCAAAGAAATTTTACTTAAAGGGAATTCTTCTTTTATATTTAATATAGCAGTTTGTAACGCATTTGGTGTGTGTGCATAATCAAGAATGACATTTGAATTATTTTTTAAATTTCCAATTTTTTCGAATCTTCCTTCAATTGGTTTAATTTTATGAATTGATTTTAAGATTTCTTTGATAGTTAATTTGGATAGATATGCTGCTGTAATTGCAAACATTAAATTTTTAATTTGAATTTTCCCTATAAGAACTGTTCTGAATGAGTAATTTTTTTTATTAATTAAAAAGTCAATTTTATTTTTATCATTAATTTTTTGTATATTCATTATTTTGATAAATGATTTTGAAGAACCAAATGTATACTTTTTTAGTTTTCTCTTTTTTGAGATTTTGTTTAGTTGTTTTGATTGTTTAATTTTTTCATCAAATATTATATTTCCATTTTTATTTATTAATTTATTAAAAAGAATAAGTTTTGAATTTAAATAATTTTTAGTAGTTTTATGATAGTCTAAGTGATCCCTTGATAAATTTGTAAATAATGCAGTCTTAAATTTAATATTATTTAATCTGTGTTGTTTCAGACCATGACTTGAGGCTTCTAATATCACATTATCAATTTTTAACTTTTTAAGTTCTTGTAATATTCTATGAATACTGACTGGATCAATTGTTGTGTTATCCGTTTCGCGATTAAATTTTTTTGATAAAATGCCTAAAGTTCCAATTGAAGCTACTTTTTTGTTGTTTAAATTTAATATTTGTTGATAAAAGTTAACTACTGAAGTTTTACCATTTGTCCCTGTAACAGCTATAATATTTTTAGGTTTTAATTTATAAAAACGACTAGATATATCTGATAATAATTTTCTTGGGTTTGCATTTTTAATAAATATAATTTTTTTTTTATTAAAATCTTCTGATTTTAAATTCGATACTATTATTTTAGCTCCATTATTTATTGCATCATTAATGTATTTTTTACCATCTGAATGATTTCCTTTTAATGCAAAAAAAATATCATTTTGCTTACAATCTTTGCTATTAAATCTAATATTTTTAAATTTAACATTTTTAAAATTTTTATGAATATTTTTAAAAACTTTGCTTAATAACATGTGACTTAAAATCTTAGTACTTTGTGGCTAAAATTGGTCCTATTTTATCAATAATTTTTCCTGATATTTCTACAGATGTCCAACCCGCAGTATTAAATGGAGTACCTTTGTAAGATCCAGTTTTGTTACGATATTTGTATAAATAATCTTTTGAAAGTTTTGTATCTTCCAATAATACAATCAAGACATACTCTGGGTCTGACGAAGGAAATATAGATGCAAATGTATTAATCTTTTTATTTGTATATGCTCCGTTTTCGACAATTTGTGCAGTACCAGTTTTTCCACCTACTTCATAACCTTCTACATCAGAGAGAGTCGCAGTTCCTTTTTCAACGACTTTTCTAAAAATTGGTATCATTTGTGAACTAAGATTTTTATTCAAGATTCTTTTTTTTTTAAAATTGCGAAATTCTTTTTTTATTAGAGTCGGTTTAATGTCATAACCTCCGTTAGCCAATATTGCATAACCTTTGGCTAGTTGAATAGGTGTTGTAGTAATTCCATGACCATAAGATACAGTTTTTAATTTACACTCTCTCCATCTAAATGGTATGGGTTTGCCAATCTCCTCAATATCAAAACTTAATTGATTTAAAATTCCAATAGTTTCTAAAAATTGTTTTAATTTTTCTTGACCAATAATTTGACCAATTTTTACTGATCCTATGTTACTTGAATACACCAATATATCTTCGACGCTTAAATTTTTTGGTAAGTTTTCATCATATTCTGAGATGGTTCTTCCACCACATCTCATTTTTTTTTCAAGATTTAAAAACATATCTTTTGGAGAAATTAACTCATAGTTTAGACCGGCCGCAATAGTAAAAGATTTAAAAACTGATCCTAACTCATAAACTCCTTTTGTTGCACGATTTATAAAATTAGTATTAGATATATCTTCTCTACTATTTAAATTAAAGTCGGGAACAGATACTAAAGACAATATCTCTCCATTGTTAATATTCATTAATATTCCAGCGCCTCCAACATTGTTAAAAATTTGTTGTGCATTTAATAATTCATTTCTAATTATAAATTGTAAATCTTTATCAAGTGTGAGCATTAAATTCTCTTTTCCATCCTTTAAATTTTTATCAAAAGATTTTTCGATACCAGAAATGCCATTATTATCGTTATCAATTTGCCCTACTACATGTGAAAAAAGGTTTTTATCGGGATAAATTCTAGTTATCTTTTGTTCTACCCTGATTGACTTTTCACCCAGAAGTTTAATTTTCGAATACCTTTCTGGAATTATTTTTTTTTCTATATAAAAAAATTTTTTTCCATAAATTTTTTTTTTTATTTCACTTAAATCTAAATTTGGAAAGGTGTATTGGAGTTTCAATAATAGTTTTTTTTTATCTTTGACTAAGTTTGGATCGATTCCAACATTTCTAGTAAACACAGATTTACTTATATAATTGCCATGCCTATCTATGATGTCAGCTCTATTAATTTTACTAATTTTGTATGTTTTATTTTGAAACGTTTTTGATGATAAGTAGACTACTCTAGTTGAATATAAAATAATAATAGTAAATACAATCAAAAAAATAAATGCAACCCGATTTAAATTAATTTTAAATTTACTCTCATGAAAATTATTTAAATCCGTGTTCGATTTATTTATTATTATTCTTTTATTTTTATTATTGTCCATTATTTTCTATAAATATAAATTTTTTTAATTTTAAATAGATGAATTTTTCTTCAAAGAATTCCTTTTTTAAGTTAAATAGTCTTTCAGGTGAACTTAAAAAATTATTTTCTAATAATATTAATTCTTTTTTATCAGATAATATTTTAATTTGTTCCTCGTTATTAAAAATTTTAGCCTCTAATTCTCTAGTAGAAGTTTTTATAAAAGCGGTAAATATTATTAAAATTACTGTAAATATAATAATAAAAAAGTTTTTCATAATTTAGTTGTTATTTTTTCTATATCTAAAAGATATTTAAATTTCTCAAAAATAAATTTGGTATCCACATTTTTTACTTTTTTTCTTTTTACTGCTCTTAATTTAGCTGATCTTGAGGGCGGATTCTTCTCTATTTCTTTTGATGTTGGTTTGATAGGCTTCTTATTAATGATATTAAACGCAATATCATCGATATTATTAAGTGGCAAATATCTTGAAACTTTTTTACTAGTGGAAATATTATTAAAAAAATATTTACAAATTCTGTCTTCTATTGAATGAAAAGTTACAGTCGCAATTACTCCATTTTCTGAAATTAAATTACATGATTTTGATAATCCTGATATTAACTCACTAATCTCACTATTAACTATAATTCTTAATGCTTGAAAAACTTTGGTTGCCTTATTTTTTTTTGTAAAATTTTTATTACAAGAATTAATTATATCCACAAGATCTTCCGTAAGAATATTTTTATACTTTCTTTGATATATTATTTTCTTTGATATTAACTTTGATTTTTTTTCCTCTCCAAAATATTTAAAAATTTTTTCAAGATCGTTTTTTGATAAGTCTTTAATAATTTCTTGTGCAGAAAATTTATTAAGACCCATTTTCATATTAAGTTTTCCCTTATAATCGAATGAAAGTCCTTTTGAGGGGTCTTTAATTTGATCGTATGAAAAACCTAAATCAAATATTATACCATTAATTTTTTCTGTAGTTTGAATGGTATCTATCTCACTAAACTTTTTATTATAAAATTCAAATCTATCTTTGTATTTAACTTTTAGCTCGTTTGCTATTAATTTGCATTTATGATCTCTGTCAAATGCTATTACTTTTGTTTTTGGAAATTCTAATATTTTTTTCGTATAACCCCCTTGACCAAAAGTGCAGTCTATAAAAGTGCCACCATTTTGAGGGGAAATAATACTTAATACTTCTTTAAGTAATACCGGAAAATGTAAATTACTTTCCGATA
>MDTB01090030.1_pt1 | contig 13193 bp, 8 predicted proteins | sample 811161 | NCBI WGS metagenome assembly MDTB01 (sample SAMN05326650, study PRJNA326480) | marine metagenome | isolation source: seawater | place: Mediterranean Sea | collected 2009 | reverse complement strand
TTCAAAAGGTACGGGTCCAATGAATGCTGGGGAGGTCAATGGAGCCGGAGGTGCTGAATCGCCGACTTCCGGATTGTTTTGACTCATGAGGCCTAATTTCTCAGGACCAGTTTCCGATGTCTTAACCTGCTGCCAGCCCTGCAATGTTTCATCATCAAAGCCATAAGTGTATACAGTTCCGTAGCTGGGATTAACTGACTTGTTTAAGTTCGGCAAAGCAAATGGCTGTGAGGTCAAGATTCCAATGCCACTATCTCCGCCACCGGTCTGGTTTGAAGCAGTATCCGCAGCAAAATCCCCGTCGATATCAGTACTTCTGTTATTCATCGCAGAGTGAGTTACAAGACTTGCATCCAATGCTTTCTTTGAGCCAGATAACCATGAAGTGAAACCATTACCACCAGTGATAACTTCATTCCAATTTTCCATAGTCCCCATTTCGAAATCGCTATTGGGAAAAGCAAGTTGCGCTTCATGTCCGTCCCAAACAAACAAATCATCGACGCACATCCAACCGTAGCTTGCCTTGAATGGCCCAAAGCGATCTTCTGCCCTAAACATGGCCATTAACCCCTGATGCTCGGGTTTGATATACCATCGGTATTCTGGGTGATGCCACAAATCCCTATGGCTATTGCTCATGTTGTGTGCCATGGCTTGATTCGTTTGTGTGTAAATAAAGTCATCGTTATTGTATAAACCATCGCCATTAGTATCTACGATAAGTTCAATTCGCCCAAAGGCGGCTTCCTCTCCATTATCGCCGCCATAGCGAAGCCTGTTGGAACCCTGAGCTGAAGCAAATTGAACGAAGACGCTTTCCTCTGACGACGGAATAGGTTCTATGCTGAAAACATCGGACCGAATTTCCACACCATCATTGGACATATCACCCCCACCAGTACCAATCCAGGCACGTCCGCTCATATGATCATCACGCGAATTGGTATCAAACCAGAAGGCCTCGCCAAATCCTCCGTCTTTTTTGATGACTTGCCAACCGGGAATGCTGCCGCTTGGATGATCTGAATGAATCAGGAAATCGCCTTGCTCATCATTGAGCCAGTCTGCCAGGTTGGGGTCGTCGCTATCGGGGGTAGGAATACCTTGATCAAAACCGCCATTTTCAATGATTTTTTCTTCCCAGTCCCAGTTCATACGGAAAGCATCCAATCCAATATGATATTCTAAGGAATCATCAAAGCCAACCACTTGTGCCTGCCGTCCTTCTAATCCAGTCGTATTGATAAAAACTGAATAAAAAGAATTTCTGGCTCCACCTGCTGAGCCTCCGTAACAACCTATTAATGGCAAGTCGACATTTTGGTCATATTGGCCATTTGGAGCTTCATTTGAGGTTCCTAGATCAATGTAGACTCCAGATTTGTTATCACTACCAAGTGCACCCTCGATATTGACGAATTCAGATGCTCCACCTGAGACATTACCGTAAATAAAACTGGTGACTTGAGGTAAAACAAAGGGATCAGAGACCAAGGTTGCCTTCTGAGTAAAGTCTCCAGATTCCGGATTAGTCATAGTGGACAAAAATTTTCCGCTGTATTGAACGTAATCTCCAGCAGAATCATCTATGACCATACTTGAGGGATCGCTGATATTTGTTGACTTGACGTTCCAACCAATTAATCCGTCCTCAAAGAAACCATTGGCTATGGCATTTTCAACGACATTGCCGTCTGCTGCATTGACTCTGATTGCATTGATAGCAAGATAGTAAGCTTCACTTTGGTCTACAATATGCAAGCTCAAGGTTTGTCCCACGTATTGATCCAGCTGAAAAAAGTGAAGTCTTCGCCAGGACCCAATACCAATAGCATCACTGTTACCTCTTCCCAGGTATTCCGCATTTTCATTTGACAGCCATAGATCAACATCACCGTCGGCTCCTAAATCAAGACCTATGTCGAAGACATTGGGCTCCATGCGAGGGATATCAAAAGAATTTTCGCCGTCTCCGATACCATTCGAGCAAATGTCGATCAAAATGAATCCCGGGGAATTACCAGTATTATTGGTAGCTGCTTGTGAGAGGGATATGCTAAGCATGGCAGCTGAAAAGACTGCGCATATTAACTTAAGATATTTATAAGATGTATTCATGAGCTCAAGTTTATGGAATAAAGGAGTGACAATATCTTTTCAAATCTCAAACAAAACACAAATCATTTGGTTACAACTGTGTTGCTTCGGAATATTTTTTTATGAGAAGAAAGATAACTTGATGGGTTACCTTGTTAACTATGACCGTATTTACAAATACGGTTTTATCAATTCATCTTTGTCAAACGACTGGTTTCGCGTCGGAAAACAGGCTCGTACACGGCGTCTAACTGGATGCCATTGACACCGATTCTCAGCATTTCCTTTACATGCGCTGAACCTTTTTTTTGCGCAAGATCCAATTGATAATGTGCTGTATTTACACTGACAATGACGCTCAAGCCCAACGCCTTAAATAGCGCGACATTCTTACTGGAAAAGTCTTCTGCATGATTGAACACATAAAAATAAAGACGAGAATCAGGGCTTGTTGCGATCAAGTTTGAAAGCTCATTATACGACCCCCTCCAGGAGATTTTGCACTTGCCCTTAAATTGATTTGCTATTTCAAGTTGGATATCTGTGGGGGACTTATTTATCAGAATGAGACAATCTTTATCCAAATTGTTCTGCTCAAGCAGGCGAAATAATTTATCGGAATATTTTCCAATCTGATCATAAGCACAGCCTTTAATGTCGACCATGACACGGATTTGATTCTTACAATGTGCGAGAAATTCACGCAGAGTTGGGATTTTTTGATCAGAATCTATTAGACACATTTCGTGAATTTCGACTCTTTTCATTTCAGAAACCTTTTTATCAAATCCAGTCATCCGCTTTAGGTTTTCATCATGGAAGCAAATCAATACGTCATCCATCGTCATTCTTACATCAACCTCCACATGCGAATAGTTTTTCTGAATTGCCTGATTTAATGAAGCTATTGTGTTTTCTGGGACATCGCTGTTTACGAACCCGCCGCGATGGGCAATTTTGTAGACATTTACAGACTGAGCTTGAAGGATTGTTTGCACAAAACAAAGTGAGGTTAAAAGAAAAGTTACACTCCTCAGATGAAACAAATTAAAAATCGTAACAGACTTATTTCCTTTTGTCTTTCGCGCGCGTCGAAGTGGATTGATATAAATTTTCACTAGTTTGAATACCTGAATATTTTCTATTTTAAAGAACTTACCATATTTTTTTATTGTTTACGGTGAACCACAAACCCTTAAAATTTACTTTTATGTAATTTTTTTACGAATGCATGCCACATGTAGATATGGAATTTAATTATCCGTTCTGCTTTTCATCCCGCTATATTATCGACTTCTCCTCCAGTTGCTCGTTCTTTTCTTTCTTTTATCCCCCCCTGATGAGAAGCATTCTTAGGAAGAAAAAATGACCATAGAGATTACAGTGGATGGGAGAAAAATTCTTCTTAATTCCATATGTTGACAATAAGTTGATTAACGTTTCTCAACCCCAACGAAATTATGCCGTAACTTTCCCTGTGGATGACCCTGTTAAACCAACCGTTATCATCAAGAGGGTTGGTTACAATTCAAAGGTCATTTTGGCACGATTTAGCAACATGCGTTCATGCAAATTCTTAATAGTGCTACTGACTTTCTTATCCCTTTTTGCCCATATATCATAAAACTGATTTACGATTTACCAATACGGCATCTATAGCAGGAGCGTGAATTTCCTCTCTTAATTTTAGGTCTCTATGCCCTCAGGAGATGTTGCAGCGAAAGACAAAATATTCATTGGTTTTCACAGGAATCGCAGAACATGTGCAAATCATATTGGCGCTCGGTCAGGTATTAAATCAGTTATCGCGTTGAGGAACCCTCTGTGAAGGATATAATAACATCACTCCTCATCTTTCAGACCTGGAGTGCAATCAACTTCGTGTGGTCTCATCAATACCGAGCCGCATCATTCAGTGCCACCGGCCAAGCCGTATCCAACCGTGAGCTTTCTGTGGCTGCCATTAACAAGGTAGGATTGCTGATCCAATCCTGAGGATATGGGGAGCGAAACATTACCATCTTTAACGAAGGAACCTCTGTCAATTACCAAGACCTTCCACCCACGTCTGGCCAACTGATGAGGCGTGATACCAACACGAGCTATACTCCCCAATATGATTGCATCAAAATCCAAACAATCGGGTTCATACGATTCCAAGATCAATTCAATTCTTTTCGACCATTGCTAGATATTGTTACAAAACCATAGCAATCAGTGTATGGAGAATTTGGTGAAATAGTGTGTTTGGCATCAAAATCAAAACTTCACATTCAATCATTTTTTTCAACTTCGTAACATAAATTACATATCGACGAAACATAGTCTGTCCATTTTGACATAGAAATCTGTTGAAATTTGCGATGTAAACGTTCGTATTCCAGCCGTACCCCACAGTTTTTTCTGTCAAATCTAGGAAGCGTGAAGCCTTCTCGATTTGCTCCAACATAATTATTCTAAATTTCAACATAACCTTCTTTTTCAAAAAAATTAGTGAGTATGTATTTTGTTTATCCAGGCCCAAAGGCATGGGTTCAATCCAGTGGTCGCCGTTTGTTGAACGGAATGAACCAAAAGTGGTTCCGTGGAATCCATGGTAGTCAACTTGTTTACAACACCTGCTGGGAGGATCCCCGAATGGATCGACGTTGGATGAAGCTGGATGCATCCAGTCGTGTGCTGATGATCACCAGCGCAGGGTGCAATGCACTAGATTACTTACTGGACGATCCAAAAAAAGTTGTATGCGTCGATCTGAACTATCGCCAGAACGCTCTGTTGGAATTGAAAAAGACTGTGTTCAAGACACTTTCATATAAAGATCTTTGGTGCCTGTTCGGTTCCGGACAGCACCATTCATTTCAAAGCCTATATGGATATATGAAACCAAATCTTCCTGCTTATGCCGCAAGGTATTGGGATGAAAAGCAACACTATTTTCGGCGGAACAAGATATTTCCATCATTCTATTTTCAAGGAACATCCGGTAAAGCAGCTTTCTGCTTTCATCAGTTCTTAAAACGATCGCCGAAGTTGCAACATACGGTGATGAGTTTACTGGATGCCGACAGCTTGGATGATCAGGCCAGGCTCTACGAGAGTATTGAACCGATCCTTTTGAACCGTTTGGTTTGTTGGTTTCTGAAGCAACCTACTTTGATGACTTTGCTAGGGGTTCCGACCGCTCAAATGGATCTAATCCAATCCAGTTATCCAAATGAGGGCATTATCGAACACATCAAATCGAGCTTGCGACAGGCGCTTACCAAAACTTCCATCCATGATAACTATTTTTGGCAAGTATACATCAAGGGTTTCTACACAAGAGATTGTTGTCCAAATTATCTTAAGAAAGAGAATCATGCATTTTTAAAAGATAGAGTCCCCAGGATTGAGACCTATACACAATCCCTGACCCAATACCTTAAGGAAACATCGGAAGCGTTCACTCACTTCGTACTCTTGGATCATCAGGATTGGTTGGCGCATGTTGCACCTGAAATATTGGAAGAGGAGTGGAGGGAAATATTTAAGCATGCGGCTCCCGGGGCAAAAATACTGATGCGTTCAGCTGCAAGTCGCATTGAGTTTCTTCCGGCCTGGGTCACGGAACGATTGAGTTTCGATGAAGCGTCGGCGACCGAGTTGCATGCATTGGATCGAGTCGGAACTTACGGATGCACATTTACCGCAACCATTACCTCCTGAGGATTGAACGATGGACCAGCAAGACAAAGTTCGAAACTATTACAAACTACAGGCCCCCATCTATGATTTGACACGATGGGCATTCCTCTTCGGACGACGACGACTTCCGGAATGGATACGGGCAGTCAAGCAACCGAAAAGGATTTTGGAAATCGGTTGCGGCACCGGGGCGAACCTCGCCATGTTGGCAAAAGCATTTCCCGAGGCAAATCTGACCGGTGTTGATCTGAGTGAATCCATGCTTCAAAAGGCAAACACCAATTTACGGCGTGCTGCAGGAAAACGCGTGAGCCTCATTAAAGCTCCTTTCGGAGCAAATTTGTTTCATGAGGAGGAAAATTTCGATCTGATACTCTGTTCCTATTCGCTTTCCATGATGGGGGATGCACGTCTCCAGTGTATCCGTGAAGCGAGGCACTGCCTTCAACCCGACGGTCTTTTCATGGTATTGGATTTTCTCGAAACACCCTTTTCTTGGTTTAGAGAGTGGATGGAAATCAATCATGTGAATTTTGATCCACAATTGTTGATGGAATGTGTCTCAGAGCATCAACCCATTAGTTTTCAGAAGTATCAGGCATATGCCGGGCTTTGGGCCTACTTTTTATTTATAGGCAGCCCAACTCAAAAAAGTGCATTTCAATTCAATCGGAACTTTATCCAAAACCCTGAACAACAAATCGTGATCTCATGAAAACATCGAAAGCCGACCTCCACGTCCATACAAAATACTCCAACCGCCCAAGTGAATGGATGCTGCGTCGCATTGGTTCAGCGGAATGCTACACTGAACCCAAAGAGGTTTACGATAGGGCAATTAAAAACGGGATGAACTTCGTAACCATTTCGGATCACAACAAAATTGATGGCGCTCTGGATATTGCAGATTTACCAAATACCTTCATCAGTTGTGAAGTCACTGTTTATTTTCCGGAGGATGGCGCCAAGTTCCATTTATTGACAACCGGTATTACAGAAAATCAGTTCAAGGAGATCGACAAGCTACGAGTCAACATTTACGAATTGCGAGACTATCTTGTAAGCGAGGACATTGTTCATTCATTGGCTCACCCATTGTTCAGGGTCAACACCACTGTTTCCCCAGAGCACGTCGAAAAAATTCTCGTATTGTTCAATCGCTTTGAGGGAATCAATGGAACACGGGATCCAAGAGCAGCCGAGCTGGTTCGTTTGATTTTCCGTAATCTGGATCAAGATTGGATTGAACGCGTAGCCGAGAAACATGACATCCAGCCGGTCGGTGAAACTCCGTGGCTGAAGCGTTTCACCGGCGGAAGCGATGATCATGGAGGTTTATACATCGCAAGTGCCTATACCGAAACACCTGAGGCGCATTCGGTAAATGAATATCTCAATTTCCTACGAGAAGGTAAACATGAGATGGCGGGCGCTTCCGGGAATTCAAAACTCCTGGCTCGGAGCTTTTATCAAATTGCCTACCAATACTACCGCAAATCAGTTTCCGGAGGGAATAGGCCCAATCATAACCTGCTGACAGAACTGTTTCACCAAATGCTGCATGAAGGGGGTCCTGTTCCACACCCCTCGGGGAATGGATTGCGTTCACGTTTTCGAAAATGGAGTAAAATAGCCACCTTTGCGCGCATGTCCTCAACTGAACGGGCCGTTATCACGGAATTTAAGGAGCTTTTTCAAACCCCCGTTTCGGAAATGGATCTTCAGGACTATGATCGCACCTTTATTCTCTCAAGCCGCATCTGCCAGAACCTGGGCTGGGTGTTTTTGAAGCGGTTTTTCCACAAAATGAAGGAAGGCAACTTTATCGACAGTCTTCAATCCATGGCCTCTCTGGCTCCGATTTCTCTTTCGATTGCTCCTTACATCGGTTCCTTTGCGACACAACATAAGGATGAGTCCTTTATTCAGGATGTGGCTCGACACTTTGATGCCAGTCAGAGCTTGGTCGAACGAAGTTCCAATGTCGCCATCATGATGGATCCTGTTACGGATCTGCATGATCGCAGTGACGCATTGCAGAAATGGGTCAACGAAGCGCGGACTCAACAGCGCAGCGTCACCTTGATCAGCTCTCAACAATCGAGACCGGTCGTCGATTTGAACGTCAAAAATTTCCAGCCGCTGGGAACGTTTCAGATCCTTGAGAATCAGGAAAATCTTTTTGTCTTTCCACCCTTCATGGAAATTCTTTCGTTTATCGAAAGCGAACGATTCTCTGAACTATTGATCGTCTCCTGTGGACCGATGGCGCTGGTGGGGGTGATGGCGGCCAAGCTTTTGAAAGTAAAAATTTCCGTGTTGGCTCAATGCGACATGTCAAATCAGGTACAGGAATTGACGGATGATCACAAAATGGCTGAAATGGTGGATCAATACCTGAGCATGCTATATCAGCAAGCTGATGATTTGCTGATTCGTCATGAAGGAGAGCGGCTGCCGCTGCTGGACAAGGGGGTTTCCCCTGGTAAGATCCGCCTTCTGGAACTCACAAGGCAAACGGAGTTTCCGTTTGGCAGTCATCAACATTCCCTGAAATCAGATCCGCAGCAGGAAACATCATCCAATATGAATTAATCGGAATATCTTCCATGAAACTGCTATTGATTACCGATGCATGGGAGCCCCAGATCAACGGGGTGGTCACCTGCTATCAGCATGTCATCCGAGAGCTGGAAAACGCCGGACATGTGGTTCATACGATTCATCCGGGCTTGTTTCCTTCCATGCCTTGCCCGTTTTACAAGTCCATTCCCTTGGCTTGGGTTACGCAATCGGCATTCATTGGGAAGGTAGAAAATTTTCAACCTGAGGCAATTCATATTGCCACGGAAGGCCCGGTAGGAATGGCTGGAAGAAAATGGTGTCGGAAATATGGATTTCGTTTCACCAGTTCGTATCACACACAATTCCCCCGATATTTGAAATCTTATACCGGCATTCCGGAATCTTTCACATTTGCCGCTATTCGACGGTTCCATGCAGCTTCCGAGAAAGTGTTGGTTCCCTCGCAATCAGTCAGCGAGGAATTAATCCGCCAAGGGATCCAGCACACCTGGGTTTGGACACGAGGTGTGGATCACGATCAATTTTATCCGGGTGAATCATCCGTCTTCCGTGATCTTCCCGGCCCCATCATGATTTACTGTGGCCGAGTGGCGCGTGAGAAAAACATTGAAGCATTTCTTCGCTCAGACCATCGCGGCACCAAAGTCGTCATTGGCGATGGACCTGCATTTGCTTCACTTAGGCAACAGTTTCCTGATGTGGTTTGGACCGGTTTTAAGCGCGGCAAGGACTTGGCGGACTGTTACCGCGCTGGTGACGTCTTTGTGTTCCCTAGCAAAACGGACACCTTCGGTGTGGTCATGCTCGAGGCCATGGCTTGCGGTTTGCCTGTGGCCGCCTATCCTGTGACGGGACCGATCGACGTGATCCGTGATCCCAAGGTAGGAACTTTGGATCACAACCTAACAGCAGCTATCTCACAAAGCTTGACTCTCAACCGTTCAGATTGCGTTTCCTACGCGAAAACATTCACATGGAAAAACACGGCAAACCTGTTCAGTGAACAGTTGGTTCGAAAGCAATGTGAAAAACCTGCAGTGACCAGAGCCAATTTTTGCAAAGGTTTCATTTCAGACCTAGTAAATCCGAATTAAAATTCAAGGCCATTAACGCTTTTTAGCTTTCATGGGCATGCTTCTGACTCAGGGCTGACAGGGGAATATATGATCCCTGATTTGACTCGACAAAACTCGCTGCAAGCCTGTTTTTTATTATTTTGATTCCCATGCCGTTAAGGAAAACGCGGATTACTTGAGTAGGGCACAGGTTTAGTCACCGCCGCCACAACCACCCCCGCAGCTGCTCCCACAGCCTCCTCCACAACTACTCCCGCTGCCACCTCCGCCATTACCAAAATGCAATAGACCGCTTTTATGATCCTCTCGGCCAATCAACCGCAACCAAGCGCGACGGAGGACAATTACCACAAATGATATCAACAATCCTGGAAGAAGGATAAAAACCAGGAAAAGTATTAAGGACTCAATCACCTTTCAAAACATACCCAGGGACACCAAATAACACTATTAAAAATTCAGGCAGTATTTGTAACGCAACAAAAAACCCGCCCCTGAGCAACCAACAGCAGGAAGGGATGTTTTCGCTTAATCATCCAGAGCTGGTTGAGTTATTGCCGCGGTTTGAGTATAAAAAAATAGACACCATAATACCGACACACAGACAACCAGACAATGACGCCTCCTGAAACAATAGCAGCTAGGACTTTGGATTACGTTTTCATCATTATCGAAATTTGACTTAAGGAATCCAAATTGAAAAAAAAACTGGAAGCAGGCCTGTTGAAGATTTTTAAATGTAACGCAGAACATCGAATCCAGCCATTACAAACCCAGGCAGACCTTTTAATCACGACGCAAAAAAAACGGTAACAACCCAGATAACTGGCCAACTCCGGGGAAGTGCGAATGAAATTGAACTTAATTCAAATAATCAGCTAGAATTCTCATAGAAAGACGCTTTGGGTATGAGTAAAATCTGTGTCATTTGCAATGAAGATTGTTCCAATGAGCCTCGCTTCAAAAATGAGGATGGGCGTTACGTGCATCAAAAGTGTTTCTCAACGGAGGGACAAGCCAGGCAAGAAATTGCTTCAGCGAATACGCAAGAACGCTCTGGTTGGCTAACTAAGTGGCTCTTTAGACCCAATCAGCCCCGGACTTTCCTGAACCGCATCGCCGGTTTCATACTAATTATTATTAGCATTTGCTTGGTTGTAGATGTTGGTCCAAGCATATCTGTCTTTTTCAAAGACCGACTAAACACCAATAACGAGGCATATCAAAAATACAGAGATACCCCGTGGTGGTTATTTAACAACGTTAGAGATAGTAGAGATAGTCCTATTCAAAATTCTATTTTTGAAACAATTCTTTACATGACTGTTCAGTTATTACCGGGTGCTATCGGTTTATGCATTGTGAGCAGGCGATTTGGTAATTTGGCCTCCTCTCTCACTCGATTGCATAAAAAGTCGCCATTCAAAGTGATACCAAAAAATGCTCTTTGCTCGGCTTGTGGTAAGCCCTGCAGCGAGGACAATGCATGCATATTCAGTGAGGGTAAGCCAATTCACAAAGCATGTCTTTATTCTCCACATGAATTGTAATGTAGTTGCTTATTCGCTATTGCCGGTTGAAGTAATCCTGCGCTTTCTCGACCGATCTGAATACAGGACCAATGCGGTTGCCTCGCTCTGGTGCGGACTGCCGCCACACAACAACCAGCATGCTCAAAAACACCGGCGCCACCTCAGCAATAGCTGGACATGTTGTAGGTCACGACCAGAAAGCAATGCGGCGCAACTACACAAAGATTGATGTTGAGACGAAGCGACAAGCGCTGGACAAGCTACCGGACTTGATTGGTTGATCGAATAATGACCTCAGTTTATGAAACGCACTGTCACCGAGGTTTCATTCTTTGCAAGGCCTGTAGTGATTAGTAACTTCCTGAAAAATTAGCTGTCTGCACTGCACGACTTTCAATTATGGTTGAGCAGGTATTTTCAGGAAAATCATCAAATCTGATTTCAGACTAATGCTCGGAAGAAAAAGCGTTCATGCCGATACCTGCTTCGGAGGTGCGCTGTCTACAACCGCTGCTAAACCTTGAACGTTATACTACAACTTTTATAACCCAAAATCGGAATGATCATGATAAATAAATTAACCCAAAAGGCTGCAATATGCTTGTTCACACTGATTCTCTTGCCTGCTGTCCTTGTGGCACAGGTAAAAACTCCGACTTACCCACATGTCTCATACGGGGCGGAGGATAGACAATGGTTGAATCTCTATTTGCCGTCCAGCGACAAGCCTGCGCCAGTATTTATCTATGCCCACCATAACGGCTCTACGGCGGATGACGTGAAAAGTTCTTGGGCGAATCCTGCCTTAGAAGAAGGAACTGCGATCGTTAGCTGGGAATCGATTGCAAAGGTTCAAGGTCTTTCCGATTTTAAAAAATGCGCTGAGGATGCGAAAGTGATGTTCGCGTGGGTGAAGAAAAATGCGACGACTTATAACTTCGATGTCGATAAGATAATTATCGGCGGGCAGTCGCGTGGAAGCTTTGTGAGCTGGGGACTCGCTTACTCTCAGGACCCAAGCATTGTAGGCATTTATATGGGACAAGCTCTACCGGGGAAAACGTTCAATGAACGTTTGTTAGAGCCGATCACAAAAAACGCTCCCCCTATCTTTCTTACCTATCGCAAAGAACCCGGAGTGGCAGGAGATAATCACGATCCGGCACACGGTCTCAGGGTGGTGGAGAAATATAAAGAACTTGGCATTGTGAATAATGCTGAACTGCTGCACAGCCTGAACGACTCGAGCGATAACCAAGTCATGCAGTTCCTTCCTAAATTTGTGCGTTCGGTGCTTGCAGCCTCCGTTGTATCGGCCAACGGTGATGCCCTTCCAGACGATGAGATTGACTGGGGATGGAAAATTTTGCCGACATTTCCTAATGAAGCCTATGGTCCCAGAACCGATGTGAATCCTGAATTGACTGGAGACAATCACTTGTTCGATGTCTGGGCACCCGATGGGGATGGTTTATACCCTGTCGTCATCTATGCGCATGGAGGAGGTTTCAGTTCCGGGGATAAAACCAAGGCGATTGGCAGTAAGCCGAAACTGGCAGAAGACAAGATCGTTTTTATTAGTATCAATTACACCTTAAAAAAAGGTCCAAAAAAAGCGATCCAAGATGGTATGGACGCCATCGATTATATCATGACGAACCACGAAAAGTATAAGATCGATCCCGAGAAAATCTTTTTGAGCGGAAATTCCGCTGGCGGTATCATGATGAATCACATCATATTCGACCGGAAAACGCCGGGTGTCATCGGCGCATGGCATAGCGCGTATTTCAAAACCCAGTTTGCTGATCTGAGTGTAGACAACCTCAGGGAGCTGGGGATCCCAATCGCCATATCCATGGGCAAACTTTATCCCGAAAACCCCGGCCATAGCCCGTTCGCCGCCGTTACCCTTCTTAAAAAAAATGTGACTGCTGGAAACTCAGGAATGTGGATTGGTTCTGCTGATGACGTTGTTAAGCAGGTCTGGCTCGACGGGAAATGGATTCTTGATGTGGAGCAGGGCATTGATACCGGAGAGCATTATCCCAGCATGGCAAGATGGATCCATGATGTCGCAGGAGATTAGGAATGGATGATGAAAATGCGGCGCAACTACACAAAGATTGATGTTGAGACGAAGCAACAAGCGCTGGACAAGCTACCGGACTTGATTGGTTGATAAGAAAACTGAACCTATCGACGCACGCCC
>MDTB01190034.1_pt1 | contig 13195 bp, 12 predicted proteins | sample 811161 | NCBI WGS metagenome assembly MDTB01 (sample SAMN05326650, study PRJNA326480) | marine metagenome | isolation source: seawater | place: Mediterranean Sea | collected 2009 | reverse complement strand
GCGCAGTAATGCGTGCAGCTGACCAGTACTAATAGCTCAATTGGCTTGATTTATGCACTGAAAAAAATTTTTAAGTAATTTCGAAGATAATTGATAATTTATTTTATAGCCCCAGTCTTAAAAGCTGGGGTTTTTTTACATTGTTTTTAAACAGTTCAATTATTACTGATTTACCTATCTTTTCTTAAAATTGTTCATCACTGTTCATCACTTCTGGGGTCAAATTCAAAAGGACTCAAAAGATGGGTTTAAAAAATTAATTTAGATTAGATTATAGCTAGATACCAAAAAAATTAGCAATATATCTACCTAGCATTAAAGTAAATACTCCAGCAATAAATAGTCCAATATAAGTTCGTATCATAAAAAAACTATGTTTAATATATATACAAGTTTTAGTGATAAAAATTTTAATTTTGTAAAAAATGAATATAATAAATATATTAAAATATTAAATCAAACAGAAATTTTCGGGTATCAATTTTTAGAAAAAGATTTTCTTATCAATTTTGAAACAAATAATCATCACCATGGAGGGTTAACTTTTGGCAACTCATCGACAAATCCTGTAAATAAAAATTTACAATTTAAAACTCTAAAAAATTTATATATAAATAGTAATTCTATATTTCCAAATTCAAGCATATATAATCTAACTTTTACAATTATAGCTTTCGCTAAAAGACTTTCGAATTTTATTTATAAAAAAATAAATTAATTCTTGAGATTGGGAATATTAATAAAAAGAGAAATTTACTAATAAGATTATATGTGGCTGTGGAACTGCAGGTAGCAATATTGCAAAAAACTCAATAATGTTTTTTATTCAGGAAATTTATTTTATATTAAAAACTCCATTACATTAATTATTTTTTCAACAAATAGAGATAAATATTCACAAGCAATTTATTTAAAGTCATCACACCATAATGGTTTGTCTTGCTTTTTATTCTGATGTCCAGGGTTTTTTGAATAATAAAATAGAGCAATAGATTTTCTTGTCATATCATTAGGACAATTTAATTCTTGAGGATGACCATGCCATGACCGGCTTGAAGTTTCAAAAAAAACAAGTCTATTAATAATTGGCATAATCTTGAATAATGACTTTTTTGAATGTTTACTATCCCAAACTTCTAAATCACCTTTATAGGCTTTCTTCCAATTAGAATTTAAATAAAAGATTACATTTAACCTCCTAAAACTATACTTATCGGTTCCTTTATTAGGAGCATCAACGTGTCTCTTTAAGAACCCACCTCTTTCAGTTTGATGAACTCCACCACCCCAATCTTCATGATCAGCGTAAAGATCATCAATCCCAGAAAGTTTTTTTAAAAAGTTTAAGAATTGTACACTTTTAAAATTTTTTAATATTTTCAATAAGCTTTCATTTAACAAATGAGTATTATTTTTATCCTTGGAGATTATATGTTTACCAATTTGATAACGCTTACTATATAAGTTACTTTCACTTGAAATATTGGGAAAAACTTTTTCAAGGTGAGTTGCTATTTCAATAGGTAAAAAATTATCAATTTTAAGTAATCTGATTTTTGATGAATTAAACTCTTCAAAATAAATATCAGCTTTTGATTCGAGCTTCTTAACAGAATCAATAAATTGATTATTAATAAGTTCTAACTCCATAGTTTTAGCGTATAGCTTGAAATATAGGATTTTGCATCACAAAACAAAAACTTTTCATAGTTAGTCATTTTTTTATAAAATTTATTTTCTTCAAATTTTATCTTTGGTAATAGATACTCAATTTTTTTATAATTTATACCTTCTACAAGTTCGTTAATTTTTCTTGGGTTGTAATATTCAACTATAGGATTTGCATATCCATCTAAGTCAACTGAATCTTTATTATGTGGGAATATTACATAACCAATGTATGACAAATCGAATTGTATCAATGATGTAATAATTCTAAATATTGGCTTTTCGTTTTTAATATTTAAGACACTTTCATTTCTATCCAATTCAAGACTTTGAATCATTTCTTTAATCTTATTTATGCTATCTAATTGTTCACTGTTTTTTATTAATTCTGTAATATACATTTCTTTTTCAAATGGTCTTCCATAAACACCAAAAATTACATATCCACCTTTATTTAAATTATTGAAACATAATTTTAAAATTTCTTTAGGGTTTGGAAAGTGATGGAGACAACCACTCATAATTATCAAGTCAGGATTTTTAAATTCATCGATGTTTTCTAAATTTTTTACATCCTCATTTTTAAAAGTAACATTTTTTAAATTTAAATAATTTTTAAGTTTTTCTGCATAGGAAATTGATCTTTGAGTTAGATCAATTCCGATAATTGTTGATCTTGGAAATGCTAATGCAAGTAAACAGGTATGTTCTCCAGTACCACAAGCTATATCAAATATTAATTTTGGTTCCTTATTTAAGCCCGAAGAATAATGAGAGCAAAGTCTATTCTGATTCTGCTTTCCAAACAGTGTTAATTTTGCAATTTTTAAATAAGCTTTCGAGATTAATTTTTCTTGATTATCAAGGTATTCAATTAATTTACCTGGAAATGGATTATCTAGATATAGAGAAGAAATTTTATTGTACAGCATTTTCATAATATAAAATATGAAAGTACTGCTTCATACCAAATATTTTTAAAAAGTTCTATATTAGAATCTACAAAAATTATGTAAAATTATGTAAAATTATATATAAAGATTTGTAATGATTACTTGTACTGATTGTAAAAAAATTTAAAACTAAAAACTAACAAATACATGAAAAAAATAGAGATAGAAGGAATTATTCCTGTCAAAACGTCTTCAGAAAGAGTAAAAAATAAAAATCTAAGAAAATTTGTTGATACAAATTTATATGAATTGAAATTAAAACAACTTTCAAAAACAACTCAATTTAAAAATTTTATAATATCATCTGAAAGTAATAAAGTTTTGAATATAGCCCTAAAATATGGATTTAAGACCCATTTAAGAGATAAATATTTTTCAACTAACAATGTTCCTATGAGTGAAGTTTACTCTAATTTAGGAAAACAAGTTAGCACAGAATATGTTGCCTGGATAAATGTCACAAATCCTTTGGTAAATTATAAAGTATACGATGAGGCTGTAAAAGTATTTAAAAAAAAAATAGTAAATTATGATTGTTTACTTAGTGCGATAGAAAATAAAGAAAATTTTTTTTTTAAAAATAAACCAGTAAATTTTAAAAGATCACCATGGCCCAGATCACAGGACTTAAAGCCATTAATTTCATTGCCGTTTGTAATAAATATTTTAAAAAAAAAAGATTTAATAAAATGGGGCTCTTGTGTTGGTAAAAAACCTTATTTTTTCATATTAGATTCTAAAATAGCAAAAGATATCGATAATCAGGAAGACTTTGATTATTGTGAAACAGTATATAGTAAACGAATGAAGAATAGTTAGTATTATTCAAAAACAATAATTAATTGAAAAAATTTAAATAACAAAGATTATAATCAATGAAAACTGAGCTTAAATCTAATTTTGAAGCAAAAGGGTACTTGCTTTATAAGAATCATTTATCTGTAGATCAGATTAATTTCTTTTTAAGTGAATGCGCAAAAGTTCTAGAGACAAGTTATAATGGTAATTGGCCCTTCATAAATGTGTACAATGATTTTTTTAGTATAAAAAATAAACCTAATCTATTTTCTGTTCAATATCCTCTTAATGATCATTTTGGATCAAGACTGTATGAATTATTTAATCAAATAGATTATTCAAATAAGATCAGTGAATTAACCAATTGGAAAAATTTTGATACAACTTTAATTAAACTTCATTCATTTAAAAATTTTTATAATTACTATGGTAATTGGCATAGGGATGATGATGTATGGCCCACTCCAAAATCAGTGCAAAGTGTTCTCTATATTAAAAATGAAAAAGGATTTAGAATCATTCCTAGATCAAAAATACCATTATTAAACAGCTATGGAATTAAAACTACAGGAGAACGAACTGATTCATCTTATGCAGAAAAAGAATTACCAAGTTTACTTTACGATACGATTGATGCTGAAGCAGGAGATCTCCTTATTTTTGAATCTGGATTATTACACCAAGGCTTCTGTAAATCTGAAAGGCTACATTTTCATTTAAGACATGAAAATTTTAATAATATACAAAAGAAAGATCTAAATAATACTATGAATTTTGTAAAAAGTTATCTACCAAATGTAAGCATAAAAAGCCTTTTAAAAGAATATCCTGCGTATAAAAAAAAAAATGATGTATTAAGCGTGTTCAAGAGAATTTTTCGCTCTATCCAATATTTTTTTCCAAGAATTAAAATTATTAAAAAAAATTTGTTGAATAAAAATCAACTTAAAGAAAATATTTTTAAAAATACCATCTGGCAATAAATCTTACAAATTTTATAGTTTGCATAAGCACGTATAAAACTAAAAAAGAATTAATAAAACAAACAAGAAAACTGCTTAAAATCTATTAAAGGGTTTTAAGTTAAAATAAACTCTTAAAATTAACAAAAAATAATCTCATATAATTTTAAACACTTTTGTTTTATTTTTTAACGAAATTTTTTTATTTTTAGAGAATTTTTTTAGGGTTTGTATAAAATTAACTTTATTACTACTATTTTTAATTTGTAAAAGTGCTTTATCAATATTTTTAAAGACTTTTAAACTTACTTTTGTTATTTCTTTGTCATTATCATAAGTCATTATTTTTTCTGATTTTTCATAAAAAACTTCAATATTTTTTTGACCTATTAACTTCATCTTACTAATTACTATAGGCTGTTCAAACTTTAAGTATGTTTTATTTCTAGTATGAATGACAAGTTTTTTTTTAAAAAACTTAATTATTTTTTTTGTTAATTCCAATAGATCATATGCAAGACCAATACTATCTTTACTAGGTACAATTATTGAGGCATCAGATTTAATCAATAAAGATTTTAAACACAAATTTACTGCTTCTGACTGCTTTATGAAAAATCTTTTTATATCCTTAGGCACTCCAAATGGAGTCTGTGAATTTGTTTTTTCATATACCGATTTTAAGAGGCTACCGTTTGAAAAGCTGACATTAGCAAATCTTACAGATGATACAAAGATTGAAGGATTACTTTTTTTAATTTGAGCTAGTTTATATTCCATTATTTTTTTTGTTATACCCATTACGCTAGATGGGCTAACAGCTTTATCTGTACTTATAGAAAAAATTTTTTTTAATGTAATAAGCTTTTTATAATTTTTAATTTCAAAAGGGTAAATACAATTTGTTAAAAACATATACTTTGAAGCTAAAAAATTTTCTTCACTTCTAACATGTTTTAATGCAGCAAAATTTAAATAGTGTGTTATTTTATTTTTTTTGATAAAATTTTCCAAGTTTAAAACACCAATATCAGAACATATATATTCAATATTTTGGTCTTTATTTACTTTTAGATTTAAAATTCTTGCTAGTTCAGTAATAGCATTTTCATTTTTATCAATTAAGTATAAATTTTTATATGTATAATTAAAAAGATTTTCAACAAATAAAGAACCAATACTGCCAGCCGCACCTAATACAAGAATATTTGCATTTTTAAAATCCTTTGATATTTCATATTTCTCTTCATTAGTTAATTGGTATCTATTTTTATTACCAAAAAGATAATTTTCAATTTTACAATACATTTTTTTTTGCTGCGATAAGATTTTTTTTGGTACCAAAATCTAACCAGTTTTCATACATAAAAAATGATTTAATCTTTTTATTTTTAGTTAGACCTTTTTTTATTAAGTCTGGCATATCAAACTTTTTATTTTTAGGAATTAAATCTAACATATTTTTTTTTAGAACATATATCCCAGTATTAAAATAATATTTTTGTTCAGGTTTTTCCTGTATTTTCAAAACAGAATCATTTTTGTGATCTATAATAGCGTATGGTAATTGAGTTATATTTTCTTTTACACACATGATTAAATCATATTTGATTATTTCACTATAATTGATTAAATTTGATAAATTAAGATTAGTAATTAAATCAGAATTTATTACCAATATTGGGAAATTTAGTTTATTATTTTTTGATGCCAATTGTATTGGACCGGCTGTACCAAGTTTTTTTTTTTCAGTAGAAAAAAATAAATTAAAACCTTTCTTTTTAAAATAATTTTTTATAACTAAACTTTTATAATTTAAGCTTATAATAATATTGCTGAAACCACTTTCTTTAATTTTATTAACTAATTCCTCAAGGTGAGGTTTTTTTCCTATTGTTAACATCGGCTTTGGTATTTTATTTGTTAAAGGTCTCAGTCTTTCACCTCTCCCACCGGCCATAATTAAAACAGAATTTGGATATTCGACAGGTTTTATATTATTTAAATCAAGTAGACCTTTTATTTTTTTGTTTTTATTTAGAACTGGAAGAAATCTTACAGTATTAGGAAATTTAAATTTCTGTATATTGGAATTTTCAAATATGAATTTAGGTTTTTTGTTCATAATATTTTCTATTTTAATGTCATGACTAACATTACTCAAAAAAAATCTTCTAATATCACCATCAGAAAGAGTTCCTACAAGTTTATTATTTTTCGTAATCAATAATAACTTTATTTTTAGAAAATTTATAGAAGCAACAACTTTTGATAATTTTGTTCTATAGCTAAATATATTTTTTTTATAATTAATTTTTTTTTCATTTAACATAGTAAACTCTATGTTAATATTAAGTATGTATCGTATGTCAAATAAAATTTTAATAAGTGGAACAGGAGGGTTCATTGGTAAAAATATTAAAAGATACCTAATGTCAAAAAATTATAAAGTAATTGATTATAAAAAAAATTGTCAGTATAAAAATGTTACTAAATTTATACATCTACAATTTTTCATTTCTAAAAAAAAAAACAGATTTTATAAAAAAAATTTACTTTTAACTAAAGAGATAACAAACTTTTGTATTAAACATAATTTAGAATTAATTTTTTTAAGCACCCATCTACCATTAAAAACATCTAATAAAATTAAATATAACGAATATCAGCAAGCAAAAATTGATTCAGAAGAATGGATTAAAAAAAATTTTTATAAAAAAAACATTAATTATAAAATTTTAAGATTACCAAATGTTTATGGAAATGGTTGTCTATATGGCATTATTCCAGATCTTATAAAAAATATGAAGAAAAAAAAATTAACTATTAAAAATTCTGAGAAGTTCAGAGATTTTATTTTTATTGATGATTTGGTTAAGATAATTTTCAAATTAATTTGGATTAAAAAAAGTTTTCAACTATTTTTAGGTACAGGAAAAAAAACAAAAATAAAAACCATAGTTGAAAAAATTAAATTTACTTTTAGTTATAATTGTAAAATTATATATAGCGGTAATGATAACGATATTTACAAGTTAAATTTTGGAAACAGAACTCTTAAAAAAATTATTGGAAATTATAAATTTATCAATATTGATAAAGGTTTAAAAAAAATGTTAGGAAATATCTGACCATTTAAGCTTATGGTCATTCGGTAGGTTTTTTGTAGCTTTTTTATTAAAAATTTTATTGATTTTAATAGTAGAAATGCCATCACCTGGTCTCTTTGGTATAATATTTTTATTTGAAAACTTATCCCCTTTTTTCATTGAAGTGAAAGTAAAAATACTTCTTCTTGCATTTTTTCTTGATATTATTTCACAAGCAAGAATTTTTCTTTTTTCTTTTTTTCCTTTAATTACTTTGACTAATTCTAAATTATCTCTTAACATTTTTAGATCATTAAAGTCCATAGAGTGAAAGTGATCATTATTTTTTTGACCTTTAAGATCATCAGAGGTAAAATGTTTTTCAATAACTTTCGCACCGTATCTATACGATTCTAATAATACCAACATAGATTTATCTGGCATTGTGTGATCAGAATATCCAACAATACCAGTTTTTAATTTAGCTTTTAAAAGTTCGATTTGTTGTAAATTTGCGAATTTATAATCTGTTGGGTAACTAAGTACACAGTGCATAAAAATTATTTCAATTCTTGGATATTTTTTAGAAATATATGATTTTAAGTTTATAATTTCGAGAATTGTACAAGCACCCGTTGATATTAAGACAGGTTTGCCAAATGAACATACTAGATCTATTAAAGGTAAGTTTGTAAAATCTGCAGAAGCAATTTTAAAAAATGGAACTAATTTGTTCAAGAATAAAGCTGATTGAGAATCAAAGGGAGTTGAACAAAAAGTTATTTTATATTTATCACAAATTTTTTTTAGTTTAATGAAGTCACTTTCGTTAAATTTATCAAATTTTTTAAACAAGTCATATTGACTCTTGATAGAAACTTTTTTTAAATCCCAATAGTAAGGGCTTTTCTTAGAGGCTAAAAGATCAGCTTTATAAGTTTGAAATTTTACTGCATCGGCACCGCCAAGTTTTGCCTGTCGGATCATTTTTTCAGCTTTAAAAAAGTTATTTTCATGATTCACTCCAATTTCAGCTATAATATAGGGGCTTCTTTTTTTTAATATTTTTTTAAAGTTTATTTTTTTCATATACAATTTTTCGTATCAATTTATCATAATTATTTAAAGTTTTTTTATTAAATATTTGTTTTTGTATATTTATTATTTGCTTTTTATAGTTTTTATTTTTTAAAATTTTGTTCATTTCATCTAATATATTTCTTCGTTCTTTAGAATAAAAAAATTTACCAATCTTTTTTTTTTCAAATATTTTTCCTCGTTTAATTTCTATTTTCTCATCTGAAACAAAAATTGTCGGTATATTTAGAAATGCTAATTCGAATGCGGTATTTCCAATTGAAGAAATCGCCAGATGTATTTTATTAAGAAAATTAAACATATTAGGAATTTTTGACACTTCATATATATTTTTATAGTTTTTTAAATTTTTTTCTAAATAATTTTTATGAGGTGTTTTAACATATATTTTAAAAGTGTGAAATTGTGGATGTGTAAGAAAATATTTTGTAATTTTGTTTAAATTATTATTAGCATCTGTAAGGCCCTGCACAATAAAGATACTAACATGCTTTTTAATAATTATTTTTCTTTTATTTTTTGTAAATTCCCTTGGATATAGAAACCAATTAGGACCAGAATATTTTTTTTTGTTTAGTGTTAGAGGATTTATATTTAAAGAGTTTTTTAGTATTTTTTTATTATTATCAAAGAAAATAAAAAAATTGTGCTTATTATGGATTGTTTTAAATTTTTTATAACTTTTGTAATCATAAAAAATTATTTTATTTTCTTTTGTTTCAATCAATTTATTAAATCTTAAATTATTAATATTGATATAAAGTTTACAATCGTATTTATTTTTTAAATAGTTGTACAATCTTTTTGATCTAGCAAAATGTCCTCCACCAATTTTTTTTGAGTATTCACAAAAAATTAAAACTTTTTTAAAGTTTGAAGTGCTTTGCATGTTGTGAATTTAAATTTTTAATTTTACTGTTTTTATTTAAGTAATTTATTACTTTTAAAATATTAAAATATTTATATTTTTTCATTTTTTTAAAAACTTTTTTTATTAATTTAAAGTCATCTATAAAATCTAAAGTAAGCCTAATATCTGGACTATTGTACTTTCCCTTTGCATAAAGATTAAATGAATTTAATTTCTTAAAATTTTTTAAAAAATAGTATGCAGTGTGTTGCCGAAACTTTTTTGGAACTAATTTTTCAGTATTTTTTAATTTTTTAGTATTAAATATTCTGATATCAGTGCCTATTGGGTATGTCCTGTAATATGAGTTAGTTACAAAAATATATTGGTTTTTTTTATAAATACCTAATAATTGTTGTAAAATTTTTAAATCAACCAGTGGATTATCACTTGTTAATTGAACTATGTCTGTGATGTTAAAATGTTCTGCTGCAGAATAAACTCTTTTTATTAAATTATTCTCACTTCCGCAAAAACATTTAATTTTTTGTTCCTTGCATATTTTTGCTATTGCAATATCGCTTTTTTTATTTGTAGTAGCAACAATAATTTCCTTTATAAATGTTTGTTTTTTTATTCTTTTTATCAAATGTTCTAAGATGGTAATACCATTAATCTTCTTCAATATTTTTTTTGGTAATCTCTTGGAGCCGGTCCTTGCCTCAATAATCATACCAATTTTTTTTCTCATGTTATATGTATATATCTATATCGTAAATTATTATTAATATGTTAAAAATTATAAAATCTCTTTACCCTATATGTCGATCAATAACAGGAATAGGTTTGAAAAATTCTTTACTAATATTAAAAAAACATTTTTCAAAAAAGAATAAAGATATTTTCAAGATATATAAAATTAAATCAGGCACTAAAGCATTCGACTGGGAAATGCCACTTGAGTGGGTTATTAATGATGCTTATCTACTATTTAACAAAAAAAAAGTAATAGACTTTAAGCAAAACAACCTGCATGTAATTAACTATTCTGGAGCCATAAGTTTAAAAAATGTACCACTGAAAAAAATTAAAAAATATCTTTTTTTTAATAAAAAGATTAAAAATGCAATTCCATATATTACTTCATACTACAAAAAAAAAATTGGTCTTTGTCTCACATACATTCAATTTAAAAAACTTAAAGAAGGTAATTATAGTTTAAAAATCGATACACATTTTAAAAAAGGATACTCTTATATTGGAGAAATTTTTAAAAAGGGGAAATATAGAAATGAAGTTTTTTTTTCAACATATTTGTGCCACCCATCAATGGTTAATAATGAATTGTCTGGTCCAGTAATGTCAGTCGCAATTCATAATTGGATTATTAAAAATTACCCAAAACCAAATTTTACTTATAGATTTGTAATAGCTCCAGAAACTATAGGACCATTGATGTATTTAAAAAAGAATTTAAATAACCTTAAAAAAAATGTTAAATATGCATTTAATTTGACATGCCAGGCGGGTGGAAAAACCTTCTCTTATTTACCCTCAAAAAATGGAAATACTCTTACTGATGAGATATCAATTAATTTATTAAAATATCATTTTAAAAAATATAAAATTTATAAATATTTACAAAGAGGCAGTGACGAAAGGCAATACTCAAGCCCTGGAGTTGACCTTCCTATGGTTTCTGTTATGAAAAAAAAATATCATGAATATCGCGAATATCATTCATCATTAGATAATCTAAATTTTGTTAAAAAAGAACATTTGGAACATACTCTTAGTTTTTATAAAAAAGCAATTTTTTTAATAGAAAATAACTACTACTGTAGAGCCAATATTAAAGGGGAGCCATTTTTAGAAAAACATTTCAAACTAAAAAAAATTGGTGGAAAAAAAATTGAAGGTAAATTAAAGATTGTACTAGATATACTCGCTTATTCAGATGGTAAAAAAACTTGTGTTGAAATAGCAAATTTGATCGAAAAATCAGCCATTGAAATATTGCCAATTTTTTATGAATTAAAAAATAAAAAATTAATTAATTTAAGTTTTAATGTTAAATAAAATTATATATCTAAATTCTATTAGTGAGTATCAATTGCTATCAGATAAAGATAAAAAATTTTACACTTTGGTAAGTAAGTGCCCAAGTTTGCTAGATGTTGATAAAAAAGTAATCTGTTTTTATAGTATATTAAAAAAAAAAGACTCATTTTTTTTTGATAATATAGATTTTAGAAATAGATATACAAAATTACTTAAAGTTCTTGATCATAAAATCAACACAATCCACAATTCAGAAGTTTTTGTTCTTTCTAACTCTGTTCATCAGCATACTCAATTTTTAAGTTATTCAATTAATTTTTACTTATTTTTAAAGTGTTTGGAAAAAAAAGGTATTAAAGAATTTAAATATTTTGCCTATGACCTATCAAAACAGGAATTTAAAACAGAGCTAGATATTAATCAAAGGGTAATTCAAAAATTTAAAGATAAAACGAAAAATATATATTTTAAAAGAGTAGATAATTTAAATGTAGCAGTGCCAGTAAATTTACACACTGATTTATTTGAGTATTCAAACAAAAAAAAAATTAAAAAAAAAATTATTCAATGGTGTTTTAAAATTTATAATAAATTTTTTTTCTACAAAAAAGAAATTGCACTAGGGCATATGAGTAGAGAATTAAATATCTTTTTAATTAAAGAACTAAATAATTATAATCTCATTAATGTAGAAAATTATATAAAAATATTTGATTTTAAATTAATAAAAAAATCATTATTTTATAAATTATGTATTAAAAATTTTAAAAATTTTAAAAATTTTAAAAGACTTGATATTGTTTTAATTTATCTAATATTAGATTATTATTTTTATGTTTATAAAAATCTAGCTCCACTTTTTCTTTCATATAAAAAACAAACTAATCTCATAAACAAAAGGTTTGACTTTAAATTTTTTATTGGTGCAAATGAGCAACCTCTAAATAATCTTATAAATTTAGATCTAAGCAAAAAGAAAATATGCAGTTTGACTTTATCACATGGTGGAACAGTTGGGCATTTTCAAAGGTGGCCATGTATCTTTTTTTATAATACAGACTATGAAAATTCTTACTACCAGGCTTTTTCAGAGAAATTAATGAATAATCTTAATAAATACAAATTTTTAAGAAATAAAAGTAATAAATTTTTAAATTTACCACACCTATATTTAATAGAATTACAAAAAAAAATTTTCTTTAATTTAAACAAAAAAAAATCATTTGCATTAAATAGAGTTTGTTATGTGAGTTCACCAAATTATTTAATCCATGATTTAAAAAAAAAAAATCACTCAATTGTAAATCTATATAAAACAAGAAAAAAAATTTTAGATATTTTTGTAAAAAAAAAAGACACTACTTTTTTTATTAAAAATTATTTAAATGATAAATTTTTGTTTGATGAGTCTTCTCCTGACATCAAGAATATTAAATTTATAAATAATAAGAGTTTTTCAGATTTAAATTATGAATTCGATTTAATAATTCTTGAAACAGTTTCCACATCTATGTTGGATTCTTTAAGTACTAATAAAAAAATCATTTGCTTAAATAGGAACTTTCCAAATTTAACTGAAGAATATAAAAGAGATTTAAAAAAGAGAGTTATTCTCTGTGAAAATAATAGTATTTTTGTGAAAGAAATTTTTAAAGCTATCACTTATCCAAGTTTTAAAAGATATAATCAAAAAATTTTGAATAATTATTATAATTT
>MDTB01079910.1_pt1 | contig 13196 bp, 13 predicted proteins | sample 811161 | NCBI WGS metagenome assembly MDTB01 (sample SAMN05326650, study PRJNA326480) | marine metagenome | isolation source: seawater | place: Mediterranean Sea | collected 2009 | reverse complement strand
GGTTCTTTAACAGTAGAATCAGGTATATCTGCAGTTGACGAAGCAACGGTTGGTGATACAGCTGGTGCTGACGTAACAGGTCCAGACATGGAAGGCCACAAACTTTCAACAGATGGTTCAGCAGGTAACGCAGTGCTTTATACTGCTCCATCAATGGGTAATCTTGACTTTATGTTAAGTTATGCTCCAAACTCAGCAGACTCAGGCCTGGATAGCGCAGAATACACAGATACATTCGGTATCGCTGCTGTATTCAACGCAGACCTCATGACAATTAGTGCTGGTTTTGAAAGCGCATCTTCAGATGAAGCATGTAACGATGGTGCACTAGGTACGCTAACAGTGAATGGTGCTACTGCTACATTCTTAGCAACAGCTGCTGGTGTAAACACTCCAGTTACTGCTGTAAAACCAACAATGACAGCTGCAAGTGCTTTTGATAGCATTTATGGTGGCACAATTTGTGGTGACCAAGACCTAGTTGCAGTTGGAATGGAAATGTCAGCAGGCGACATCGGTATTAGTGCTGCTTATTCTGCACTTGATTCAGATGAAGCTGATCAAACAACTATGTCAGTCGGTCTAGAAACAGGATTTGGTGACTACAGCCTAGCTGCAGGTTACGCAAACACAGTTCTAGAATACGCTCGTGGTAGCAAAGAAGACGAACAAACTGTTATCGATGTAACACTTGGTACATCATTAGGTGACGGTGTTGATCTAGATCTTACTTTCTCAAATAACGACATGAGTAAGGCTTCACAAGCAAATGGTGCTGGTGATACAACAAACTACCGTGCTGGTATGGAAATAACAGTCGGTTTCTAATTCATTTTAGAAGTTTGATTACAAAGAAAGGGTGGTTTCGACCACCCTTTTTTTTTGTCAAAAACTGTATTTTCACGTATTATTTTACTTATGTATAACACCTCATCATTAACCTCTAGCGAGATTGTCACTAACTATCACAAGGTTTGCGATCGTATCAAAGTAGCATCTGAAAGCGTTGATAGAGATTATAATGAAATATGTTTAGTAGTGGTCACCAAAACATTTGATCCATCTGTATTTATTCCCTTGATTGATATAGGCCACATAGATTTTGGTGAAAATAAAGTCCAGGAAGCAGAAGATAAATGGCTGCCTATTTTACGTGATTATCATGATGTCCGGTTGCATCTTATTGGACACCTCCAATCAAATAAAGTAAAGAAAGCAATGGAATTATTTTATTCAATTCATACAATAGACTCACCGAAAAGGGTTAATGAAGTTATTAAGAATATGAATAATCACAATAATAAATGCACAGAGTACTTCATCGAACTTAATTTGGCTAATGAGTCACAAAAATATGGTCTGGAGCAAGTTAAATTGCCAAATCTATTGGACGAAAAAAAATATTCAGATCAAATAGATTTTGCAGGGCTCATGTGTATTCCGCCATATGAGGAGGCGCCATCACCTTATTTCGCATTATTAAAAAAAATCGCTGATAAGTTCGAATTGAAAAGTCTTTCTATGGGAATGAGCTCCGATTTTGAACAAGCTATTCAACTTGGTGCTACGCACGTAAGGGTAGGAAGTGAAATATTTGGTTCCCGATCATGAATATAAATCAAATTATAAAAATTTTAAAGAAAACGGAAAGTTTCAGGGTGCAAACAGATAGTTTCCTTAACACGCTTGCATTTACCGCAGAGAAGATAGAGTATTCTACCGGTGATCTGATTATAAAGTCAGGTGAGAAAAATATTAAGTGTGTAGTAATACTTGAGGGTAAAGCATTTATTCAAAAAAAAATGAGCCCAATTGAGTTGAAGGCAGGTTCTGTGATTGGTTTACTTTCACTGATAAATAATACTTACCCAAAGGACGCACTGATAGCTGGCACAAAAGGGTTAGCGCTGGTGATAAACCGAGAATTATTTGAAAAGCTTTTACACGAGTTCCCTGATTTTAAGCAGAGCTTAAAGTCAAAGTTAATAGGTGACCTTAATGAAAAGGTTACTAGCTTACAAACAGTATTTCGTTAATTACTTAGGTAATATTGCTAACTTGCAAGGTAATAGAAATTGGAACATGGTCTGAGGGCCTCTCGAAATCCCTTGCTGTTTGATAAATGTAGTGCTCATTATAATGTTCTAATAAATTTTGTGTTATCCATATATGATCTAAGCGCCTCCCACGATTAGACTTTTTCCAATCTCGATTGCGATAACTCCACCACGAGTAGACTTTTTCATCTTCTTCTGCAAAGTATCTCAGTACATCATAAAAATTATGTTTGCTAATAATTTCTAATAATTTTGACCTTTCGACTTCAGTATGACTGACAACATTCATTAGCTGTCTGTGAGACCACACATCATTCATATGTGGAGCAATATTCATATCGCCAACAATGATATGATACTGATCATCAGCGAGCTGAGCTTTCATGTGCTGATACATTTCATCTAAAAAATCTAGTTTATGTTTAAACTTAGGATTTTTATTAATATCGGGTTCGTCACCCCCTGCTGGAACATAAAAGTTATGTAATTTTACGTTCTTTCCCTTAATACTCAAATTAAATTCAGCTCCAATGTAACGACAATCATTTTTACCGCAAAAATCCTTTTCAATTAGTTCCTTGAATTGGACTCTGGAAATTATTGCCACGCCATTATAAGATGCTTGACCACGATGCGCGACATATTTATAGCCGAGCTCTTGGACTGAGCCCAAAGGAAATTTATCATCTTCACATTTTGTTTCTTGCAAACAAATTATATCAGGATTGAGCTCGGCCACAATTGTTTTTAATTGCTCAAGTCTTATACGAATACTATTAATATTCCAGCTAACAACTTTTATATTTTGCTTAGTCATTTACTTTTTTGACAAGAAAATAGCTATTTTCAGCGACCTTCCCGTGAACAACATTTGAGAGCTTGACATTAGTCTCGAGGCCCTGGGCATCAATTGTATACCATTCGTATAACTCAAGGTTTGTGTTAGACTCTGTTATGCTGTCTCTAACGTGAAAATGAAGAGTAATTTCACCAATCTCTTCATCCGTTAGGCCTTCAATAGATAAAACAAGAAATTTTTCGAAGAAATCAATACCCAAAATTCTAGCGTCTTCAAGTAAATTAACATTATCTTTAAATAATACATAATGAGGGGAATATCTAATAGGGTAACGATCAAGTGTATCCAGCTCCCTGTCTATAATACCTAGCCAGATGCTATCCGAAACAACAAGGAGCGAGTCAGGTTGGGTGTAATCAAAACGAAATTTCCCAGGTCTTCGGATATAGAATCTGCCCTCAGAAATTGTAGAGTCTGGATTTATTTGAATGAAATCACCTTCCATATGCTCGATATTATTAAGATATGCATTAACCGCATTTACAGCCTCGAGTTGGATAGGATCTAAAAAGCTCGATTTTGAAGGAGCTATTTGTATTAGTAGAAGGGCTATGGATGTAATAACTATTCTGAACATATATTTTTATTCACTAAACAATAATATATGATAATTAATATTAAATATTGTCAAAATTTTGTTCAGTCAACAATATTTCTCTACGGCCGTAGCTATCGGCCTCAGAAATTATTCCCTCATTTTCCATTTTCTCTATAATATTTGCAGCTTTATTGTAGCCAATACCAAGTCTCCTCTGGACATAACTTGTAGAAGCTTTTTTGCCAGTAACGATTACTTCGATTGCTTTTTGAAATAATTGCGGATCTATATTACTAAATTCACTTGGGTCTTTATTTGCATCTTCGGGCTCTTCAATGATTTCGTCAATGAAGTCTGGAGCAGCTTGTTTCTTCAGATAATCAACAATATCAGCCACTTCTTTATCATCAACAAAGGCTCCATGTATTCTAGTTGTTCTGTTGCCATCTGCAACATAAAGCATATCACCTTTTCCAAGCAGCTGTTCAGCACCCGATTCACCTAAGACCACCCGGCTATCGATTTTTGAACTGACTTTGAAACTGACCCTTGCTGGAAAGTTAGCCTTTATAACACCACTTATAACATCAGTTGACGGTCGCTGTGTTGCCATGATGAGATGAATACCAGCGGAGCGCGCCATTGCACCAAGCCTTGCCACAGAGTGCTCAATCTCTTTTCCTGCAACAGCCATTAGGTCTGCCATTTCATCCACAATTACCACTATAAAAGGCATTTTTTTCAATGTAATTTCCTCATTATGATAATTTGGTTTACCAGTTTTTTCATCAAAGCCAATCCGAACCTTTGTCTTAATGGTACCGCCTTCCCTCTCAATTTTCTTATTATAACCTTCTAAATCTCTTACCCCAATTTTTGACATATTCTTATATCTCTTCTCCATTTCTCGCACTATCCACTTTAATGCTACGACAGCTTTTTTTGGCTCTGTTACAACAGGTGTTAGCAAATGTGGTATGCCTTCATATAAAGATAGCTCGAGCATTTTTGGGTCAATCATAATAAGTTTACAATCCTCTGGAGAGTATTTATATAGCAACGACAAGATCATGGTGTTTATCCCAACAGATTTACCCGAGCCAGTCGTTCCTGCAATTAAGAGATGTGGCATTGATGCCAAATCAACTACTACAGTTTTTCCTCCAATATTTTTACCAAGGGCAATCGCAAGTTTGTACGACGAATTTTCAAACTCCTCTGATTGTATGAGATCACTTAAAAATACGGTGCTTCTCTTAGCGATTGGTAGCTCGATACCAATTTTATTTTGTCCCGGAATAATTGCAACTCTAGCAGACTCTGCGGACATTGACATAGCAATATCTTCTGCTAAACCAACAACTCTTGTAGATTTTGTTCCAAGAGAGGGCTCTAATTCAAAAAGTGTAACAACGGGCCCAGGTTTAATGTCTGTGATTTCCCCATTCACTTTATAATTGAGCAAGACGTTTGATAATTTTTGTGATATTGCCTCAAGTTCATTTTGGTTTATTCTCGTTTCATAATTTTTCCCCGGATTTATTTTTAAAAGGCTGAGCGACGGTAAAGAAAACTCATTTTGTTCAAAAAGATCTAAATTTTCCTTTTTATTATTGCCTCTTGATTTTTTCATGTAAGATTTTTTTGGTTTTTTAGAAACGCTTAGGTCAATGTTTGGCTCAATACTCTCGCCAATGATAATACTCTCATCTCCATTCCCATGATCATGACTATCCCTGATCTCTTCAAAACTTTCATCTTCGTATTTTCTATACTGCAATAGTGATTTCAGACGCAATAAGATATTCACAAACATTTTTAGAATGATGTTGAGAATTAATGCCATAGGATTTGATTTCTCTAGGGTGACCTGTTGATGTATCTGATCCGACTCAAGCAACTTAATATTTCTTTTCCTCTTCATCCCCAACACTAATCTATTAAGACAAAAAGTCAGGACGATTGTGGATATAGAAATAATGAAGATGACCCGTTTAGAATTAGTATCCGAAATAGTTTCAAAATTGCCTATAATAATTTCTCTCATTACAAGTGAGAGAGAGTCACCAAGCAGCCCACCAGCACCGACCAGATAGGACCAGTTAATTGTTGATTTAAAAAAATCACTATCAGTAATACTAATATTTGACAGTAGTGTTATCCAAGCCAGGAAGTATATCGGATATTTTATATATCTTGGGATACCGGTTATTCTTTTTGATTGAATTATCATATCAGAGCTTATCATTAGCATGATCGAAATGAGAATAAATGACCCAAGGCCCATAAACTGCAGCATTAAATCTGATATTATAGCTCCTGATGCGCCCAACATATTACTTATGCTATTTTCATTATAATTATTTAAACTTGGATCGTAGGGCGTCCATGAAATGAGCGACACTATCAAGTAAATCGCAACCGAGAACAATAATAAACCAAAAAGCCTTTTAGCTTGTTTTCTCATAAACAATCGAAAGCCAGAAGGTAGTACGCTCTCAATAAAATTTAAACTCGATAATTTCATTTTAATTAAGTACCTTATTTATTATCGCAACTCCCTGCTCTACATCACTATGGCTTCCAACTAATGCAATTCTAATGTAGTTATCTGCTGATGAAGGATCACCGGTTTTTACCGATAAATATGACCCCGGTATTACTTTTAAACCTGCAGACCACAGCTTTATTGCTACTTCTTCATCGGAACCAAACTCTGATATTTGCAACCATGCAAAAAAACCACCTCTTGGTGTATTAAAATTAAACTTTTTATCGATATTATTTTGAAATATTTCAAATTTTTGATTGTATAGCTTTCTATTCTCGATAACATGGTTTTCATCACCCCATAATGCTTCTGAGGCTATTTGGATTGGTGTAGGAACAGTTGGTGCTGAAACATTTCGTAGGTCAAAGAATTTATTTATAAGGCTCTTTTCACCAAAAGCAAAACCCGATCTTAGTCCAGGGGCATTTGATCTTTTAGATAATGAGTTGAATGATAAAATATTTTTAAACTTATTTTTTTCTGCTACTTCGATAATACTGTGCGGTGCTTCATCCCGATAAATTTCAGAATAGCACTCATCAGCTATTATAGTAAAATTATATCGAAGTGATATCTCATAGAGTTTCTCTAAGTATTCTTTGCTTGCAATTGATCCTTGTGGGTTTGATGGTGAGCATAAATAAAAAGCTATGGTCTTGGACCAAGTATCATGTTCAACCTTGTTTAGATTAATAAAAAAATTGTCCTCTTCTGTGACATTAATAGTAAGATTTTCTCTTTCTGCATAATATCCTGTTGTTGCATATACAGGGTAAAAAGGGTTCGGTAGGATAAATATTGATTTATTATTCTGTAATTTTTTAGCAAGCAAGCTGCCAAAAAAAAGCCCTTCCCTTGATCCAGAGATAGGTAAAATATTACTTGTATAGTCATCTGTTTTAAGATTGTGCCGACGGGAAAGCCATTTGGATATATTCTTACCAAAATTTGGGTTTGAATTTGCTGAGGGATAATTTTGGAATTCTATAAAATTATCATAAATAATTTCTCTTATAAATGATGGCATTTCATGTTTTGGGGAACCAATAGACATATCGATCCAACCATCTTTCTCCGGATAGTTTTTAAGTAGTTCGCGTGTGCGCTGAAATGGTGAGAGAAATACCATTAATCCTCATAATAAACAATACTTTATTATAGAATTATCTGGTTAAACGTATGTTAATAACCAATAAAAAAGGTGGCCATTTAGACCACCTTTTTTATGGGAGAATATAACAGTGTAAATATTATGACTTAGAGAAGTCTGGATAAGCATCCATACCTAATTCAGCTTTATCTACACCGGATAGTTCGGCTTCTTCGCTGACGCGTATTCCAATTGTTGATTTCATTACGAACCATACAATTGCACTGACAACACTTACGAAGACACCAATTGAAATAACACCAATGAACTGGGTTACAACACTCGTTCCGTCGTTAGATAGTGGAACAACTAGTGTTCCCCAAATACCTGCGAGTAGATGTACAGGAATAGCACCAACGACATCGTCGATTTTAAATTTATCAAGCATCGGTACAGCAAGTACAACTATAATACCACCAATACCACCAATGATTATTGATAGAAGTGGTGAAGGCATTAGAGGTTCTGCTGTGATAGATACAAGACCTGCTAGAGCGCCGTTTAGGGCCATAGTTAGATCAACTTTTTTATACAATACTTGTGATAAAATAATTGCGGCAACAACACCACCTGCAGCAGCGAGGTTTGTGTTCATAAATATTTTGGATACAGATGATGCATCTTCTAATGAACCAAGGGCAAGCTGTGAACCACCATTAAATCCAAACCAACCTAGCCATAAGATGAAAGTACCCAGTGTTGCTAATGGCATGGATGATCCAGGCATAGGATTAACTGTGCCATCCTCATTATATCTTCCGGCTCGTGAACCAAGTATTAAAGCGCCCATAAGAGCTGCCCATCCACCTGTTGAGTGAACTATTGTAGAACCGGCAAAATCACTGAAGCCTAGTTCGGAGAGGAAACCTCCGCCCCATTGCCATGCGCCTTGGATAGGATAAATAATACCACATAGTATTACAACGAATATTAGAAATGGAATCAATTTGATACGCTCAGCGAGTGTACCAGATACTATGGAAGCTGCTGTTGCACAGAATACCATTTGGAAAAACCAGTCTGAAGCTGCAGAGTAGTCTCCTGTGTCAACTGATGGGTCTGGAACACTAAAAGCTGTGAAGCTTCCAAAATATCCACCATCAACGCCATCATACATTAAATTGTAGCCAAGTACCCAAAAAGCTATACCAGCTATTGAATAAAGAGCTATATTTTTTGTACATTGCATGGCAACACTTTTAGAACGTACCATGCCAGCCTCTAGCATTGCAAAGCCAGCTGCCATCCACATAACCAAAAAACCACCGATCAAGAATAGCAAAGTATTGAATACGTAAGCTGTATCTTCACCAGCAGCGTTGGCCGGTTCAGTCATGGTCAGAGTAATAACTCCGAGTCCAATTGCTGATAATAATAATTTTTTTAACATTTTTTTCTCCTAGTTTTCTAAAGGGCTTCAGCGTCTTTTTCGCCAGTCCTAATTCTAATTGCGCCTTGAACGTCAAATACAAATATTTTACCGTCACCGACTTTATCTGTTTTTGCGGCTTCAACTATTGCACTTGTTGCTGAGTCGAGTAAATCATCCTTAAGTACAAGATCAATCTGGATCTTTGGGATGAAATTCACTTCATATTCAGCACCTCGGTAAACTTCGGTATGTCCTTTTTGGCGGCCGAAACCTTTTACTTCGGTAACGGTCATCCCTTCAATCCCAAGATCAACGAGAGCTTTTCTTACGTCATCAAGCTTGAACGGCTTAATGATTGCTGTAATTAATTTCATCGAATTTCTCCTTTTAAAATCGTTTAGTATTAATAGTGCAAAAAGTGTGCCAAGTTTTGGAAATTTATTATAAACTGTTGTTATATAACAATAATTTTTTTCTCTGGGAACTCTTTAATGTTTGGATAAAAGTAATAAGATTAAAAATTATGCACTATTTGAAATATGATTAAATAGTAGGCATTTTTCTGATCATGCCCTCCTGGGCCACAGTTGCAATTAAATTTCCTTCATAGGAATAAAGCATTCCTTCAGCAAAACCTCTATTACCACTGGTTTTTGGGCTTTTCTGACTGTAAAGGGTCCAATCATTAATATCAAAATTGTCATCATGAAACCAAATTGAGTGATCTAGGCTCGCAACTTGAATATCTTTTTGGAAAATTGAAATACCATGTGGCATTAGAGCTGTATCTAGAATTGTATAGTCACTCGCATACGCCAATAGAGCTTGGTGCATTATCGGATCTAGATCTGTTTTTGCCGAGGTTTTTAACCAAAGTAGCTGCACAGGGTCTTCATTTTTCGGCATAGTAATATCTCGTGGTTTTATTGGCCTGAATTCTATGGCTCTATCCCTATGTCGTGTGTCTTTAATATTTTCTGGTTTATTTTTAAAGACATCATTAAGTATTTCCATTTCTGTTTTCAGGTTTTCGGGGGTAACGATGCCACGAGGCATTTTTTCTTGATGTTCAAGCCCCCTTTCTTTTTTTTGAAATGACGCAATCATATAAAATATTAATTTGTCATTTTGGTATGCGGATACAATTCTTTGAGCAAAACTTCTGCCCTCACGAAGAGTATTCACTTCGTAATTCATTATAATATCAGGATCACCGGCACGAAGAAAATATGAGTGTAGGGAGTGCAAATTTTTATCTTTTACAGTCCTGTATGAGGCAATGATTGATTGTGCAACGATGAGGCCTCCAAATACCCTAGTCCAACCAAACTCATTTACTGAAGCTCTGAACCTGTTATCTGATATTTTCTCTATGTTGAGTAAGTTCTGAAGATTTCTTATCGCACTCATAATAAAATAGAAATTATTTAATAAAGTTATATATTTATATTTTAAAGACTACATAACAAGAAAAAAATGAAACAGCTAAAATCTTCTCATTCGGATGTAATAATTGTAGGTAATGGAATAACTTCACAATTTTTTGCACTTAGATTATCAAAGATATTGGGCGGTAGGATTAGAATAATAATCATTGATAAAGAGAGAAAAGTTTCTGATCTTAAGGAATATGTTCGTGCTCTTTCTTTATCACTATCGACAATAAATCTGTGTAAGTCACTTGGTATCTGGCAATTGATAGAACCACATACACACCCAGTATCTAAAATATTTATAAGTCACTCAGCATCAAACATAGAAAAACGAAGTTTTTTGAATCTAGATAATAGGGTTAATGACGAGGTTGCATCATATATAATTGATGAGAAGGTGCTTAGAAAGATAGTTTCTCAAGAAACTGCAAAACTTAGTAACGTAGACGTAATTTACGCTAATATTGGCGATATTAAGTTGGATACTGATCAGGTGAACGTGAAAGTGAAGAATCAAATATTAACATCAAAATTACTTGTTGCTGCTGATGGAAGAAAATCAACAGTAAAAAAACAACTCAATATTAAATCAATATCATGGGACTATAATCAACTTGCACTATCTTGTTTAATTGAGCATTCAAAAAATAATGAAAATATTGCTGTTGAAAATTTTCTACAGACAGGTCCCATTGCTTTACTCCCAATGGGTAAAGGTACTTCCTCCGTAATTTGGTCGGTGAATAGAGATAATATTGACCGAATAAAAAAAATTAGTAATAGTGACTTAAAATTGAATATAGAAAAACAGTTTAAAAATTATATTGGTGAAATTATTAAACTGGACAACTCTGGTTTTTTTGAGCTCAACTTCTCTGTTGTACAAAAATTATACTTCAAGAGATGTGCTATAATCGGTGATGCAGCTCACTCAATTCATCCCCTTGCTGGACAGGGGACTAATTTAGGATTGCGTGATATCATTTGTCTATCTGATAGGATCATTGAAGCCTTCAAGTATGGATTAGATGTTGGTTCGACACATAATCTTCAAGAATACCAAAGAAAAAGAATGCCTGATATTTTGACATCAGCACTAGCATATGATGGAATAAACAGGTTATATTCAAATAATATTAGTGGCCTAAATCCCCTAAAAGACTTCGTAATTAATTTGGCTGATAGCATTCCCATCCTGAAAAAGACTCTTGTTAGAGGGGGATCTGGTATATCTATAAAATATTAAGTATTAAGCTTAGTTGAACACGTGGATTGATGATTATTTTTTTGGTAACTTTCTTGCTTCAGAAGGAAGCATTATTGGAATACCGTTTCTTATAGGGTATGCCAAGCCAGCGTTATCAGATATAAGCTCTTGATTTTCTTCATCATAATCCAGCGGGCCAGCGCTGACAGGACAAATCAAAACATGTAATAGTTTCGGGTCAAAATTATTTGTCATTTTATTGAATGAAATTATTTTTTTTATTATTTCTAGATGCGATTGAAATTTCACTTAGTGCTATTAGAATTTCAGATCTATTCTCAATATTTGTTGCTTCAAGCAGTGCCTGCTTTTCTTTTGCTGTAAATGGACTGAGCATTGCAAAGGCATTTATTAAAATTTCAGTATCCGTATCGGTTATTACAGACCAGTCAGTCGTTAAGTCATTCACATTTAAGTAGTCAGAGATAACATTTAGCAACTTTTCCCTGTCAATTGTATCTGTATTATCATCGAGTGTTAGGTCATCATTAAAAGCATGATATGTAACCTTCATTTCACGATAAGACATCTTATTTTCCGTCTCTTCGATAATATTAAATCTGCAGATACCTGTTAATTTAACTATTAGTGTACCATCATCATTTTCAACGTAAGTAGAGATCTTCCCAAGGCATCCAACACGCTCTGTATCACTTTTTTTTCTCTTAGATACGGAGGGTTGTATAATTCCAATATACTTATTTGTTTTCATTGCATCATCAATCATTTCTAAATATCGTGGCTCGAATATATTTAGAGGCAATATTGCTTTTGGCAACAGAACGCATTTATCAAGAGGAAAAATTGGAATAATTTCTGGTAAATCTTTTGTATCAGTTTCTTGGTTCATGTATACTCCTAGGAAAACAAAATTGCTGATAAATCTTTTCTTTTTTCAACAGTCACAGGATCTGTGAAGCCCCAGGCTTCAAAAAATTTTAGTAACTGCGTCTGAGCTGCTTTTTCATTCCACTCTCTATCTATATGAATAGATTTTATTAATAAATCTGCAGCTAAAGATTTTTCACCAACGGAATTATAGTATAGGGATAAATCAATCCTTGATTGATGGTCGCTCGGATTTTCCTCTATCTTCTCTTTGAGATTCGATATATTGGTATCATCAACAGGCTCATTCTGGGACAACTCAATTGTTGATTTTAGCTGCCTTATTTTCTCATTATTTAATATTTGGGGAGATAAGTTTGCCAGAAAGTCATTTGCGAAATCAAACTTTCCCATTTGCATGTAACAATCAGCTATTTCGAATACGACATCAATATTATCAGAGTTATCTGTTGCAATTGACTCAAGAATGGTTAGGGCTTCCTCGTAGTTCTTTTCTTGCTTTAAATTGATTACTTCTTGTAGGAGTTCATCAACTTTTGTATCTTGAGAGCCTGCATGCTTATCAAAAAATTTTCTAAGTTCCTCCTCTGTAATGTTACCCATAAAGCCATCAATTGGTTTTTGGTCTCTGAAAGCAAACACAGCTGGTATTGATTGAATACCCATTTGTGCCGCTATCGCCTGGTTTTCGTCCACATTTACTTTACAGAGTAAGACATTCCCACCAAATTCACCTACAATTTTTTCAAGTGTTGGTGTCAATTGCTTGCAGGGTCCACACCATGGCGCCCAAAAATCTACGATAACAAGACTATGACTTGATGCTTCAATTACATCTTCAGTGAATGATGCAGTAGTAGTATCTTTTATAAATTGGTTAATATCTGTCATTATAAAGTATCCATTCTAGACTTCTTCTATATAATAAGTATTAGCACAAAATCAATCATATTTAATGAATTATTTGCTAGTAAAATATACTAAATCCATATATAAAATTAGGTGTTTAATAAGCGGGCGTAGCTCAGTGGTAGAGCACAACCTTGCCAAGGTTGGGGTCGTGAGTTCGAATCTCATCGCCCGCTCCATCATCAAAACTTCAAATCCAATTTTTTCTCTG
>MDTB01047549.1_pt1 | contig 13197 bp, 13 predicted proteins | sample 811161 | NCBI WGS metagenome assembly MDTB01 (sample SAMN05326650, study PRJNA326480) | marine metagenome | isolation source: seawater | place: Mediterranean Sea | collected 2009 | reverse complement strand
CTAAAAAGTGCTTCCTTTTTTTGGCATAAAATGTGATCAGTCGAAAAATTTCATCCATAACTAGACCTTGAAAAAGGCATCAAAAAGGAAGGAAACACGAATGGCAGTAAGTAACTCTAAGAAAAAACCTGCAATAAAAGACAAGTACACCAAGAGTCAAATTCTAGGGGAAATTGCCAACAATACTGATCTATCAAAAAAACAAGTTAGCGCGGTGATAGACGAATTATCCACGTTGATTGAAAGACACGTAAAGAAAGGCAGCGCCGGAGAATTCACGCTTCCAGGCCTGTTAAAAATCAAAACAGTGAAGAAGCCCGCAAGAAAAGCCCGCAAAGGTGTACCCAATCCTTTCCGTCCTGGCGAGCTTATGGACATCGCAGCCAAACCAGCAAGCACGAGAGTCAAAGTCCTGCCACTCAAAGGTCTGAAGGAATTTGTATAGCTTAATACAACGACGAAAAGGCCGCTCAATGCGGCCTTTTTTTTGCCTTCACGGTCGTGCGGACTATCATAGGTTCTTAACCATATTCATAACTATATTTATAAACATATTCATAACTACGGCGCAGCCGCTACGAGACAGATGAAAGCAAGCCAATACAACATTGCCACCCTAAAGGAAGTTCCAGCTGACGCTGAAATTATTAATCATCAGCTACTGATCAGGGCAGGTTTTATCCGGAAGGTTGCCTCAGGAATTTATAACTGGCTACCGATTGGTCTTAGAGTCCTGCAAAAAGTAGAAGGGATCATTCGACAGGAAATGAACGCCTCAGGTGCTTTGGAAGTCATGATGCCCGTGGTACAACCAGCAGAACTCTGGCAGGAGTCGGGCCGATGGGGACAGTACGACGAAGGGATGCTGCTTAAGTTTAATGATAGACACCAGCGGGATTTCTGCCTCGGACCAACGCACGAGGAGGTCATTACGGATCTTGCTAAAACCGAGCTCAAAAGTCACAAGCAACTTCCAATTAATTTTTACCAGATTCAGACGAAATTCCGTGACGAAACCAGACCCAGGTTCGGTGTGCTGCGCGCACGAGAATTCATCATGAAAGACGCATACTCATTCCATGTAAATGATGAAAGCCTCGAAGAAACCTACCAGTTAATGCACCACACCTATTCGCGAATCCTCGAGAGGATGCAACTCAATTTCCGCCCCGTACTGGCAGACACTGGCAGTATTGGTGGTAGCGCCTCCATGGAATTCCACGTACTGGCGGATTCCGGCGAAGACAAAATCGCCTTCAGTACGGAAAGTGAGTACGCCGCCAATGTCGAAATGGCTGAGGCCCTCGCACCACCGGACGAAACAACTGAGCCAGCCGCACTGGAAGAAAAAGCGACACCAAATGTTGGCACCATTGAAGAGGTTTCCTCATTTCTTAATGTAGGAGCTGACCGCACGATTAAGACTCTGATCGTCAAAGGTACCGATACAGCTTTGGTTGCACTCGCAATTCGCGGTGACCATCAATTGAACCCACTTAAAGCTGAGAAAGTTTCCGGTGTCACTGCTCCATTGACGATGGCAACCGACAAAGAGATCAAGACTGCCTGTAACGCCTCACCCGGCTCAGTGGGCGTCGTTGGGCTTGATCTGCCTATTATCGTGGACCGCAGCGCTGCAGCACTCAGGAACTTTGTCTGTGGTGCTAACAAAGACGGATTTCATCTGGTTAATGTTAACTGGAATAGAGACGCCAAGCCTGGCTTGATATGCGATCTGCGCGATGTGATTGAAGGCGACCCCAGTCCGGACGGTAAGGGAGAGATTCAATTCAAGCGCGGTATTGAAGTGGGTCATATTTTCCAGCTCGGAGACAAATACTCCAAAGCAATGAATGCAACTGTTCTGGATGACAAGGGTGAGGCTGTTGTCATGAGTATGGGTTGTTACGGCATGGGAGTGACGAGGCTGGTCGGCGCAATAATCGAACAGAATCACGATGAGAATGGCATTGTATGGCCTACCATCATTGCGCCTTTCCATGTGGTGATTATTCCCATCAACGCACATAAATCAGAAGAGGTGAGTCGCGTTGCTGAGGAGATTTACGCAAAGCTATCCGATAACAGTGTCGAAGTCTTGTTGGATGACAGGGATGGCTATCGGCCAGGGGTGAAATTCGCCGACTCAGAACTGCTAGGCATCCCTTTCAGAATTGTGATCGGCGATCGGGGACTTGCCAATAATGTGGTTGAAGTCACCGAACGAAGGTCCGGCGACACCAATGATGTTGCGGTAGGTGACGTGGTGGAAAAACTTACTGACCTTGTTCAGCAAAGTTTAGATCAGTAGCCGCCAACAGCGACTCTCTGTTCTGCGGGCCCACAAGGACTTGATGAACTTCGCCAGCCGGCGAGATCACAATAGTGGTAGGCAGCACTAACGGACGCTCATAGCCAAAGTGAAGATAAGGGTCGTTATCCAGATAAACCGGAAATCTGATACCCATCTCCTTAACGTGCTCCTGCATCGTCTCTGAATCGACAGGTTCAAAGTTCACGCCAAATACTTTGATCGTGTCTGAATAATCCGCTGCAAGCTGATTGAATTCAGGGATCTCATGTCTGCATGGTCCACACCAGGTTGCCCAGTAATTCACCAGGACCCATTGACCCGCCAGATCATCGTAGGAGTGACCTCGACCATTTGAGTCACGAAAATCAGGCTTCTCGCAGGAAGCGAGTAGCAGACAAAATGCCGTCAACAATACCAATACATAAGATTTCACGAACTAGGCCTTCTCCAAGAGCGACGCCACATCAACAGATAGCGCTTCACTATTCTGACCGACAGTCGTTGATAATAATTCTTCCAGATACGGTCCCCAGGGCGCTTTCGAAGCCCCACCATCAGGTAGCGGCCAGGGTAGCAACCGATAAAGGTCCCACAGACTGATCTCCCGAAGGTCGCGCGACAGCACCATAGACCCAACATCAACTGGCCGAATGAATTTGGTTTCGATTAATCTCGAACGGTATTCATTCCACAGGCCAAGCTGAATCCTGTCTGCAAGCGCGGCGATATCTTTTTCATCGACAGACTCCCCTTTCTTATGAGCCCTTTTGAATAGCTCAAGAATATGAAGAACCTGAACAAGAGGCTCATCTCTCAACTGCTCACCCCGCCGCGGAAATACCGTTAGCACTTTGACAAACTCTGCTCCCAATAGGGCAATCACCCAGCATAGGTAGATCCACATAAGCAATAAGGGCACAGCCGTAAAAGCACCGTAAATAACCGCAAAGTCAGTATTGGTCACCAGCAATGCAAACATCAGCTTTGCCACCTCAAAAAGTAGCGCCGCAAAGCATCCCCCCATTAGCGCATTAACGAAAGGAACATTGCAGTTCGGTACCGCGACGTAAATTAATGTAAAGAACGCTGCACCCAGTAACAGGGGCAGGTAATTTACTATGCCTGTGGCTTCAGTCACATTACTGACAAACGGCATCGAGAAAACGTATGTAGAAATGGCAAGTGCACATCCCACAAGTAATGGGCCAAGCGTCAATACAGCCCAGTACATCAACAAGCGCTGAAAACCATGGCGCGGTTCACGAATTCGCCAAATTCTATTAAGGGTTTTCTCAATGGTCATCAGCATCATCAACGCGACAACTGCGAGCAGTATCAGGCTGGGGAGCGACAACTGTCTGGCCTGATTGGAAAAGCTATGCAGGTAATCCTGAACGACTGCGATGTTCTCCGGCACAATATTACTAAACAAAAACTCTTCGACAATTTGCCCTACGCCGCTATATGCCTCAAACAGCGATAACACTGTATAGGTGAGCGTTAATAGTGGGACGATCGCGAACAAAGTCTGGTGAGTAAGTGCCTGTGCTGTTTGCAGGCAGCTATCTTCTACGAACTGTTCCCAAAGGAATTTAAGGAATCGCCGACTGGCTTTCATACCCGGGTAGGCAGGTGATCAGTGAATGATCTTTTCGCGCGGCTCGTACTGAGATCCGATATCAACTTCCTGTTGGTCGCCTAGATCGTCCTGACTGCCGCGAACTTCATATCTCCGTGTGGCAACCTTTCCGTCCAACATCTGTGGTAGTTCTTTAAGAAACTCGTCCATATGCTCTGTTTCCAGATGATGGTGCAGGGCTTCTACGGATTCCCATTCCTGGAAGAGTAACAACGTATTGGGGTCTGACAGACCCACATAAAACTCATAGGAAATACAGCCAAATTCCGCCCGACTTGCAATCGCCATCCGACGCATAATTTTCAGCGCGTCATCTCTTGCATCTTGTTTAAGCGGGAATGTCCCGTGGACAATAATCATCTTTTTGGTCCAGGTTCTATTTGGTCCAGGTTCGTTGCTTTCAATTATACAGCGTTTAATTAAAGACACTACAACTATACATCCATTCGGATAATCGGTAGCTATTCTGGTTCCTTCGCGCTAACTATCCCGATGAACTGCAAAGGGAGACCAGCTTTGGTTTACAGGCATGACTTCAAGCTGGTTGATATTGATGTGCGCCGGTAGCGATGCAACGAAAAACACTATTTCGGCAACATCAGCCGCAGACAATGGCTTCATGCCATCATAAACGGCACCTGCCTTTTCAGCGTCACCTTCAAATCGCACAAGGGAAAACTCAGTTTCACACATCCCTGGCTCAACACAGGTGACCCGCACATTCTTGCCCATCAGGTCCGTACGTAGGTTTCTTGAGAACTGTTGAACAAACGCTTTAGTAGCACCATAGGCATTACCACCAGGATAAGGCCAGCTTGCGGCCACACTACCAATATTCACGACGTGCCCTCCTCCTCGTTCCACGATGCCGGGCAATACAGTCCTCGTACAGTACATCAGCCCTTTGATATTCGTATCCACCATCGTTTCCCAATACCCAACATCAACCTCATCTGCACCTTCAAGGCCCAAGGCCAGTCCAGCATTGTTAATCAGGATTTCAACATCAGAAAAAGGCTCCGGCAAGCTCGTCAACTTTGAAGAAACTGCATCACGGTCACGAACATCCAGTTCCAGGCCATAACACTCGGTTTGGTCTGATAGTTCTTCAACAAGCGCGTCAATTTTGTCTTTTCGCCTGGCAGCCAGCACGAGACGCCTCCCCGCCGAGGCAAATTTTCGAGCACTTGCTTCACCAAATCCAGAAGAAGCACCTGTTATCAATACACTTCCAATCACTTGTTACTCCGCTATTAATCCAATGTTGTTGTTAATCATCTCATGTTTTATTTCATCGAGAATCAGTGGGTCGTCTATAGTCGCCGGAACATCGTAAGGCACGCCATCTGCAATGTTCCGCATTACCTTACGTAGTATTTTTCCGGATCTCGTTTTCGGCAGCCGTTGGACAACCATTAATCGTTTAAGATTCGCAAATGCGCCAATGTCTTTGCGCACATGCATGACAATTTCTCGTTCCAGTTCGTCTGCACTGATGTTCAGGCCGTCTTTGAGTAACAGAATACCAACAGGAATCTGCCCCTTCTCTTTGTCTTCGATTCCTATTACCGCACATTCCGCCACAGCCGGATGAGCCGCCACCACTTCTTCCAATTCGCCAGTGGATAATCTGTGCCCGGCAACATTGATCACATCGTCAGTACGACCCATGACAAACAGGTAGCCCTCCTCATCCACGTGACCACCATCACCTGTGTGATAGTAGCCAGGATGCTGAGTCAGGTATCCATCAACGTAGCGTTGATAGTCACCCCACACCGTCGGCAAGCACCCAGGCGGAAGGGGAAGTCTGACCACAACGTCACCCTCAACTCCGACGTCCAGGCGCACATGATCCTCATCAAGGATCTGCACATCATAGCCAGGCATCGGCAAACCGGCAGAACCCGCTTTGCACTCACTCGGACCCAACCCCAAAGGATTAGCTGAAATCGGCCAACCCGTTTCCGTTTGCCACCAGTGGTCAATGACCGGCACATCCAGGATTTCACAAAGCCAGCGATAGGTAGGTGGATCAGTGCGCTCGCCCGCTAGAAAAAGCGCCCGAAGTTGAGACAGATCCTTGCCAACCAGCAATTCACTATCAGGATCCTCTTTGCGTATAGCGCGAAACGCGGTTGGTGCTGTAAAGAAAACATTAACGCGATGCTCTTCCAGGACCCGCCAGAAAGTTCCTGCGTCCGGAGTCCTAACGGGTTTTCCCTCAAACAGGATAGTCGTACACCCCGTTATTAACGGTGCATAAACGATAAAGGAATGCCCAACGACCCAACCGACATCAGATGCCGCCCAAAAGACATCGCCGGGCGCGGCATCGTAAATTGCATGCATGCTGTAACGCATTGCCACTGCATGCCCCCCATTATCACGTACCACACCCTTCGGCTTACCTGTCGTACCTGACGTGTAGAGTATATACAGCGGATCCGTCGACTTGAGCGAAACGCAGTCAACGCTTGTGGCATCAGCCATCAGGTCATTCCAGTCGAAATCCCCCTTCCCCAGGGTCGCTTCGCACAGGGGTCGCTGGAGGATAACCCGGCGGTCGACCTCATGGGATGCTAATGCAAGGGCCTCTTCCACAAGCGGCTTGTATGCGATTACGTTAGCCAGCTCAATTCCGCAGCTTGCCGTCAACAGTACTTTGGGTTCGGCATCATCAATGCGGCTTGCCAGTTCTCGTGCAGCAAACCCACCGAAAACAACTGAGTGAATCGCGCCGATTCGAGCACATGCGAGCATGCTGATCGCCGCTTCAGGAATCATCGGCAGATAGATCACCACTCGATTGCCTCGACCAACACCCAGCGAAGAAAGTACCCCGGCAAAACGGGCTACTTCATCACGCAACTCAAGAAAGGAGTAACGCCTGACCGTATCGGTCACTGGCGAGTCGTAAATTAACGCTATATTCTCTCCGCGACCCTCCTCTATATGGTGGTCCAGGGCGAGATAGGCGGTGTTGAGCTCGCCATCGACGAACCAACAATCGTTTCCGTTGCTGTCTTTGGAGAGAATTTGTTGTGGAGATTTATACCAGGCGATCCGCCCGGCCTGCGCTTCCCAGAACTCTGCTGGATCGTTCAGCGCCTGAGTAAATGCCGACTCGCAGTCAGTCAATAGTCTATCTTCGAATAAGTCCTGTTAACGTCGTCTTCGGCGGCACTTCATCTCTTTAAGCTGCGCCTTAGTCGGTTGCAATTGAAGCAGCTTCTTATAGGTCTTACTCGTTTTTGAAATCCGTTTGTGAGACACATAAAAATCGACGGCTTTTTGCCACGCGCCTCTGAGGCCGTGCAGATTGATGGACACCGTGGTGTTAACTATTTTGCCGGCCCGGGCGGACATAATGCCGATCTGGAATACTGGTGTTCGCGTCCCGCTCTTTTCTGTTTTCATACGAAACAGAATCCCTCGCACCTTTCCATTCTTGCCAAAGGTCGCTGTTTTCGCCGCCTCTGATTTTGCCTTACTCTGCTTCCTTTCCAACGCGGCGTCTCTTTTTTCGGCAGCCGCTTTTACTTTCGCACGAGCCGCTCCACGAAGCCGCTTACCATCCTTCTTTAACGAAAAATACTCTTGATAGGTCTTACCTGCAATTTGACGCCTCACTCGAAACCCAAGGAAACGGGTTGTATCAAGTAGTTCTACACTCATGTGTTTTACCTGCTGGACTATTATCTTCTGGTAAGTCTTCTAGTAACTCTTCCAATGTTCCCAACGCCACATCTAACCACGCCGCCAGAGCCATCAAAGTACTGGAAATAATACATTAATTGACTACAAATAAAATCGGCTTTCGATATTTTTTTGCCGCACTCCAAAAAAGCATTGGAGCCACTTAACTTTAACAGAAAGCGCGTAAAAGTCCTTGATCTTAGGGGTTTTTGTGAAACTCATGGGCCCTAAATGATATCGTTAGAATATTCCCAACCTGCACGAACGCCCTAACTAACGAGTCCATTTCGTCTGGTATACTTTTTCTCCATGGATGGCCTTTTGGATCACATCGAAATAGAACCTGATGGGGAGGCTAACGCCTGCGTCATATTACTGCATGGACTTGGTGCAGACGGGCACGACTTTGGACCAGTTATAGACGAGATTCACCTTCCAGGGAGTTTGAACGTTCGCTTCATCCTTCCACACGCACCAGAACGTGCGGTCACCATCAATGACGGTGCAGAGATGCGAGCCTGGTATGACTTCATTCCCCACTCAGAATACTCCGGGAACGATGACATTATTGAATCGGCCACTGAGGTAAGAAAGTTTATTCACCGAGAAATTGAAAGAGGTATTCCCCCAAGTCGTATCGTACTTGCGGGGTTCTCCCAGGGTGGGGTCGTGGCGCTGCAAACAGGCCTCCGATTTGAAGAGCGGATCGCAGGCATCATTGCCTTGTCCACCTATCTTCATGACGTAGCCTCCGTTGAAAAAGAACGGACAGACGCAAATCTCGCCATTCCCATCATGCTTGCACACGGCACTCACGATGGTCTAGTCCCAATTATGCGAGCGGCAACGGCAAGGGAGAACCTCACTCGGCTGGGATACGACGTTCGATGGTTCGACTATGCCATGGAACATCAGGTATGTCTGGAAGAGATAGAGGAGATCGCGCAGTTCCTCACAGAGATACTTGGATGAACTTAACGCTGGCAACGCCCACTAGTAGTGCCTGGGTAGAAAACATAGTCACCAATTTCGACGAATTTCTGCTGGATCATGCCGCTAATGAACGCAAAGCAGCGATGATGGCGATGTCACTCGTCGCCCACTATCCAGATCGTCTGGAACTAATGGAGGCCATGATCGATCTGGCACTTGAAGAATTAAATCACTTTCGACAAGTCGTGAGGATCGTCAACCAGCGAGGTTTAGTATTAACGGCTGATGAGAAAGACCCCTACGTGAACCAGCTGAGACATCATTTTCGTAAGGGCAGTGAGCATTATTTCCTGGACCGGTTGCTATCTGCAGCCGTCATTGAAGCGCGTGGGGCTGAGCGCTTCTCACTAGTTGCACAAGCAGTGTCCGATGCACAGCTCACGACCTTCTATTCAACACTTGCCAAATCCGAAGAGAAGCATCATCAACTGTTTCTTGATCAGGCAAGTATCTATTTTGACACTGAATCTATTCTTGATCGCCTGGACGAGTGGTTAGAAATAGAAAAACGTATTGTCGAACAACTGCCTATACACCCCAGACTCCACTGACACCTGGTGAATAACGCTGTACAAAAGTACCTGGCAGGTTACGCGGAACCTGAGGCCAAGATCCTAGATAAGCTCCTGAATTCGACGCTCGAAAACCCAATTTCATCCATCCAGACATATCAAAACTGCCTGGTCATTCCAGCATTTCAGGAGTCCTATCGGGATCTAATCAAAGCGTGGGGACAGCTTCCTGACGACACATTGATCATTCTTGTCATTAACTCTCCTATTGAAGAGGATATTCCGACGATCGCCCTCTATGAGGAATTTCAATCCAACTCGACAACCCAGCACCTGGTGGCAAACCTTCACCTGCTGACTCGTAATTCTGACAAAGACGTTCTTCTGGTTGACCGCTGCCATGACGAGAATCTCATCCCAAAAGCACAGGGAGTAGGCCTGGCACGTAAAATCGGAGCTGATATTGCACTCGCACTTATCGGCAAAGGACTCATCGTTGAACCCAGGATTTCGCTAACTGATGCGGACGTCGCTTTACCGGAAGACTACTTTACGCCAACCATGGCGCCTGACGACGCAGCGCTCGTTTACCCATTTATTCACCACTCCAGTAATGACATGGCAGATACAATTCAGCGCTATGAGATTTCCATGCTGTATTACGTAGCCGGCCTGAAATGGAGCGGTTCACACTATGGATTTACAACCATCGGTTCGCTAATCACAGTGAATCCCGAACATTACGCGAGAGTGCGGGGATTCCCCAAGCGGGACGCCGCTGAAGACTTCTATCTTCTGAACAAGCTGGCGAAGACGGGGACGATCCGGAGTATCGAAACGCCAGTTATTGAAATCGAAGCGCGACGATCAACGCGAGTTCCCTTCGGGACCGGACCAGCCCTCACCAAGATCATTGAAGGGGGCATCGAGGAATACCGTTTTTATCACCCCATGGTATTTCAGGAACTACGCACATTTCTCGACAACTTTTCGGCGCTATGGAGCGTCTCAAACGTAAGGGATCTGTATCAGTCCTCTCCGTTCATTCATCGCTACTGCGAGGAAAGCGAATTCTACTCTTCCATCGAAAGCCGCAAAGAAAAAATCAAGTCCAAACCGGTCTTCGATAAATTTCTTGTCGACTGGTTCGACGGTTTCAGAACGCTTAAATTCATTCACAAAATGCGAGAACACTACCCTTCAGTGGCAATCGAAAACATTACCGATGCACCATTCATCGCGGAACATCACTCTCTAACTCAACTCAGGGAACAGCTGGCGAGGCTATGCATGGATTAACATGCTAAAATCGCCTCCCCGGATACTCCGGCACTAAACAGTAACAATAGCAACAACATTAACAAACAAAACGATACACGTGTATGAATAAGGTATTCATCGACGGTCACGTAGGTACCACGGGTCTTTTGATTCGTGAACGCCTCGAACAACGAGATGACATTGAGTTGTTACGTATCTCCGATGCCGATCGAAAAGTGGTGGACGTGAAAAAGGCAGTCATGGACGAAGCGGATGTCGTCATCCTGTGCCTGCCCGACGACGCCGCGCGCGAGTCGGCCACGCTGGGCGGAACCAGCACACGATTTATTGACGCCAGTAGTGCTCACAGGACTGACCCATCGTGGGTGTATGGATTACCAGAATTGAACAGTGGACAACGTGATCTGATTGTAAGCACCGAGCGCGTATCGAATCCCGGATGCTGGGCCACCGCATTTATTCTTCCCGTTGCACCACTCATTGATAACGGCCTTCTTCCTGAAACAACTCACCTTTCAGTCAACGGTGTTTCTGGATACAGCGGTGGCGGCCGTGGTTTGATCGAGCGTTATGAAAGCCAGCAGAAGGAACAACCGCAAGACCTATGGCATTCAAGACCCTATGCCCTTGGGTTAAGCCATAAGCACCTGCCTGAGATGGTCAGGTACTCGGGATTAGCCAGCGAACCACTTTTCCAACCCAGTGTAGGACACTACCATCAGGGTATGCTGGTTAGTGTTCCTCTTTTTGCTGAACAGTTCGCAAAAACAGTTTCAACGGACGACGTTTTTCAATGCCTGGCTGACCGCTATGACGCAGAAACCTGCATCACCGTACACGCGCCAAACGACGAAAAAGCTTTGGATCAGGGTTTTATGGATCCTCAATCAAACAACGGTACCAATCACCTGGACATCTATGTATTTGGCAAACAGAGTCAAATACTGTTGATCTCCGTGCTAGATAACCTCGGTAAAGGTGCTTCCGGTGCAGCTGTGCAGAATCTAAACTTGATGCTAGGAATGCCCGAATTGGCAGGCCTGGAGACCAATGGATAGAACTATGAGGATTACAGATCTCAGTATTAGTGACCTGGAATCGCGTCAGGCGGTATTGCAGGGGGAGTATGATGAAGTTAAAGCAGCAAAACTGTCTCTGGATCTCACCCGAGGCAAACCTGCCACCGCGCAGCTCGATCTTTCAAATGAACTGGACGGAATTCTCGAGGGATTCTTTCTGCTGCAGGACGGCACCGACGTTCGAAATTATGGCGGCATCCTTGGCATTCCCGAAGCGCGCGAACTTGGGGCCACCATACTGGGTATAGACAGCGAAAGCGTTATGGTTGGCGGCAACAGCAGCCTTACCATGATGTATAACTACGTGTCACACATGCTGACTCGCTGGCAAGAAGAAGACGGCACCATCAAATTTATCTGTCCGGTTCCCGGATACGATCGCCATTTCACCATTTGCGAACAACTTGGGATCGAAATGATCACCGTCGGATTTACGGACGATGGGCCGGACATGGACGCCATCGACTCGCTAATGGCAAGCGACCCAATGATCAAGGGTATCTGGTGCGTTCCCCGTTACTCTAATCCCACCGGACATTCCTACAGCGATGAAGTTGTCAAACGCTTCGCAAAACTGGGCAAGTCAGCGGGTAACCATTTCAGAATTATCTGGGACAACGCCTACGCCGTACATCATTTAGCCGATACGCCAGATCGATTGACGAACCTCCTGGCAGCCTGCGAGAAAGAAGACACATCAGACAGCGTGGTCATGTTCGCAAGCACGTCCAAGGTCACATTCGCCGGGTCGGGTATTTCTTTTGTAGGAACATCGGCCCAGAATCTAAGTGATTTCGAAGCGTTTCTTTCCACCCAACTCATTGGTTTCGACAAGGTCAATCAGCTGCGACATGTTCGATTTCTGAAGGACGCAGATGCAATCAAAGCACATATGGAGAAGCACAAGGATATCGTTCAACCGAAGTTCGCCATGGTGGAGCAAAAGCTCGACTCAGCGCTTGCCGGCAAGGGCGTCGCGTCCTGGACTAAACCCAAAGGGGGGTACTTTGTGTCACTGGACACTACGTATGGCGTTGCCGATGAAGTGGTCGAACTTGCAGCGGATGCTGGCGTCAAGCTGACACCGGCGGGGGCGACTTTCCCCTATGGACAAGACCCAGACAATAGCAATATACGTATTGCACCTACCTATCCCCCCATAGCCGAACTGGATAAGGCAATGGACGTCTTCGTACTTTGCCTTGAACTCGCAACCGTTACACACCTAATTACCGCATGACGCTGGGCGCGCTCGACAGCGTCATCCTTTTTTCATACTTCCTCCTGCTATTTGGCATGGGGGTATATTTCGCCACCAAGAACGACTCGACAGAAGAGTACTTTCTCGGCGGGAGACGCTTCAAAGGCTGGATTGTCGGGCTGTCGCTGGTGGGAACATCGATCAGCTCGATTACCTTTCTTGCCTACCCTGGTGATGCATTCAAGACAGCATGGTTGCGCTTCCTGCCAAACCTGATGCTACCCATCGCTGTGATCATCGCTGCCTATTTCTTCCTACCCAGATTACGGCGTGGCAACTCAACAACCGCCTATGAATTTCTTGAAGAAAGATTCGGGCCGTCGATCAGGATCTACGGCGCCACGGCATTTATCGTCGCGCAAATCGTTCGGGTCAGTCTGATCCTCTATCTCATCTCACTGGTACTGCAACAAATCACT
>MDTB01222862.1_pt1 | contig 13200 bp, 8 predicted proteins | sample 811161 | NCBI WGS metagenome assembly MDTB01 (sample SAMN05326650, study PRJNA326480) | marine metagenome | isolation source: seawater | place: Mediterranean Sea | collected 2009 | reverse complement strand
GGCACGATTAACCGGTTTAATTGTTTCGTTAACATCCAATACAGTAATTTCTAGTTCTTGCTCTGCACTTAATTCTCCATCCGAAACTAAGATACTCACATTATAAATGTTATCCAGGTTTTCATCGACTGGGTTCTCGAAATCAGGAACTGCTTTGAAACTGAGTATTCCACTGCTGCTACCGATCGAAAAAATTTCATAATCATCTACCTCAACTAATGAGAACAGTACGTCATCGCCATCCGCGTCGGTGGCATTGAGTTCGACCACTAAGGTGGAGTTCTCGGTTACAGAAAAAATCGCATTGTTACTGATAAATGAGGGGGACGTATTCAGGTAATATTCATAAGCTCCCAGGTCAGGCAATGCACCCCTATTTGTCCCCATAAGATCTGTCTGTTTAAAATTTGAAAAATTGATTGAACCCTTGTCAATTGCAGGACTACCTTGAGATAACCTCAGATCATCATCCTCGGTGCCAATTAGGTTATCATTACCGTTTTCATCAAGAAACGAAGGATCACTAGAAATATTTCCCAAACCTTGTGAGATGCCGGAAGATTTATCGGAATCAAAGAGGGAATAACTTGCTGAGGCACTTCCTGTATTTACATAAATTTCGTTACCATCTGAATCCGAATTTCCCCATAAGATGGAATTCTCCAATACAATAGAATCACCTGAAAAAAGCAATGCAACCGCCCCTGATTCAGCCGCCACATTTCCGTAAATTGTAGAATTGGTAAATACAATCGATCCTTTTGCAGAAAGAACACCATGTCGATAATTGGATTTATTTCCAGCAACTACACAATTAACAAATTTTGAATCAACTGCCCCATTGCCTAAATAAAGAAATCCTCCCCTTCCACCAGTAGATGCATTTGCTTCGTTACCAAGAATTCGCACATCTACAAAACTTGTTTGAGAAACGCCATTAGTTGCGACACCTCCACCGAACTGAGCATGATTACCAATAAAATTTCCTCCAATCAGTGCCAAATCACTGCCTTTACAATAAATGGCACCTCCCCAACTTGCTGAAAAGTTATGATGAAATTGGTTATTTAGCAAAATTGGGTTTGAAACTTCATCAATAAATAAAGCACCTCCTGAATTAATTGAACTTTGGTTATTTTGGAAAAAGCAGGAATCTAAAGAAGGTGATGATGAAACTAATTTAATCGCTCCGCCATAATTATTGGCATCAGTCTTGTTTTTGATGAATTTAGATGAGCTTATTTTGGGAGAACTATTTTCTATATATAAAGCCCCTCCACCATTCGAAGTCACATTATGGTTCTCCGTGAAATTGGAATCCAGGATAGAACCTGAAGTGTCCCTCATCAAGATAGCCCCACCTTGATGAGTGGCTTTGTTTTGAAGAAAGGATGTTCTTTCGATCAAGAAAGAACCCGCATTTTGATAAAGCCCTCCGCCTCCATTTGAAAATTTGCTTTCATTGCCGGAAAGCAAGCAATCTCTTAGGATCAGATTGCCATCATCCATCCGAAGTGCACCACCCCAAAAACCAGACTGATTGGTAACGAAAGAACATGATTGCAGGGTTAGATTCGAATCATTCGACCAGATCGCTCCACCGCTACCCGATCCACCTGTTGCGTTTGAAGTAAATTTGCAATGATCAAAGGTGGTATTCACCTCTTGTAACCAAACTCCCCCACCCCCTTGGAACGCCCAGTTATTTCGAAACTCACAATTTCTTATTTCAAACTCTACACCCTGTGCCCATAGACCTCCGCCTTTCCCACGATCATCACTGTAATTTTCGGTGGCGTTTCCATCTTCGATTATAAACCCATCAAGAATGGCACCATCCAAAGGGACAATTACATGAAATGAATTATCAGAAGCACTACTGGAATCTCCAATATTTCCGGATAAAACAGTCTCGTTTTCAGTAAAATCTCGATTAGAAGAGGAAGTTTCATTGCCTTTAAATCCACCCAGTACCTGAATATTCCCAGGCAACACAAAAGATCTCGGACGTACACTGCCCGGGAAGTAAGTGCCAGCAGCGACCCATATCTCAGAATAATCATCGACTAATTCAAGGGCAGTCGAAAGCTCCTTAAATGCATCTCCCCAACTTGTACCATTATCTAAACCGCTAGCCCGCTGGTCCACATAGACAACCCTTGACCTGCTTCCCACAAAAATATTTTTCAATGAATGATCAGTTAAGTTTTCAATCGTCAGGCTACTCGGTTGAAATGTGTATCCGAATTTACTAGGAGTTACCGTGACTGAAATACCATCTCTCAAAGTGGTAATAAAAGTTCCATTAAGATCACTTTGAATATCGGAATCTTCGTTTGAAAAAGTAAGCGTAACCCCGTCCATTCCTACGCCGAAAGGATTTACCACCATGCCTGAAAAATAATGCATTGAGTTAAGAGTCTCGTTACCAGAATCTTTCCCGGTGAGCGTAATTTCTAAGGATGAAAAATTATCATTTGCAAAAGTAAGAGTACCGGATTCGTCGATTGTATCAGAATCTGGAACACCAATAATTTGAATCGGTTGTCGAAGATTCCAATTATTTCTGTCAAATTTCAGACTCGATGTACTTCCAAGAAAAAAATCCTGTTGATTCGAGAGGGAAAGGTTTACCTGAATTTCACTCATCGGTTGAGTAGCAAGCCTGGCCCATATGGTGCGGATTTCCCCCTCAAGCACATCCGCGACAAAATCACTTGGAACAATACCCTGAACTTTCGATTCACGAAAATTCGCAATATAAGGAGAAGAAATCCGTAAAGCCTTCGCATTATCCTCAGTCCCTGAATTCCCAGTTTTTACGCCCAGATAGGAAACTGAGGGATTGGAAAAATAAGGAATAGAGTTATCAAAATTTTTCCCGGAATCGTTGTAGGCCATGACCGTCCGATATCCTTCTCCGTTTAGATACCACCGCTTGCCATAAGCAAAGGCTCCGTAATCATAATTTGAACTTTGACTACTATCCGAAGCATCCTCCCGATTATGCAAGCATCCCATATTGTGTCCGATTTCGTGAGCCAGAGTGAAAACAGGGGCTCCTATTTGATCCCAAACACAGACATTGAACGCAGACTCTTCAAAGGAAAGACTGGGGTAACTAAGTGTATTGGCTAGTCCTCCCATATCGCTATCAGTCGACAAAAGAGTGACCACATCTGCTCCATACTGGTCACGCAGTGTATGAACTTCATCGAGGTGTCCATCATTCTTGTTGGTCAACCGTTCTAAATCAATATCAAGGTTACTTGTTGGCGAGTAACTCGATTCGTAAACATGAACCAACCTGAGTTGTATTTGCAACTGACTGTTACGGAAGCATAAATTGGCTCCGGCAACTGCATTATTTATCTCGGCAAGCATTTCCTCTTTACTGCCAATTGCGTTTTGTACCGCAACGGGACAAACCACCATTAAATCGATAAGCCCGGCATCTGCATCTCTCCATGCATGCTTGGTTTGGGCACCACTTTTGGGCCTAGGGTCGTACTGGTTTACGGGATTAAATTTACATCCACCGCAAGGTCTTCGTTTATCCTGCATCGTGAAAACTTTTTGATTTTCAAAGTCACCCTTGAATTGAAAGTTTGATTGCGGAGAAAGTACACTTCCCCTCACTGATTCTCCCATTACAGCTAAGGTAAGGAAACCATTTCCTTTTTGATTCTCACCGGACCATGTAAATTGATTATTCCCCAAATCAATCCCACCCTTTTTTTCGAACCGGTCAACACTTCGGTCCTCTAGGATAATTTCAAGATGAGCAGAATGGAATGTTGGTTTTTCCTTGAAAACATTTCTGGCAAAAGCTTCACCTAACCCCCAAAAAAATAAAAGGGTCAGGATGAAGCTCAGATTGAAATAGTAAAGAATACTCTTCATATAATTCTTAGATCATTTATAAATCATCCTTTCATGTCAATCAACTGCACTACACCGACCCCCCTTAGCTCCTTTGATCCCCAGTCCGCATCTCATGAATTAGAACATGGAACTGGCATCATTCGGCTAGATATGGGAAGTGTCATTGATGAAATAGTCGATCCTGCAAATTGGTTTGTGGAATTTTGCAGGGAATTGGGAACCCCGGTTTCTCAAAGTGCTGGAGGGGAATTGGTGTTAAACATACGAGATCAATCGCTGGGTCAGAATGATCCCAAAACCCGTGGCCCCAATACTAACAGAAAATTGGGTTTTCATACCGACAGGTGTGATGTCATTGCTTTTTTATGCTTAATGCCTGCGATGACCGGAGGCGAAAATCAAGTAGTGGATAGTCGAGAGGTCGAAAGAATTATAAAATTGGAACGCCCAGATCTCTATTCGGTGCTTCAACAGCAATTTCCATACAAAAGACATGTGGTAGATAGCGGTAATCAAAAACCGTTTGTCATGCAGCCAATATTCTCCGAATTTAAAGGTTATTTTGCCTGTTCATACCTTCGCGTGCTTATTGACCGGGCAGATCAGGATGCAGACTGCCCTACTCTCAGCGATTCCCAAAAACAAGCTATAAATTTTCTGGATGAAGTTTGCGAAAGATCCGAAATTCAACTCAAGTTCACAATGAAAAGAGGAGAGATTGTGTTGCTTAATAATTGGACCACACTACACCGCCGGACAGCATTTGAAGATTTCATCGAACCTAGACAAAAGAGACATCTTTTGCGAATTTGGCTTTCAATGCCAAACAGTCGTCCTCTTGATACTTCCTTCACTGAAAATTTTGGCTCCACTGAAGCCGGTGCGGTTCGTGGGGGCATGAAGCCAATCTCTTAAATATAATGTTTCTCTATCAAGCATTCTTGCCAAATCCATAAATTCAAAATGGTATGAATGGATGAATCATTATTTCCTTATTCTAATTCTACTCATTTCCCTCCCCCGGGATTCCAAATCCGAAATAAAAAAAAGTGTTTCAGAATCAGAAGACCAGCAATTTAATTTATTGATTTTGGGCGGGGGATATTCTGCATCCGGTAACGAAGTTTCCCTGGAAAGTAATGTAAGGTATCTCCACCGGCAAAAAGATGAAATTGGATTAAGCAAATTTAGGACAAAGACCCTATTTTCTGATGGTGTGGATGCAGCAAGAGACATTAAATACAGAGACCCAAGTTTTACAGTTCCTGAGACAAATTTAATCTTGGCTGAAATTTTTGGCTCAACCCGGGGGATTTATAATCAGTATAGAAATAATCATTTAAAAGCCGACGGAGCGTCATCAATCAAAGAATTCGATAAATGGTTAAATGATGTAAATTCGAGCTCAAAAAGAACATCTAATCTCATCTATTTCACTGGTCACGGCGGAAAAGGAGAAAAAAAGACCCCTTATAATACTACCACTTACTTGTGGAATAATTATAAATTCAAAGTTTCTGATTTCACCAAGAAGTTGGATTCGCTTCCATCCGACCAAACCTTTATCCTGGTGATGGTTCAGTGTTACAGCGGTGGCTTTGCCAATTATATTTTCCGTGAGGGAGATTCGAAAAAAGGCCTTCACCCACAAGTAAGAGCGGGGTTCTTTGCCACCGTTCACGACCGTGTCGCTGCAGGTTGCACTCCCGATATCCGGGAGGAGAATTATCAGGAATACAGCACGCACTTTTGGGAAGCACTTTGTGGTGAATCAAGAACTGGAAAGAAAATTCAAAAACCAGATTTTAACGGAGACGGAAGTACTTCGTTAACAGAAGCACACGCCTATGTTGTCATCCATTCTAATACCATTGATATTCCCATTAAGACATCTGATGTCTTTCTGCGGAGATTTTCATCATTTGATCCGCCTCAGGAAGAAGATGCCTTGGGTAAAATAATCAAAAATACGAAAGATCTTTTATCGGGAACTGATTCAAATTCTTCGAAACGAGAAGATTCTCCAAACGATTGGGTCTTTCGAAAGGATCCCATTTCCAAAATTTTACTTTCAGCATCTCCTGAATCAAAAGTCATCATTCAAACTCTTGCACAAAGACTTTCTATCCAAAATGAAAAATTGTTCGAAAAAGCTGAAAATAAAATCAAAGAAATCAAAAAAAGACGCGAAGAACTTGCAAAAGCTAAGAAGGAAAAAGATGACCAGAAGAAAAAATTGAAAGATAAAATCAAGACAAGACTACTGAAGGAATGGCCTGAACTCGGGAATATTCATCACCCTTCGGTAGACTCTCTCAAACAACCAAATGACTCATCCAAGTTAATAACTTTATCAAATCAAGACAATGAATGGAGTGATTACAAGAAGCGGAGGGAAGAATCTGCTCAAATCGGAAACGAAAGATTTAAATTAGAAAAAAAACAGGTACTTGCAATGAGGCTAACCCATGAAATTGAGAATGTTGTCCTCAGGCTTGCTTTACCCAAAATGAATTCCCCTGATATAATCGAACGCTACACCCTCATTGAGGAACTGGAAAAAACCATCCTTAGACAGCCCAAAGACTAACCAAGAAAAGGCTATAAAATTTAGAAACCTTTACCTCGAAGTGCTGAATCAAGTTGCTTCTGAAATTCCATCACATCCTCGTCTGAAGGTTTGTATCCTTCTTCTCCTCCGGTGAGACCGAGACGACCAAATTGATCAAGGGTCCATTTTTTATGCTGACCATCAGAAAAAGTAACGCTACCGCTAGCCATTGCACCCGGGGGAGTCACCGTATCTAGTTCGACCTGAACTCCTCCAGCAGAGTCATCGAGAGGATCTCCAGGAGAAGGTGTTGATTCTTCATCCCCCGAATTGTCATCAGCGTCCGCCTCTTCCTCTTCATCCTCTTCGTCAATCAGATCCAAGTTCAAATCATCAACCAAAAACCTCACATCCATGTAAGTCATGACGATACCGAAATCATCATTAATTTTTTTCTGGATATCGGACAAACCCATTCCTTCATTGACCCAGCTTGCAATTTGCCGTTTTTGGTCATCAGAAGGACTGCTGTTAGCTGTACTAGAATTGTCTACGGAGGGGGGGGCATCCTCATCCAGACCACTTTCTTCAAAATTTTCAGTTATCATTAAGCAAAGGATGACGATTTATAGAGAAAAATCAACAGGACTATAAATAAATCCTACCAATTACTCCATCGCCTGGGAAAGTTGCTCGTTCAACAACTCAACCGAATGCTTGATGGAATCATCCTGATCCATCATATTCTCGACGGTTTTACATGCATGAATAACCGTTCCGTGATCTCTACCACCAAACGCGGCACCAATTTCTTGCAAGGAATGCTCGGTGAGAATTCGTGATAAATACATCGCGACTTGGCGGGGAAAAGCTATGTTTGCTGGTCGACGACGAGAAAGCATATCGGCCATTCTCAAGTGGTAATAATCAACCACTTTCTTTTGGATAGATTCCATTGTAATGCGGCTTAAATTCTCTTCCCTAAGGATGTCACGAAGTAACCGTTGAACTGTTTCCAGGTCTGCTTTTTTGCGGGTCAAACCAACATAACCGGCAACCCGGGTCAATGCACCCTCCATCCTTCTGACATTGCGGGAGATATTTTTAGCTAAAAACTCGAGAATATCATCTTCAATTTTAATCCCCATCGCGTCAGCTTTGCGAGTAAGAATTGCAACTCTTGTCTCTAAGTCAGGTGCCTGAATATCAGTGACTAATCCCCACTGGAATCTGGAAAGCAAGCGGCTTTCAATCTTGTCGATTTCACCTGCCGGGCGGTCAGAAGTAAGAAAGATTTGCCTTTGTGCTTCGTAGATTTCGTTGAAAGTATGAAAGAATTCTTCCTGAATGCGCTCTTTACCAGCAAGGAACTGAATATCATCAATCAACAAATAATCTACACTGCGGTATCGGGCACGAAACTTGGTTAAGCTATTTTCCTGGATTGCACGGATAAATTCATTGGTAAATTTCTCACAAGAAACATAGGTGATCCGGCAGGAAGGGTTGCGATTCAAAGCCTGATGAGCAACCGCATGCATGAGGTGAGTCTTACCCAGTCCTGTTTCGCCATAGAGAAATAATGGATTGTAGGCATGAGCAGGTGCGTTCGAAACTGCAATGCATGCGGCATGAGCCAGTTCACTTCCTCCTCCAACAATGAAGTTGGTAAAAGTATTTTTAGGGTTAATTCCGAGTGACCTGCCTTTAAGGGCGGGTCCGGTAATGCGGTTATTAGATTTGGTCTTGCTGGATTTCAGACGGTCATGGTGACCCTTATTCTCGATATCTTCCTCGGCGAGTTCACCAAGCAAATCAACAGTGTAAGGCCGACCGACAAGGCGGTCTGCTTCTTGTCGGATTACATCCAAGTAATTATCTCGGATCCAAATAGCCGAAAATTCATTGGGTGCGATCAGCTCGCAACCGTCGTCGTCAAGCCTGCCAATGCGCATGTTATCGAACCAAACACGGAAAGTGTCTGCAGGGATAACTTCAAGCAATTGCTCGCGAAGAGAATTCCAAAAAGTTTCAGGTGTAGTTATAAGGTCAGTCATACGGGGATTCAAAAATTATTCACAAGAGAATGGACACACCTGCAAGTCATCTAAAAAGAGGGATTTATGAAACATATTGCTTAAATCCTGACGAGTTGTGCACATCACGGAGATATCTGTAAAAAAAGCTCTTAAACAACTGATATACAATGCAATATGCGAATTTACTGGGGATGCCATTTATTAAATGATGATTAAATTGTTACATTAGGGATGCATTTCTTCTGAAGGATAAAACCAATGAAACCAAGAAAAAAATCACTTCAATTAAGGAAAGTTTCTCACAACTTATTCACATCTTCGGGTTTGTAAGTTTTTTCCCTTTTTGGGGTTGCATTAATTCCATACATTTACCCTTAACGCAGACCCTTGATTCTATGATATTTAGAGAAATATCTTGCTTGGGTAATCCTAAAATAGAGCACCCTAATGATTCATTTTTCTTAGAAGTTTTTCATTTAAGTCATCGGCTGAATCATAACCAAATTGTCTTGCCGCCTGAACCATCGCAGCAACTTCTATCAATCGGGCAATATCCCTTCCCGTTCTCACTGGAATTTCCATTTGAGGGACATCAAAACCAAGAATTTGAAAATATTTACGGTCCAAACCCGTTCGGTCTGGCTCAGCATTCACTGCTTCTTCAATCAAAGTTACCACTAAATCAATTTTTTTCTCAATCCTCACAAACCGGTTACCAAATAATTTCTCAATATTGATGATCCCGATGCCTCGACACTCCATAAATCCACGACTTAGTGGATCACAAAAGCCAATCGGTGTGTGATCACTTAGTAACTTAACCTTAACCAAGTCGTCAGCGACTAAACTGTGCCCCCGCTCGATTAAGGCAAGGGCTGCCTCGCTTTTACCGGCACCGCTGGCCCCTCTGATCAAGGTACCAACGCCTCTTATTTCCAGGAGAGTTCCATGCAGACTGGTTCGCGGGGCGAACCGTTCTTCCAAAAGGACGGTTACTTCAGTCGTGAAAGCTTTAGAACTTAAAGGTGTTCTAAATAAAGGTACACCCGCTTGCTCGAGAACATCGACCATCTCAGGAGTCGGAGCCAAACTTCTCGATACCACTACGCAAGGGATCCGCTTAGCCACCATTGTCTCAATCACGGCTTTTCTTCGAGCCACAGATTGCTCGCGAAAAAACGCCATCTCTCCAGCACCAAACAGCTGAATTCTCTTGTTAGCAAAATATTTGAAGTAGCCAGTGACAGCAAGAGCCGGGCGATTGACGCTCTTCTCTTTAATGGTGCTTCTCGAAAGGGTTTTATCGCTCGTAACTAAACGAAGTTTGAGCTGTTCACCGTAGGTGGCAAAAAATTCCCGAACGGCGATACTTTCGACTGCCTGCGTTTTTGATTTGGAAGATTTCATATCTCGTAGAAGTTAATTTTCAAAATCATCACCTAAATATTTCTGCCTTGTTTCGGGATCTGAAGTTAGAAATTCGGCATCCCCGTGGGCGAGAACTTCTCCCTGATACAGTAAATAAGCACTATCCACGACACGCAAAGTCTCGCGAACATTATGATCTGTTATCAGGATGCCAATGCCCCTAGATTTGAGATTATTCATGATTTTATTGACTTCACTCACACTTTTCGGATCAACACCGCTGAATGGTTCATCGAGAAGCAGAAAATCGGGATTTAGAACCAAGGCTCTTGTAATTTCGAGTCTCCTTCTCTCTCCGCCACTCAGGGTGTGAGCCTTCTGCTTAGCCAAAGTCGTCAAACCCAACTCTTCCAGTCTCTCTTTAACCAATTCTTCCCGTTCGAAACGAGAAATTTTTAAGGTTTCTGCAATTGCACGAATATTATCTTCCACCGATAATTTGCGAAACACAGAAGATTCCTGGGGGAGGTAAACAAGACCTTGCTTTGCCCGTTGATGAGGCTTCAGACGGGTGATATCCTTGCCGTTAATTTCCAATCTTCCTTCCGTAGGTTTCACAAAACCGGCTATCATCGAAAAGGTGGTGGTTTTCCCGGCTCCGTTGGGTCCTAATAATCCTACAATTTCACCTCCCCGTACTTCGATAGAGACACCGCGTACGACCTCTCTCTTTCCGAATGACTTCCGAAGATTGATTGCTTTAAGAATACTTTTTCCTGTCACTTAGAATACTTATTTTACTTCTTAAATCCCGGTAACTTTATCTTACCCAGATTCGGGAGTTCTAATCGGGGACGTGCACTTTTATCCCCTAACACTCTGGCTTTTCCTGTTTCCCGGTCCAACTCGACCTTTTCCCCTGAGACAACTCCCCACTCGGCATCCTCCACTCGAGCATTACCCGTTAACAAACCCTTCCCGTTTGTGGTATCAAGAATCAGATTATCTGCCCTACATATCCGTCCCAGTTGCTTCATCCTCACATTACCCGAGGCGCGAACTTCCGAAATACGACCATAGCTTATCACACTTTTATTCTGATCCTGCTCCACTAAAATCTCCATTTTCATACACTTGATTTCCAATGAGTCACCGCTTATCGAAACATTACCATCCAAAATAAAACGGTACCCTCCTTGTTTAATGGCAAAAAACTCCATAACATCTGCATTGGCCACAGTTTTTTCTATCTTATTTTTTTTCTTAGCAGGACTGTTTTTCTCGACTGCAGGCTTAGCGATAACTGGTTCAATTTCTGACTTAAAATAGACATATGCATCCGATGCAAAAGTCAATTGATGAGATCCTTTTTCACTGATCTCCTGCCATGACCATTGATTACCACTTGCCTGAAAAACATTACTCAAGACATTAAGGGAAGTATCACCACGGGCAGTTCCCTTACTTAGGTCAAAAATACCCACATCACTGGAAGCTCTTGTGAGAGCATCATCATTTGTAATCATTTTCAGATTTGGTTGCTTCACAAAATATTGGGAAGACTCCGCGGGCACGACTTCATCGGCCTCCAATTCCCATGAGATCTTACCATCCGGGCCAAAACTTGGAATAGTCACATCAACTGCACCCTCCGAGGAAAAGGTGTTTTCTGCGAAAAGAGACTGGGGTAAAAATTTACCCAGAATACCGAACAGAAGAAAAAAAGTGAAAGGAGAAAATTTCTTACTTCCAAGAAAATTTGGCCGCACACGAGCCATAGGTAGAAATGAAAAAGGTTTTTTTATCGATTCGATGGAAATTATTTTCCGGGGGAAACAGGCTTTTCCGGTTTTTCTTCAGAATCAGCGGATTCAGCAGGTATGAATTTAAGAACTGTTCCGTTAATACAATATCTTTTATCAGTTGGAGTATCAAAACCTTCACCAGTAAAAACATGGCCCAGGTGACCGTCGCAGACTGCACAAAGAACCTCCGTGCGGGGATAACCTAAATGATAATCGACTGCGGTCTTTACATTTTTGGCTTTGGAAGGGTCATAAAAGGAAGGCCACCCACACTTGGAATCAAATTTTTCATTTGAGCTAAAAAGTTCTGTATCACAGCCTGCACATACATACTTTCCCAAGCCTTGCTTTTTAAAGGTTGAGTAAACCTCCCCAAAAGGTCTCTCTGTTCCAGCTTTGCGTAAGATACGATATTGTTCGGGGGTAAGCTTTTCCTTCCATTCAGTATCATCCATGATTCTTTTCTTTGTCTGTTTTTTTGGAAGAATTTCTTCCTGCTTTTTTTGATCTTTATCTGCTGCAATCGTGTAGCTAACGAGAATTCCTAATACGACGGCGAGAAATAGATAAATAAAGGATTTTTTAGAGCGAGATTTCATGCATGTCCTCCATTCATAGTTAATATGGTTTGTAGTTTAAACTAACCTAACCTTTCTAGCAAACTAGCTTCATTGGTGTAGGCAATGGCAGATTCTTTGGTAATGATGTTATGCTGATAAAGATGAAGAAGATGTTGCTCCATGGTCATCATGCCCTCTTTCGATTGTGTTTCCATGGTAGAATAAACCTGCTGCCAATTCCCGGTCCGAATCAAATTTCCAAGGGCAGGAACATTTTTCAAAACTTCCATCGCAAGAATTCTTCCATTACCATCCGCTCTGGGTACCAATTTTTGACTCAAAACATAAGATAAACTGAAAGAAAGCTGTAGGCACAAACTCTTGGTTTGTTCGGAAGGAAACATATCGACTATCCGGCTTAAAGCCCCTTTGGCATCACGTGTGTGCAAGGTGGAAAAAACCAGGTGACCGGTTTCCGCAGCACTCAGGGCAAGAGAGGCTGTCTCCGTGTCACGGATTTCCCCAACAAAAATAATATCCGGGTTTTCACGCAAAGCACTGCGGAGCCCACTTGAAAAACTCGGCACATCCTGGCCGACCTGCCTCTGCGAGACCATGGAACTTTCGCTTTTAAAAAGAAATTCCACGGGGTCCTCCAAAGTTATGATTCGGGCTTTGCGGTATAAATTGATGTGGTTAATCAGGGAAGAAATCGTGGTTGATTTACCACTTCCGGTCACTCCGGTTACCAGCACCAACCCGCGCTTAAGGGCAGAGATATCCTGCCAAATCTGTTCGGAGGGTAAACCGACTTCCTGAATGGGTGGAATCACCGAAGCTAAGACCCGCATAACAAAAGCGAGACCATCCCGGTCCCGAAAGATGTTGAGACGAAAGTTGACCCCCTGCTCTTTCCACTCGAAAGCTGTGTCCACATCCTGTGGATCCTCCTCATCCAGGACTATGCTGAGATTTTTTTCATTTAGTAAAAT
>MDTB01081803.1_pt1 | contig 13200 bp, 13 predicted proteins | sample 811161 | NCBI WGS metagenome assembly MDTB01 (sample SAMN05326650, study PRJNA326480) | marine metagenome | isolation source: seawater | place: Mediterranean Sea | collected 2009 | reverse complement strand
GGCCGCGAACAAGGTTGTTCACAGCGATGCCCCTGCCGAGGAGGCACCTGACCCGCGCTGGGCTGGCGAACTCTCCAAGCTGAAGGATCTGCTGGCCAATCAGAAAACCCCGGTCTGAACCGGGCTTTTTTCAATCGATTTGAACCCGATCCCTTATCTGGACTGAGCCAGTACGAAGGATCGGGGAAGATCGGCGAATTTCGCCAGTTTGCTGACGTAGGCCCTGTGGTTGAAGACGTCGTAATCAATTCGCTCGATCGCGTCGAGAATTCCGCGATACAACCGCAGTGACGTCCAAACAGGCCAGCGGGCGTCCCTGGAGAGCCAGCGCACCCCTGCTTCCGAACGGGCAAACCATTCGCGGGCACGCTGAAGCTGGAAGCCCATGAGCTCGCGCCAGGCTGCGTTCAGGCGCCCCGCCATCAAGTCGTCCTCGCTGTATCCGAAGCGTTGTAGATCTTCCTGTGGCAGATAGATGCGCCCACGTCCTCGGTCTTCTCCGACATCCCGAAGGATGTTGGTGAGCTGATTGGCGATCCCCAGAGCCACAGCCGCATCTGAGGTGTCCGGTGCCGCACTCCAGGGAGCGGATGTGTAAGCGCCATCGACCCCCATCACGCCCTGGGTCATCAAACCCACGGTCCCTGCTACGCGATAGCAATACAAACGAAGGTCTTCAAAGCGGGGATAGCGGGTCCAGGTGAGGTCCATCCGCTGCCCCTCGATCATGTCGAGATAGGGCTGAATGTCCTGCGGAAATCGCTCGATCGTGTCGACCATCACCGCACCGAGATCGTCGTCCACGTGGCCCGCAAACAGTGCACGGGTCTTGTCCTCCCAGCGATCGAGGCGGTCGGCCAACTCATCGATGGGCCGTGCCTGCGCTTCTGGGCTGTCCATCAGCTCGTCGGTGCGGCGGCACCACACGTAGATCGCCCAGATGGCACGCCGCTTGGCCAGCGGCAGCAGCAGGGTCCCCAGATAAAACGTCTTTGCCCACTCAGCTGTCTCGCGACGGCAGGCTTCGAAAGCTGCGTCGAGAGATCGAACTGCGAGGGTCATAAATCAGGCCGCAACGGGCTCGCTGACAGGGGTCGATGATGCCAGCTGATCGCGCTGCCGGTCCACTGCTTCAGCGCAGAGCTTGCCACTGAGCACGGCGCCTTCCATCGAAGCAAGGTAGCGCTGCATCGTGTAATCGCCCGCCAGGAAGAAGTTGCGGATCGGTGTGTCCTGGTCTGGACGCAGCTGCTGACAGCCAGGGGTCGTCTTGTAAACGGACAGCGGTGTTTTCACCACTTTGTACTTACGCAAGGTCGCAGGGTCGTCGCCGCCGAAGTGCATTGGAAACAGCTTGTGCAGCTCACCCATGGTGGCCTCGATGATGTCCTCGTCGCTGCGACCAATCCAGTCTTTTGCAGGGGCGAACACCAGCTCAAGCATGGAGCGATCGGGGTCTTCGTACTCCTTGCAGGTGATGCTCATGTCGGCATAGACGCTCAGCAGCGGCGAGCGGCTGAACAGCAAATGGTCGATATCGGTGAGTTTGCGGTCAAACCAGAGGTGAATGTTGATCACCGGCACACCGCGCAGTCCATCGAGCTTGCGGAACACATCCAACTGCCTCCAAGGCTCTGGGAGAAGCAACTTGAACGGATCCACCGGCATAGCGCTGACGTAGGCATCGGCTGTGAGATCAAAACTCTCCTTCCCCTTCACTCCTCCGATGTGGAAAGCGGCAACAGAGCCGTCGGCATTGAGTTTGATCTCCCTCAAGGGACTGTCCAGGTGGACTTCCCCTCCCAGGGATTCAACGTGCCTGACCACCGGCTCACAAAGACGTTCCGGGGGAGCCCCATCGAGGAACGCCATCCGGGAGCCGTTCTTCTCCTGGAGGAAACGGTTGAGAGCAGTCAGCAACACCGTCGAGGAAATCTCATCGGGATCGATGAAATTCAACGCCTTGCTCATGGCGATGAACACCTCATCGTTGACGCGCTCGGGAATGTTGTGGATCCGCAGCCACTCCGTCCAGGAGTATTTGTCGCACTCTTCGACGTAGCCCTGCCCCCGGAGCATTGCGGGAACCAGTCCAAGACCGAAGCTGATCTTCTCCGGCCAGCTGAGCATGTCGTTGTTGCCCAGAATCGCTGCCACACCATTCACCGGAGCTGGCAGATCGGGGAAATCAAACCGGCTGTAAGTCCCTGGTTCCTCAGGCTGGTTGAAGATCATCGAGTGGCTCTTCCATTGCAGCCGGTCCTCGATATTCAGTTCCTTGAACAGCTGCAGCATGTTCGGGTAAGCCCCGAAAAAGATGTGCAGGCCGGTTTCATACCAATCGCCGTCCTCGTCCTTCCAGGCCGCAACCTTGCCGCCGAGGACATCCCGGGCCTCCACCACGATCGGCGTATGTCCGGCATCAGCCAGATATTTGGCACAGGAGAGACCTGCAAGACCGGCTCCGGCAATGGCAACACGCATGCGGCTGAACCAAAGATGAAACCAACCTTAAAAGGCTCGGATCCCGCGTCGTTGTGGATGGCTTCGTCTTCTCCTTAAAGTCGAGCCACTGTCCACCGGCGCCATGGCTGACACCCTGCTGAAGTGCACGACTCGCCACGTCCGCCTGTTCACGGCCCGAGTGGAGAACGAGGATCTGATCCCGGATCCTGATCAACTCACGTTGGATCTCGACCCGGACAACGAATTTCTCTGGACCGACAGCGCTGTTGTGTCCATCCAAACCCGGTTCAAAGAACTGGTGGAAGCCGGAGCCGGTGGAGAGCTCAGCGACTACAGCCTGCGGCGGATCGGCACGGAGCTGGAAGGGAGCATCCGGCAGCTGCTGCAAGCCGGAGAGCTCAGCTACAACCCGGATGGACGCGTGACCAATTACTCCATGGGCCTGCCTCGCACGCCGGAACTGCTGTGAACCGATCCCGCTACGGCAGAGGCCCACGGGACAGCCAGGGGCCACGAGACAGCCGGGGGCCTCGCGACAGCCGTGATCCTCGCGACAGCCGGTTCGAACGCTTCGAGCGAGACGAACGGAATCGACCTCCCTCCGGCGGCCGCCCGTCGGCCGCCGGAGGGGGCCCAGGAGGCGGACCGGGTTTCAGTTTCAACACCCTCACGGTTGCCGTTCTGGCAGGCGTGTTGATCGTCGGAATCGGGATCGGCAGTGCTGTAACCAGCACAACTGCAGGGGATCAGGGCAACATCGCCAGCAGTCAGCAGCTCGATATGTCGGTTCCTGATCCCGAGTTCTGCCAGCAGTGGGGCGCGAGCGCCTATGTGATGGACGTTGAGATGTACACAACGATGCGACCTGTTACCAGCTTCGTCACGCAGCCGGCTCTTCAGGCTGGCTGCGTGATTCGTCGTGAGAACTGGTCTGTGCTGCGCAGAGAGGGAGCGATCACCCCTGCCCAGGAAAAGGAATGCAAGCAGCGGATGAACACGTTCGCCTATATCGGCTCGATTCGCGACAAACCCATCGTGCGCTGTGTCTACCAAACCGACGTCAGCGAAAACAAATTCATCATGAAGGGAATTGCAGATGACACTGTCGGGGTCACACCGGAAGCCGACAGGTTCTAAGCGACCTGACCTTGTCGCAATGGGCTGTCTGGGCTAGCAAACACCGGCAGGACGTCCTGCCGGAAGGCCGCTGATGCCCGTGAGCAGTAACGGGCCGGGTGGGTGATCAGCTTGAGCTGTCGACGAACCTGAAGATCCGCCACCACCGGGCGATGAATCGTTCCCGCCGCGAGCTCCCGCTCGACCGAGACAACAGGAACAAAGGCGGCGCCAAGTCCGGCCTGCACGGCATTTTTGATCGCTTCCAGGGAGTTCAACTCCATTTCGATGCGCAGACGCTGAATATCGAGACCGGAGCGGGCAAGAAGCTGATCCACCATCTTGCGCGTCGTTGATTGCGCATCCAGGCAGACAAAACCGAGCCTGTAGAGGTCTTCCTTGGTGAGCTCCACCAGCCTGGCCAGGGGATGCTTGACCGGCAGGACCAAAGCCAGCTCGTCGCTGGCATAGGGAACCACCTGCAGCAGTTCGTTCAGTTCCTGCGGCAATTCTCCACCAATGATCGCCAGATCGATCTGTCCATTGGCAACGCTCCAGCCGGTGCGCCGCGTGCTGTGCACCTGCAGCTGAACCGCGACATCGGGATATTTCTGGCGGAACAGGCCGATCATGCGCGGCATCAGATAGGTGCCTGTGGTCTGACTTGCTCCAACAACCAGCGAACCACCTTTGAGGTTGTGCAGGTCTTCGAGTGCTCGACATGCCTCGTGACACTGGCTGAGGATGCGATCGCAGTAACTCAGCAGCAGATGGCCTGCCTCTGTGAGCTGTGCCTTCCGACCTCCTCGATCGAACAGGGAGACCTCCAGCTGCTTCTCCAGGTTCTGGATCTGGAGACTGACGGCTGGCTGCGTGACATACAGGCTGTCGGCAGCTTTCTTGAAACTGCCCTCGCTGACAATCGCTCGCAGAATGCGCAGCTGATCGAGCGTGAACGGCAGATCGGCCATGGTGACCTGCTCGCTCGCTGACGACTCGGCGACTGTAAGCGCCCCTCACGGAACAGAATCAACAGGCTTCACGGTTAGATGGCGATGTCGGATCAACACAGCAGCCTGGTGATGCTGCTGCTGCTGCTGTTGTTCGCAGTGATCCACAGTGGCGGTGCTGCCCTGAGAAGCCGAGCTGAGGCCCTGATCGGGGCCAGGGCCTGGCGCCTGATCTTTGCGACCGCGAGCATTCCATCAGCCGTGGTGGTGATCGGCTGGTTTCTGGCCCATCGCTATGACGGACTGCGGCTTTGGAACCTTCAAGGCGTTCCAGGCATGGTGCCCCTGGTTTGGCTGGGAACAGCCATCAGCTTTCTGTTCCTTTATCCGGCCACTTACAACCTTCTGGAGATTCCCGCGGTGCTGAAACCGCAAGTACGTCTTTACGCCACGGGGATCATCCGCATTTCACGGCATCCACAGGCGGTTGGTCAGATTCTGTGGTGCCTGACCCATGCGCTCTGGATTGGCAGCAGCTTCATGTTGGTGACCTGTACCGGACTGATTGCTCACCACCTCTTCGCTGTCTGGCATGGGGACCGACGCTTGCGCGCTCGCTTCGGCGAAGCCTTTGAAGAGCTGCGATCAAGCACCTCAGTGGTGCCTTTCCAAGCCGTGCTCGATGGGCGACAAACACTGGTATGGCAGGAGTTTCTGCGACCAGCCCAGCTCGGAATCGCTGTTGCGGTGGCTGTTTTCTGGTGGTCCCATCGCTTCATCTCAAGTGCCGGTGCTCTGATGTTGCACTCCAGCCTCGAGAAACTGCTGAGCTGAGCTGCCTACACTCCGTCTGACCCTGCCTGGAGCGGATGTCTTCGGCTGCTGAACTCGCTTGGCTGATCCCCCTGCTGCCGCTCCTTGGAGCGGTGATCACCGGTTTGGGACTGATCAGCTTCAATCGCACGATCAACCGACTGCGCAAACCGGTTGCCCTGCTGCTGATCTCCTGCGTCGGAGCCGCAGCGGTCATCAGTTATGCGGTGTTGGCAGGACAACTGGCTGGAGCTCCAGCTGTTGAACATCTATTTGTCTGGGCCAGCGCCGGCGACTTCAGCTTGCCCATGGGCTACGTGGTGGATCCGCTGGCTGCAGTGATGCTGTCTCTGGTGACCACCGTCGCCCTGCTGGTGATGGTGTACTCCCACGGCTATATGGCCCACGACAAGGGTTATGTCCGTTTTTTCACCTATCTGGCGCTGTTCAGCAGCTCAATGCTGGGGCTGATCATCAGCCCGAACCTGCTTGAGATCTACGTGTTCTGGGAGCTGGTGGGCATGTGCTCCTATCTGCTGGTCGGCTTCTGGTACGACCGCGATGGTGCGGCCCACGCGGCCCAGAAGGCCTTTGTTGTGAACCGCGTCGGCGACTTCGGGCTTCTGCTCGGCATCCTTGGCCTGTTCTGGGCCACGGGCAGTTTCGATTTCCAGGGAATCGCAGACGGCCTGCAGCAAGCACTCAGCACCGGAGCGGTTCCGATGTGGGCGGCCCTGGCTCTCTGCATCCTGGTGTTTCTGGGGCCGATGGCGAAGTCAGCCCAGTTCCCACTGCACGTGTGGTTGCCGGATGCAATGGAAGGCCCCACACCCATCTCCGCTCTGATCCACGCCGCCACGATGGTTGCGGCCGGAGTGTTTCTTGTGGCTCGCCTTGATCCCCTCTATGGATTGTTTCCCTCCATCCAGGCAATGATCGCCGTGGTGGGCACCATCACCTGCTTCCTGGGGGCGACGATCGCACTCACCCAGATGGACCTGAAGAAGGGACTGGCTTACAGCACCGTGTCCCAGCTCGGCTACATGATGCTGGCGATGGGATGTGGTGCACCGGTGGCTGGCTTGTTCCACCTGGTGACCCACGCCTTTTTCAAAGCCATGCTCTTTCTTGGCTCGGGATCCGTCATCCATGCGATGGAAGAGGTGGTCGGCCATGAGCCGGCCCTTGCCCAGGACATGCGCCTGATGGGTGGTTTGCGCAAGAAGATGCCGATCACAGCCATCACCTTTCTGATCGGTTGCGTTGCGATCAGCGGAATTCCCCCGCTCGCTGGATTCTGGAGCAAGGATGAAATTCTCGGGCAAGCGTTCAACAGCTTTCCCCTTCTCTGGCTGGTGGGCTTCATCACCGCTGGGATGACGGCCTTCTATATGTTCCGCCTCTATTTCCTCACCTTCGAGGGAGAGTTCCGCGGGAATGACAAAGCCATGCAGACCCAGCTTCTGGTGTCTGCAGGCAAGAACCCCGATGAGCATCACGCCCACGGTGGCAGCGTGCATGAGTCGGCCTGGTCGATGACGGCTCCTCTCGCCGTTCTCGCAGTTCCCTCCGTCCTGATCGGTCTGCTCGGCACCCCCTGGAACAGTCGCTTCGCGGCCCTGCTCAATCCGGCCGAAGCGGTTGAGATGGCTGAGCATTTCAGCTGGGAGGAATTCCTGCCATTGGCTGGAGCATCCGTGGCGATCTCAGCTACTGGCATCACCATCGCCGTTCTGGCCTATGCCCTCCACAAACTCGACCTGGGCCAGCTGGTGGCGGCTCGTTTTCCAGTGATCAATGCCTTTCTCGCAAACAAGTGGTATCTCGACGCCATCAACGAGCGACTGTTCGTGAGAGGAAGCCGCAAACTTGCGCGTGAGGTGCTCGAAGTCGACGCCAAGGTCGTTGACGGAGTTGTGAACCTGACCGGTCTGCTGACCCTTGGAAGTGGCGAGGGCTTGAAGTACCTCGAAAACGGACGTGCCCAGTTCTATGCCCTGATCGTTTTCGCAGGAGTGATCGGGCTGGTTGTGCTGTTCGGCGTCCTGGGTGGACCCATCGCTTGATCGAGCTTCTGTGTGTCATCGCCTATCGAGGTGATGACACACCGGCTGTGATTTCTACAGTCCAATCAGTGGAGTGCTGGGACAGCAGTGATCGAGTTTGCAGTCGCCGGGCTGACAGAGCCTGTGAACGCGACCGTTCCCTGGCTGAGCCTCTCAATTCTTTTCCCGATCGTGGGGGCATTGCTGGTTCCGTTCATTCCGGATTCCGGAAATGGTCGCCAGGTTCGCTGGTATTCCCTCGGCATCACGTTGGTGACCTTTCTGATCACCGTTGCTGCCTACCTGAACGGCTATGACCCAAGCCTGAGCGGCCTGCAACTGGCAGAGCGCGTCAGCTGGCTGCCGGACCTCGGGCTGACATGGGCCGTTGGCGCCGACGGTTTGTCGATGCCCCTCATCCTGCTGACCAGTTTCATCACCACGCTGGCCTGCCTGGCGGCCTGGCCTGTGAGCTTCAAACCGAAGCTGTTCTACTTCCTGTTGCTGGCGATGGATGGCGGCCAGATCGCCGTCTTCGCCGTCCAGGACATGCTGCTGTTCTTCCTGGCCTGGGAGCTGGAACTGATCCCCGTCTATCTACTGCTGGCCATCTGGGGAGGCAAGAAACGTCAGTACGCAGCGACAAAATTCATCATCTACACCGCTGGCAGCTCCCTGTTCATTCTTTTGGCCGCACTGGCGATGGGATTCTTCGGCGGCGGAACGCCGAACTTCGAGTACACCACCCTCGCTGCCAAGGATTTCGGAACGGGCTTTCAGCTGCTCTGCTACGCCGCCCTGTTGATCGCCTTTGGCGTGAAATTGCCAATTGTTCCCCTGCATACCTGGCTCCCGGATGCTCACGGGGAAGCAACGGCACCGGTTCACATGCTCCTCGCGGGCATCCTGCTGAAAATGGGCGGCTATGCCTTGCTGCGCTTCAACTGTGAATTGCTGCCAGCCGCACATTCACAGTTCGCACCGCTGTTGATTGTTCTGGGTGTCGTCAACATCATCTACGCGGCGCTCACCTCGTTCGCCCAAAGAAACCTGAAGCGCAAGATCGCCTACAGCTCCATCAGTCACATGGGCTTTGTGCTGATCGGCATCGGCAGTTTCAGTGCCCTTGGCACCAGTGGGGCCATGCTCCAGATGATCAGTCATGGCCTGATCGGCGCCAGTTTGTTCTTCTTGGTGGGGGCCACCTACGACCGAACCCACACCCTCCAACTCGATGAAATGGGAGGCGTGGGCCAGAAGATGCGCGTGATGTTCGCCCTCTGGACCGTTTGCTCACTGGCATCGCTCGCCCTTCCAGGCATGAGTGGCTTCGTGAGTGAGCTGATGGTGTTTGCCGGCCTGGCCACAGACGAGGCTTACACCCTTCCGTTCCGCATCGTGATTTGTGGCCTCGCGGCCGTTGGTGTGGTGCTCACGCCGATTTATCTGCTTTCAATGCTGAGGGAGATCTTCTTCGGCAAAGAGCGCGCTGATCTTGTCTCCCACACCAACCTGGTGGATGCCGAGCCCCGCGAGGTGTACATCATCGGTTGCCTTCTCGTTCCGATCATCGGGATAGGTCTCTACCCCCGCCTGATGACCGACAGCTATCGCTCCTCGATCGAAGCCTTGGTGAGCAGGGATGTTGACGCCATGGAACGCATCAGTCGGCCGACCGCTCCGATCATCCGAAGTCAGCCGTCCGTGCCGGCCCTGCTCCAGGCCCCGGAGCTGCCTGGCTGATGAATAAGTGCGTGAGTTGAGCTGAACTGAGGGATCAGATCGGAAGAACTCCGTAAGTTCTTTCCGACCATCAGCACCCCCATGCGCCAGATCAATTTCGGCCTGATCTTTGCCTTTGGACTGTTGATGGTGTTCTTCACCCTGGAGAACACCACGGCGACAACGGTCCATCTCCTGCCAGGCGTTCAGCAGACCATGCCACTGGCTGGATTGCTACTTCTGGTTGCGGGTATCGGAGCGGTATCCGCCTGGTTCTTTGCTGCCTGGACCGGCATGCTCACCAATGTGGATCAACTCAGCAATGCCAGCGAGGTCGAGGCGCAGCAGGTCCGGATTCAAGAGCTGGAAAGCGATCTCAGCCGTTATCGCTCCACGGTGGAGACCCAGCTGGGCCTGCTACCTGCCACCACGGCGAGCAGCACTGAGCCAACGGATTCAGCTGACAATTGAGTTGGATCCCTGCTGCCGACTGGCATGGAGGGGTCGTGATCGATAGCTTTCGGCCAGTGAGAGACACCCCTTGCAACAGACGGGAGCGAGCGCTGGAGCTGATGTCGGCGCCCGTCTGGCCATCCGTCTGCTTCAGGATGCCGCTGAAAGTGGTGAACTCGACCCCTGGGATGTTGATGTCATCGCTGTCATTGACGGCTTTCTCGATCAGCTCAGCCAACGAATCGCCGTACCGAAACAGGTTGCCGCTGCCATCGCCGGCCGCGGAGGCAGTTACGAACGCGATCTCGCCGACAGCAGCGAAGCCTTTCTGGCGGCCTCCGTCCTCGTTGGACTGAAGGCGGAACTGCTTGAAGCCAGCGTTCTTCCCCCGGCACCGGAGATCGAAGAGGGCTTTGACGCTGAATTCGAGGATCAAGGTTGGTTGGATCCTGCCTTCGACCTGCCGCGACGTCCCGAGCGTCATCTGCAGCGCCGTCCTGTGGCACCGCCGCCATTACGGCGGCCGGTCACCCTTGGCGAGCTGATCGAACAGCTGGAATCGATCGCGGAGCAACTGGAATCTGATGAGCTCCAACAGAAACGGCGCCAGCGTCAGAAGCGCTACAGCGATCGTGAAGCCATCGCCCAGGTGGCCAACCTGGCTCACCGTGAAAAGCTGCCGGAAACAACCGCGGCCCTTGGTGTCTTTCTCAACGGCTGGGAAGAGGCCCTGAACTGGCTTGATTTCGAAGCTCTCGTGGACCAGTGGCGCGATGCCGCTGCAGCAGACCTCGACACCGATCGGGTTGGCGTGTTTTGGGCTCTGTTGTTTTTGTCCTCCCAGGGACGGGTGGAGCTGGAACAACTGGAGTGGCTGCATGCCCCCTTACGGCTGCGCAGGATTCCGGCGGCCGGATCCGTAACGCAATTGCCGATCAGCAATCTCGACGTGCCAGCTTCAGTGCCGACCAGCGGCCCCGTGGCGGCCTGAAGCACGGTTTAATGTTCGACATCTTGTGGAGCCTGCAACGCCTATGAAGGCGATGATCCTTGCGGCTGGCAAAGGGACGAGGGTTCAGCCGATCACCCATGTGATCCCCAAACCCATGATTCCCATCCTGCAGAAGCCGGTGATGGAATTCCTCCTTGAGCTGCTCAAGGAGCACGGGTTCAAAGAAGTGATGGTGAATGTCTCTCACCTGGCCGAAGAAATTGAAAATTATTTTCGGGACGGTCAACGCTTTGGCGTGGAGATCGCTTACAGCTTTGAGGGCTGCATTGAAGATGGTGAGCTGATCGGCAACGCCCTGGGATCAGCTGGCGGACTGAAGAAGATTCAGGATTTTCAACACTTCTTCGACGACACCTTCGTCGTGATGTGCGGCGATGCTCTGATTGATCTGGACCTCACCGAAGCGGTGCGACGACATCGCGAGAAGGGTGCACTGGCCAGTCTGGTCACCAAGAGAGTTCCCAAAGATCAGGTGAGCAGCTACGGCGTTGTCGTGACTGACGATGAAGACAGAATCTCTCATTTCCAGGAAAAGCCGAAGGTTGATGAAGCCCTCAGCGACACGATCAACACGGGTATCTACATCTTCGAACCGGAAATTTTTGATCACATTCCTTCCGGTGTTTCGTTCGACATCGGCTCGGATCTGTTTCCGAAGTTGGCATCAATCGGTGCACCCTTTTATGCCATCCCCATGGATTTTGAATGGGTGGACATCGGCAAGGTTCCTGATTACTGGCAGGCCATCCGAAGTGTGCTTCTAGGGGATGTGCGTCAGGTTGAAATTCCAGGCAAGGAAGTTCGTCCTGGTGTTTACGCCGGTCTGAACGTCGCAGCGGATTGGGACAAGATCAATGTCACCGGCCCTGTGTACGTGGGTGGCATGACCAAAATCGAAGATGGAGCGACCATCATTGGGCCATCGATGATTGGCCCCAGCTGCCACATCTGTGAAGGGGCCGTGATTGATAACTCGATCATCTTTGACTACTCACGCATCGGCGCAGGGGTGCAATTGCTTGAGAAGCTTGTGTTCGGCCGCTACTGCGTTGGCAAGGATGGGGACCACTTCGATCTTCAAGAAGCGGCTCTGGACTGGCTGATCACCGATGCCCGCCGTCAGGACCTGGTGGAGCCCTCTCCACAGCAGAAAGCCATGGCAGAACTGCTGGGAACCGACCTCACCCCGGCAGCGAGCTGAAACCAGCCATCTCAAGAATCAGGGGAATTCTCTCCTCTGCCTTGATGGCCATGAGGTGCACTCCCTGAACGATGCCGGTGTAACGGCGCACCTGTTCAGAGGCAATCGCCACGCCTTCCTCGGCTGGATTTGGAGCGCCTTCCAAACGGGAGATCAACTCTTCAGGGATGCAGGCACCCGGCACCACACGGTTGATGAATCGTGCATTCTTCGCCGACTTCAGCAGAAACACGCCAGCGAGCACAGGGATCTCCATCGGCCCTGCCAGTTCCTTCTGAAAACGCTCCAGAGCCTGCGGATCCATCACCATCTGCGTCTGAACGAAGCGGGCGCCAGCCTCGCGTTTGCGCATCAGTCGTCGCTGCAGTCCGCTCCAGCTCCGGGATTGGGGATCGGCCGCACATCCAGCGAACAGCTCGGTCGCGCCATCTGCCAGTGAGCCCCCGTTGGGATCTTCGCCGCGATTGAAGGCGTCAACCTGACCCAGCAGCTTCACGGACTCGAACTCATTCACAGGGCGAGCCGTCTGCTGATCTCCGGCTTTAACCGGATCGCCCGTCAGGCAGAGAAGATTTCGGATCCCAAGCGCATGGGCTCCGAGCAGATCCGACTGAAGCGCGATGCGATTGCGATCGCGACAGGCAAGTTGCCACACCGGCTCCAGGCCGGCATCGAGCAGCAACCGACACACGGCAAGGCTGCTCATCCGCATCACCGCCCGACTGCCATCGGTCACGTTGATGGCATGAACACGCCCACTCAGATCGGTTGCCATAGCCAAGGTATGGACAGGATCAGCCCCCCGAGGCGGCATCACTTCCGCCGTGATCGCGGCTTTCCCTGCTTCTAAAACGCGCTGTAGCGCCGTCTTCAAACCCTGTTCCGTTTCGGCAATTCACTATGGAGGATCAATGTGGATTCGGGGCCTAGCATTGGCGCAAAGGGGCGTGTGGACCATGACATCCGCTGAATCGTCCGATCCCCTCAACATTTCCCTGTCCACCCGGGAAATCGAAATTATCGAATTGGTTGCTGAAGGCCTCACCAATCAGGAGATTGCTGACAAGCTCACCATCAGCAAGCGGACGGTGGATAACCACGTGAGCAACGTCTTCACCAAAACCGGTTCAAAGAATCGCGTGGCGCTGTTGAACTGGGCGATGGACAACGGCAGGATCTGCCGCGATGGATTCAACTGCTGCGCCCTCCCTGACCCTGAGCACCACGAACCCTGATGGCCGCTGGCTCCGGCAGGGTCTGCAATGAGCTGGGGGAGAGCGGAATCTCAAACAGCGCGGCGTAATCCAGACAAGCCTCAAGGCTGTTGCCCACGAATCGGAGCATGCCTTCTCTGTCGTAAAGACCGACCATGGCCAAAAGCCGCGAGGCCTGAGTTCCTGTAAATCTAAAGGAAATCGAAAG
>MDTB01149240.1_pt1 | contig 13201 bp, 18 predicted proteins | sample 811161 | NCBI WGS metagenome assembly MDTB01 (sample SAMN05326650, study PRJNA326480) | marine metagenome | isolation source: seawater | place: Mediterranean Sea | collected 2009 | reverse complement strand
TATCAAGGATAATCTTGAGAGAGTAAAGGATATGGAAATATTAGAGGATTTTATTTATCTTAATTATTTTAAAGAGGACAATTAAATGGGATTGATTAGTCATCCAGTCAAATTAAAAAATCTTGTAGAACAATACAATATTAAAAATTTTGTTGAGAGTGGAACTGGTTCTGGTGATAGCATGAAAGTTATTGTTGAGAGTGGTTTGTTTGATAACTTTCATGGTATAGAATTAGATGAGGAAATGTATGATGATTTAGTAGATAGATTTCCTGACGTTGTTAATTTTTATAATGGGTATTCAAAAGATGAGATGCCTAATGTTCTTAATAATATAGATGATAGTCCGACATTGTTTTGGTTAGATGCTCATTTTCCTGGTTCTGATTATCAAGGACTAGCATATGATAGTGAAAAGGATGATGAGAAACGAATTCCTCTTCAAGTTGAATTAAAAATTATTTCTGAGAATAGAGATATTAGTAAAGATATTATTATCATGGATGACTTACGTGTTTATAAAGACGGTCCTTATGAGTCTGGTAATGTATGGGAACATAAAGAAACAGCAGGAGCTAAGAACTGTGATTTTATTGAGAACTTAGTAGGAAAAACCCATATACTTATCGAACATCATAGAGATCAAGGATACATGATAGCTTATCCTATTGATTCCAATGAAGAAACTATTCGTTCCACTCTTATTCAGTAATGTCTTTTAAAGAAGAATATCTTAATAGAAAAGATATTAGAAAAGTTATCCATGTTGGTGCAGATAGAGGTGGAGAGTTACCTCAATATAGAAACATGGGAGTTGAGGAAGTTGTATGGGTTGAAGCAAATCCAGAAGTATATCAAGAACTCTTAGAAAATTTAGAACTAATGAATGTTGGTGAGGTTAAGAGTTTACCTTTTAATCAATTGATTTCTGATTCTGATGATATAGAAACAGATTTTAATATTTACTATGGATGGGATGCTGGACACTTGGTAGGTAATAAGGGTATGTCTTCTCTCTTGAAGGCAAAAAATTCTTGGTGGGGTTCTGAATGTTATAGGGGTACGGTTAAATTACAGTCTTCTACTCTTGATACTTTTCTTGAAAAGAATTCTCTTGGGTATGATTATGATATGCTTAACATGGATACTCAAGGTGCAGAACTTATGGTATGCAAAGGTGCAGTAAAACTTTTAGAATCTGTAAAGTACATTAATTCAGAAGTTACTTTATATAATCCACAATATGAAGGTAATCCTTTATTTGATGAGATATATGATTTTTTAAAACCATATGGTTTTGTTCATATTGAAACTGAATTGAGTGGTGATGGTAATTGGGGGGATGCAATTTTTGAAAAATAAAGCTCTAATTAAACAACCTGTAGGTATAGGAGATGTTTTTTATCTTCAAAAGTTTGCATCTATATTAAAAGAAAATAATTATGATGTTATATGGCCATTGCGTGATGATATTTTTTGGATAAAGGATTATATTAAGGGAATTAATTTTTGTAAGTTAAGTGATGATTTTCCTGGAAAGGAATATTATTATAGTGGTCAATTTGCAATAGAGACTGATAATTTTATATTTTTATCCCCTGATGGTTTTCAGATGCCAGGAAAAAGAATCATGGAATCGAAGTATCTTCTTATAGATTCAAGTGATCATGATTGGTATGATTATTTTCATTTTGATAGAAATCTTGAAAAAGAAAAGGAATTGTACTATAATATATTGAATCTAAAAGATGATTCTGAATATGTTCTATGGAACAATATGGCAAGCGTTGACGTTCGTACTTCTGAAGTATTAGATAATCTTACATTTAATAATGATATAGTTAAACTTCAAATAATTGAAGGTTATACATTGTTTGATTGGTGTAAGGTTTTTGAAAATGCTATAGAGATACATACAGTACATACTGGTATCAATTATATCCTTGATAAATTAGATTTGAAGGCAGAAAAATATTATATGTATCAGGGACTTCATCATTCAGATGTTCAATATATTCCTTTCTCTAAAAAACCAAAGTTTATTCCCAATTAATAATGAAATTTTTAATCACTGGTATTACTGGATTTGCTGGAGCTCATTTAGCAAATCTTCTTCATCGTGAAGGACATGAGATATATGGATTAATTAGACGTACCAATGGTATGGAGAGTGATATTCGTGATGTTGTTCCCGACGATGTATATGAATCTATTACATTTGTATATGGTGATCTTACTAACTATCGTTCTTTGAGGAATGTATTTGAAAAAAATCAGTTTAATGGTGTATTTCATTTAGCAGCACAGTCACATCCACCTACTAGTTTCATTGATTCTATAGGAACTATGGATACTAATGTAATGGGTAGTGCAAATCTAATTCAGGTTATTCAGGATCATCAGGATAATTGTAAATTAATGTTCTGTTCCACTTCAGAAGTATATGGAAACGTAGGACAGGATGGACGTAAGATACATTGGGAAGATACAATCCTTCCTGCTAATCCTTATGGTGCATCTAAGGCAGCAACAGATGTATATCTTCAAGAGAGGATGCAGAATGGATTCATTAAAGGATTTATCACTCGTGCATTTTCTCATACAGGACCACGTAGAGGTAGGATATTCTCAATATCATCTGATGCATATCAGATTGCTAGAATGATGAGGGGTTTGCAAGAACCAGTTCTTAAGATTGGTAATCTACAGACTACTCGTGTTGTTATGGATGTTAGAGATACAGTAAGAGCATACTATCTTGCTATGATACATCCCGACGTAACTAATCATGTCTTTAATATATGTGGTGACACTCCACGTAAGATGCAATTCTTTACTGATAAGTTGATTGAGTTATCTGGTCTTAAAAATGTAGAACAAAAAATTCATAAACCTTTCTGGAGACCTCATGAGATTCATTATCAACATGGGGATTCTACTAATCTTGTAGAACTTACTGGTTTTAAAGAAGAGTATGATATAGAGACTACTTTGAATGATTTATTACAATATTGGGTAAACAAAATTAACTAATGAACATTATAATAGATCAACCAGGATCTTTAGGTGATATACTTTTTATTCAAAAGATTATACATGTATTATCTAATGACTATCAAGTATATCACCCAGTTATTCCTACATTTTGGAATGCAGGAATAGATCAAGTTATTAATCCTGCAATATGTGGACCAAATATACAATTACCTTCAGAGGCAAGTGTATATAAATGCTCTGATCATATTAAGAATAATCCTTATGATGTAATGACATCAAAGTATCGGGGTATTGGAATCGATTGGGGTGATTGGTCAGATTATCTTAAATATGATAGGAATTATGAAAGGGAAGATACCTTAAGAAAGATCTTAGGTATTGAAAAAAGAGAACCTTTTATTTTTGTTAATCCATATTATAGTGTTTATAAACCTATGAATGGAGTTCTTAATCAAATTCCAGAAAACTATGATGGAAAGGTTATACATATGAAACCAGATATTCCTGGTGGTAAGATATTTGATTGGTGTTGGGTATTTGAAAATGCAGAAGAACTTCATTCTGTAGATACATCTATCCATTATGTAATTGAAACTTTAGATATTAAAGCAAAGAAACTTACAATTCATCCTCGTCATTATAAGTATGCGAAGTTTATCTATGATAGGATTTTAAAACATCCTTGGGAATGGATAGATTATAGTAGAGATGAATGGAAAAAGGTAACCCCAATGGAGGCAGAATGAAAACAGGATTAATTTATCAACCTTGTGGTTTGGGGGACATTCTATTCCTTCAGAAATTAGCACATCATATTAAAGATCAAGGGTATGATATTTGGTGGCCAGTTGTTCATGAATTTAAATGGTTATCTGAATATATTCCTGAGTTTAATTGGGTGTCTTGGGACGATGATAAGGAACCTATAACAGGTCCACCTCTTCCAGAATCATGTCAATTTCCTTATAAGGAAAAATATATTCATGGAGCACCTACTGAGATATCAGAAGAGTTATTTTTCTTTCAGGGATTTTGGGAATGTAGACCTATTATGGCAGGTAAGTATAATACTATTGATCTTGGTTGGGAAGATTGGAGAGATTATATTAAATTTAATCGGAATAAGGAGAAAGAGGATAAACTTTATTATGAAGTTCTTGGACTTAAAGATGATACTCCTTATGTTTTAGTTAATCGTCGTTGGTGTACTAGACCAAGGATTGAAATTTGTAATAGAATATCTATAGATCCTGCTGATTATGGTGGAGCAAGAGTTGTTGAAGCAACTCATATTGAAGGTTATTCTTTATTTGATTGGTGTAAAGTAATTGAAAATGCTGCAGCATATAATTTTATAGAGACATCATGGAATTATCTTTTTGAATCATCTGAATTATTTGATAAAGTAAAAGATAAACCAATGTTCCTTCATCATCGTTGGGGTGATTGGTCTGAGACAAGATATCTATTTAATTTACCTTGGCAATATCAATGATTGAAAGTATTAATTATAAAGGATCTGAGTATCCACATTTTCAAACTATAGGTAATGCATCTCAGTTTGCTATTCCTTTTGCAAAACATGTGTGCAAAGGGTTTGGGTATGATATTGGATGTATGAAAAAGGAATGGTCTTTTCCTGGTTCATATCCAATTGATTTAAGTTTCTGCGATGAATGGAATTCTAATAACTTACCACCTCAAGATCCAGATTATATTTTCTCTAGTCATTGTTTAGAGCATGTTGATAATTGGGTTGATACTATGAATTATTGGTATGATAGATTAGTTGATGGAGGAAATTTGTTTCTTTATCTTCCTGATTACAGTCAAAAATATTGGAGACCTTGGAATAATAGAAAACATAAACACGTTTTTAGACCAGAGATTATTAAAGATTATATGATTGATAAAGGATATAAAAATGTTTTTATTTCTGGTATAGATTTAAATAATTCTTTTATGGCAATAGGTGGAAAATGAAACGAGTATTTGTGAATGGTACATTTGACCTTCTTCATCGAGGTCATTTAGAACTTTTGAATTATGCAAAAAATTGTGGAGATTATGTTTGTGTAGGAATAGATACTGATGATAGAGTTAGGGAAAAGAAGGGATCGACAAGACCTATATATAACCAAGAGGAAAGAAAGTTTTTTCTTGAAAATTTAAAGGCAGTAGATGAAGTTAGATTTTTCTCTGATGATGCTGAACTTGAAGGATTGGTAAAAAATTTTAAACCTCATATAATGATTGTAGGATCTGACTGGAAAGATAAGTCAGTTATTGGATCTTACTGGGCTGATAAATTAATTTTCTTTGATAGAATAGGTGATTATGCAACAACAAAAACAATTGAAAGTATTATTAATAGGTGATAGTTGTACTGATGTATATGTCTATGGAACTTGTGAAAGATTAAATCCAGAGGCACCAGTTCCTATTCTAAAATTTAATAGAAAAGAAATTACTAAAGGAATGGCATGGAATGTAAGAGAGAATCTTACTTCATTTGGAATGGAAGTTTATATTGCTACAAATGAAGAAACTATTACTAAGACAAGATATATTGATGAGAAATATAACCAGCAGATGTTAAGAGTTGATGATGAACCATCTGTTAAACCAATGGATTATCAATTACCCGATGGTGAATACGATGCTCTTGTAATATCTGATTATAATAAAGGTTTTTTAACAACAGAAAAAATATCTGAGATAGTTGATTCTTTTGATGGTCCTGTTTTTATTGATACTAAGAAGAATCAATTACCAAAGTTAGATGCATTTATAAAAATAAATGAGCATGAGTATAAAAATTTTGAAAGTCCTTTAGATAGTTTAATTATTACTAGAGGTGGTAAGGGGTGTGAATATAAGAATAAGTTGTATCCAGCAGATAAAGTTAATGTATTTGATGTTGTAGGTGCAGGAGATACTTTTCTTTCTGCACTGGTTTATTTTTATTTAAACTGTGGTACAATAGAAGAAGCAATACCATATGCAAATAAAGCAGCGGCAATTGCGGTTTCTAAGTTTGGAACCTATGTATTAACCCAAGAGGATGTGGAGACACTTTTATGAAAGTTTTAAATTTCCTTAGACCAGAGAATGGTTTAACTGAGGATCCATTATATTATTTGAATTTTGAGAAGTATGAAAATACTGCTAGAGATTGTTATCTTTTTATGGCAGATTTTTATGGTGATTTGTATTCTGGAAGATATGAAGATAAAGAGAAAGTTGCTCTTACATTAGAGGAACCTAATTTTTGTGTTATTCAAGGACCTAAAGCAGTTCTTCATGAGAAGGCAGATTCTATTTTAAGTTTATGTCCCTATACATCTGAACTATTTGACAATAGAACTTTTGTTTTCTTTCCTTTTAGTGAGGATTGGATTCCTGAAGAAATTGAAAAGACTATTGATGTATCATACTTTGGAAGTTTACCAACATCAGTTCCTTGGGCAAGTTATATACAGAATGTTTTCACCAAATATAATTTTAGATTTGGTCATTATAGTATGGGAAATGTTCCTAGATGTTCTTATGCTGATAAGATAAAAATGTTATCACAAACTAAGGTTGCAGTTGTTCATGGTTTGTGTAATATAGATCCTGGTACTGCATCTAATTATTATAATTTTCCTAAAGGTAATGAGAATAAAGCATTTTCTCATCTTGATAAAGGAATGGCACCTCAAGTTAAATCAAGAATGTTTGAATCTGCTTTTAGTAGGTGTGTTATTCTTTGTCAAAGAGATCCTTGGAATCCAATCGAATATTGGTTTGAACCAGAAAAAGAGTTTATGTATTTTGATAATGAAGAAGATCTTGATAAAAAAATAAATTTTATTATTAATAATTACGATCAATTTGACGATATGAGAAATAACGCTTATACCAAAGCTGTAAATAATTACACTACTAAACATTTTGTTGAGAGGTATTTAAAATAATATTATGCATAAATTTACTAAACAAAATCAATCTCCCTGGATTATTGATTTATATAATCAGTACTTTGCAGGTAAGAATGATGGTCTAAATGCTGCTTGGATAAAAACAAAGAAATGAAAAAGTTTATTGTAACGACAACGATCAACAAGCCCACAAGGGCAACCATGAATTTTTCAGCAATGCCTGGGTGGACTCTGGTTGTTGTTGGTGATAAAAAGACCCCACATCATCTCTATAAAGAACTAGACTGCATCTATCTGTCTCCAGATATGCAGGAACATGGTTGGAAAGAACTATCAGATACGATTGGTTGGAATAGTATTCAGCGTAGGAACATTGGTTTCGTCTATGCATATGAGCAAGGTGCCGATATTATTGCTACTGTTGATGATGACAACATTCCTTTTGAGAATTGGGGTAAAGATCTCCTCATTGGTAAAACTATTGAGTATGATCTTTATGAATCATCCACAGAAGTCTTTGATCCACTATGTGTAACTAATCATCCTGAACTATGGCATCGTGGATTCCCTATCCAACAGGTTCCAAATCGTCATGAGACTCGATATGCTGGAAAAGATGAACGTAAAGTTCTGATTCAGGCTGATCTATGGGATGGTGATCCAGACATTGATGCAATGGCACGTTTGTCAATGAAACCATGTGTCAAGTTCAACATTGAAAAACCTTATGGTTCATACTGCATCTCTCCATTCAATAGTCAGAATACTTTCCTGGCTCGTGAAGTGATTCCATACTATACAGTTCTTCCTCATGTTGGACGTATGGATGACATCTGGGGCGGTTACATTGCACAACTTAAGTTCCCTCAGAGTGTTGTGTATAACAAAGCATCTGTTTATCAAGATCGCAATGTACAAGACCTTGTAACCAATCTAGAGAAAGAGATTATTGGATATCGTTACACTCAAGATCTCCTATACAATCTAAATCAATGGAAGCAATATGTCCCTGAAGAAACTGTTGAATTCTATGAGGCATATCGGAGATGTTTCAAATGATTCGTTATGTCATTGACATTGACGGCACTATTTGTTTTCCTGGGGCAGGTGAAGGTCGATACACTCATGCTGTTCCGAGATGGGATAGAATTCAGGAAATAAATAAATTATATGATGAAGGCAACCATGTTGTCTATTCGACTGCTAGAGGTATGGGTAGATTTAATAACTCTCGCGAGTTAGCAGAGAAAGAATTCTACAACTTCACTGAGTCTCAATTGAAGTCTTGGGGGTGTAAGTACTATGAACTTCATCTTGGTAAACCTTCTGGTGATTATTACATTGACGATAAAGGAATGAATGACAATGACTTCTTCACAAAACGACCCGATAAAGTTTGTTCCTAAAGGATGGGGATACGAAAAGTGGATCACAAATGGTCCACTTTATTGTGGCAAAATTCTATGGTTCTGCAAAGGTAAACAATGTTCTTGGCATTATCATAACAAAAAGGATGAAGTTTTTTATGTACAAAGTGGAAAACTCATGGTATACTATAGTGAATTTGACGACTTTGAAATGGCATACGTCAAAGAATTAAATGCTGGAGAAAAGTTTCATGTTCCTGCTGGCATGAGACATAGAATGAGAGCATTAGAAGATACTGTAATGTTTGAGTTTTCGACTGAGCATTTTGATGAAGATAGTATTCGTATTGAAAAAGGAGACTGATGAACATTGCTATTTTAGGATCTGCCGGACAAATCGGTGCTTACTTAGAAGAGTATCTGAAGGAAAGGGGACATGATGTCATTGGAGTTGATATTGTTGATGGACCTCAGAATGATCTTCGAGTAACACCAAATACTTATGTTGAGAGTATCATTAAAAATTCAGACTTTGTATTTTTCCTCTCTTTTGATGTTGGTGGTTCTCGGTATCTGAAGAAGTATCAGCATACGTTTGATTTTATCAATAACAATACTCGTATGATGGCAAATACTTTTGCTTTGCTTGAGAAGCATCGTAAGAGGTTTGTATTTGCTTCATCTCAGATGAGTAACATGTCATATTCTCCTTATGGTGTTATGAAACGTGTTGGTGAATTGCATACTACCGCACTTAAAGGATTAACTGTTAAGTTCTGGAATGTCTATGGTATTGAGAACGATATGGAAAAGGCGCATGTCATTACCGATTTCATTCGTAAAGGATTTGAGGAAGGTAACTTTGAGATGATGACAGATGGCACTGAAGAACGTCAGTTTCTTTATGCTGAAGACTGTTGTGAAGCACTAGAAACTATCATGGAAAACTTCACTGACTTTAAACCGGAGGACCCTCTGCACATTACTTCATTCCATTCAACCACCATTAAAGATGTTGCATCAATTATCATGGGTCAATTTCGTTTGATTGATAAAGAAGTTCATATCAAACCTGGACTTGCAAAAGATAGTGTTCAGATGGATAAGAGAAATGAAGCAGACAATTATATTATGGGATGGTGGTTACCTAAAACGAATATGCAAGATGGAATTGCAAAAGTATTTAATGAAATGAAAAAAAATTATGACGATATCGTATAATCGACTGGGATCTAATGGACGACTTGGAAACCAAATGTTCCAGTACGCTGGTTTTAGGGGCATTGCTGCTAATCGTAAATTTGATTGGGTAATTCCTCCCGACAATGCAGAGTCAACTTGTAACTATGGATTGTTTCAATGCTTTGAGATGACTAATGTTGAGGAGAAGAATCTAGGATATGGTCCTTTTAATTGGCAAACTATCGATACTGGACTATTTCATTTTGATGAAGATCTATTCAACAACTGTCCAGATAATGTAAATCTTAATTCGTATTTCCAAACGGAGAAATATTTTAAAGGTATCGAAGAGCAGATCAGACAAGACTTTACTTTTAATCGAGGTATTGTATCTGACTGCGAGGAGATTATGAAAGACATTGGAGATGCAATTTTTCTTCATGTTCGTCGTGGTGATTATGTTGCAACACCAAATCATCATCCAGTACAACCAATTGGGTATTATGAGGAGGCATTGAGTAAGTTTGATTCTGATATCCCAGTTCTAATTTTTTCTGATACACTTGATTGGGTTGGGAAACAAAAATTATTTGATAGCGATCGGTTTCTACTATCTGAGAATCATGTTAAGTATCCTAATAAGATTAAGTTGGGTGATGGATCAGTTCAGCAATCTTTGGTTCCATATTGGGACCTGTGCTTGATGTCTATGTGTAAGGGTGCTATAATTGCTAATAGTAGTATGAGTTGGTGGGGTGCTTGGTTGCAGAATGGTGCAGGTAGAGTTATTGTACCTGAGATGTGGTTTGGTAGTGCATATGCTCACTATAATATGAATGATCTTATTCCTAAGTCCTGGGAGAAAATTTAATGCTTACTTTTAACAAACTTGGAAAATCTGGTAGACTAGGAAACCAAATGTTTCAGTATGCTGCTTTGCGTGGTATTGCTGCTAATAGAGGGTTTGATTGGGCAGTTCCTCCTCCAGGAACTTCTGGTATCGATGAGTTTGGTACTGAAAACAACTACTGCATGTTTGAGACGTTTAAATTGCCATATGCCACTCCAGAGCATCATGGTGTTTCTGATACTCAACGTTGGGCAGTCTGGAAAGAATTTCACTTTAATGAAGATCTTTTTAATCATTGTCCAGATAATGTAAATCTGGATGGATATTTTCAAACTGAAAAGTATTTTAAGAACATCGAAGATGAGATTCGTAAGGACTTTGAGTTTCAGGATGATATCTATGGACCCTGTAAGGAAATGGTTGATAGTCTTGGTGAGGATAGAATGATCTTTCTTCATATCCGCAGAGGTGATCCCAAACTTCCTTGGGCATATGTAAATTTGCAAAATGCACATCCAGTTCAGACTTGGAAATATTATGAAGAAGCATTGGCACAATTTCCAGATAATATTCCTGTACTAGTATTTTCTGATGTTATTGAGTGGTGCCAAGAACATGAGTTCTTTAAACCCGATCGATTTATCATGTCTGAAACTACTGATGAGTTCGCTGATGGGCAGAGAGTTCCTTGGACTGATCTGTGTTTGATGAGTTTGTGTACTGATGCAATTATTGCTAACTCATCTTATTCCTGGTGGGGCGCCTGGTTGATGGCAAATAAGGATAAGAAAGTGGTTGCACCAAAGAATTGGTTTGGTTCACAGTTTTCTCACTACGACATGAGTGATCTTATTCCAGAGGGTTGGATTGAATTATGAATGATTTAACGTATATTCTCCCTACAAGGATCGAGTCAGAAGATCGTCTTAAGAATATTATTACTTCAGTATCTTACCTTCTCAAGAATTTTCCTGAGGCGAAGGTAATTGTAAAAGAAGTAAGTGAACGAGCAACATTTAAGTTCAGAGCACTTCCCGAAATTAGGAAAATTGCAAGTACAGATAATCTCAAATATGTTTTTGAGGAAAGCAATGATTTTTTATTCCATAAAACACGAATACTGAATGATCTGATCATGCTTGCTAAAACAAGTGTGATTTGTAGTCATGATGTGGATGTTGTATATCCAGTATCCAGTCATCAGAATGCCTATAAATTAATCAAAGATAATCAGTTTGATGTTATCTATCCATATGGATGTGGTATATGGCAGTATCAAGTTGATTATCCCATAGAGATTTTTCAAAAGTTTTTGAAAAGTGGATTTGATATTAATGTTATTCAACCAAGATGTAGAACAGAGTCTTCCACTATTGGGTGGACTCAATTCTATAGTAAGGATGCGGTTCTTAGGGGTGGTCTGTGGAACGAGAATTTTCTCTCCTGGGGTGCAGAAGATTGTGAGTTTTATTTTAGATATAACATATTGGGTTTCCGTGTTGGGAGAATTAATGATTGGATTTGGCATTTTGAGCATGGTAGAACTCACAACTCTCACTACCATAATCCAAAATTTATGGACAATAATAATTTGTGGCAGTGGTTGAAGAATCAAGATAAAGAAACTATAATCAAATATATAAACGAACAAGAGTACGTGACACGGAGATTTAAAGATGCTGGCATTTAATCATATAGGAAACTTGGGTCGTTTGGGAAACCAGATGTTTCAGTATGCCTCTTTAAGGGGTATTGCGGCACGTCGTGGTTATGATTTTAGTATTCCTAATTCCAACTTTTCTGATGAATGGAGAACTCATCAGTTGTTTGAGGTTTTTGATCTGGTTCATTTGTCCAAACAAAATATTAGATTTTTGGATGGTGGACATGCTCCTGTTGCATCGGAAAAGCACTTTCATTTTGATCAAGAGCTTTTTGATCAGTGTCCTAATGAAGTTTCTATTTTTGGATTTTTTCAGTCTGAAAAATATTTCAAACATATTGAGGAAAGTATTCGAGAAGATTTTACATTCAGGAGTCATATACAAGAACCATGTAATGAAATGATGGGAGATCTTGATGATGTTCTTGCATTACATGTTCGTCGTACAGACTATTTGACAAATAATTTAAATCATTATAATCTTGATTTGGATTATTATGAAAGAGCACTGGAACATTTTGATAATCAACAGGTGATTGTATTCTCCGATGATCCAGAATGGTGTAAAGAGCAGAAGTTATTTTCTGATGATCGATTTATGATATCCGAATCCGGAGATAATAAAATTGATCTATGCCTCATGTCTATCTGTACACATCATATTATTGCCAACTCATCATTTTCTTGGTGGGGTGCTTGGTTGGCAAGAAGTAAACAAGTTGTAGCTCCATCAACTTGGTTTGGACCTAATAATGCCGATAAAGATACCAAAGATCTTTTACTAAAATCCTGGATTGTAATTTAATGGACAAAAATAAAGCAGCATACAAACTTAAAGGACTTCCTCCGATTTATTACATCAATCTTGATGGTGAACCAGAAAGAAAGATGTATATGGAGGCACAATTAAAATATTGGGAGATAGAAGACTATACTCGTATTACTGCTTATGACGGTCGTGAAGACGATCTGAGTGATATCCTTAAAGGTAAATACCCTGACATGGTTTCGTCTGGTGAGATTGGATGTGTGACCTCTCATCTTAAGGCAATCAAGTATTGGTATGATACGAGTGATACTCCTTATGCAATCATGATGGAAGATGATTGTAGTTTAGATACTGTAAAGTGTTGGAACTTTACATGGAAAGATTTTATCGCAAAAGTTCCATATGCCTGGGATGTAATTCAACTTGCAATTATTTCTACAGGTGATATAC
>MDTB01133576.1_pt1 | contig 13201 bp, 15 predicted proteins | sample 811161 | NCBI WGS metagenome assembly MDTB01 (sample SAMN05326650, study PRJNA326480) | marine metagenome | isolation source: seawater | place: Mediterranean Sea | collected 2009 | reverse complement strand
ATTTGTAAGAATACAGACTTCTTTTTCTGAATTATGCAAAGACTTACATTGCCGTTCAAATACCCTCGCATCATTTCTAAAGTATCCGCTTATAACATGACAAACTTTCATTTTTTAAACTTTTCTTGGTAAACAATATAAAATTATTATCATTGCTAAAAGTCCTCCAGATATAACAGCGATAGAAATATTTAAATTTAATAATAAAAAACTTACAGTTGCTGTGACTATAAAACTAACTGATGTTGCCAAATTTTTTGTTGCTCCATCTAAAAGTTTGAGTATAACAATAGTAATAATAGGAAAAATCAAAATTCCGAAAAGCCCTAAATTCATCATTGCATCTGAAAATAATCCGCTGTTAGCTCTAGCATAATAATCATTGTTATGAAAGTCAGCTATTATCATATGAATTGGCCTATCATAATTTGATTGAGTAAAAATTCTTAAAAATGATTGTCTAAAATAATCGGGTTCAAAAGTTGTAAAAAAATCGTAGTAAACGAAATGAAATTTAGCCGGTATAAAAAAAATTCTATAGCTAGTAAACATAGTTGTAATGGCTGTATTTAAAAAATAGAACTCAATTAAGGTAATTGATGTTGAAAACAATATCCCAAAAATAAAAAATCTATGAAGAGATAAATTTTTTTTAATAAAAAAGTATGCAAAAAAAACTAAGATTAAAAGTAAAAATAGCTGCTTAGAAGCTGTAATCCCAAAATTTAGTAAAATCAAGAAACCTAAAATAAACCCAAAAAATATCTTGCCTCGACTCAGCAGATATATCATAAAAATAGGAAATAAATTATCTGCTGCATGTTGTAAATATCCTATAAATGCAAAATTTGTATATTCCCTAGCTTCAACCCTTACGCCGTAGATAAGTGCAGAATCAAAAATATTAAATAAAAGTCTAAAACCTGTATTTGTCCAAGATATATAAATAATAGAAAATCCCATGAGAACTATGATGCTGTATAAGAGAATATCTGATCTAAATCTTTTGAATAAATCTAGATTTATTACAGGAAATTTTAAGCAAAGGACAAAAATTAAAATCCAATATAGCCAAATGCTAAGTATGAAACTAATTGGGTAATCTCCATATGCGTATATCAAGCTAGAAGTAGGAATGATAGATATTAATGCAAGAAGAAAAACGATATTGTATGAAATTGTTTTTCCGTAATAAATTTTAGATATAAATGGAAAAAAAGAAATTAAAAATATCCAAGAAATAATTTTCGAAAAATTATTGGGATTGAATTCAAATGGATTCTCATAGTTAAAAACAAACTTAGTAACTATGTAAGACTCATCACAAAGAATTCTAAAAAAAATAAGGCTTAAAAATAGAAAAAGAGTCTCTTTCTTGAGGTTCAAATAGATTGAAGGGCTAATCCCAAATGTATTTTGATTAGAATTCGGAGATATATTTGAAACCATTATTCGCTATTTTTTTGCATAAAAGTAAGAAAGTAAAATGTAAATTACAAATGAAAAGCTACATGAATATGTCATTAGATATAAAGTTATTTTCATATTTTCAAAAAATGATGTTCCTAAAACCAGTGCGATGCAAAGAGAAATAATGAAAAATATTTGCCATACAAGAGCTATATGCATTTTTTTTACTACTACAAAAATGTCTTTAAAAGCCATGCTTATAAAACTAAAACAAAATAGCGGCACCATAATTTGAGAATATTCTCCAGCTTGAATCCACTCTTCTCCTAAAAAGTATTTGAAAAAATTTGGTAAAATAAAATAAAGTAATCCAAATCCTAAAAAAGAAATTAACGACACTGGAATCAAAAGTTTCAAATATAAGGGGCGACAATTTCCTGAAAGTTCTATATCTTCAATAGCTCTCTGCTTAAAAACATCTTTAATTGCTGCACTAAAAATTGTGATTGGAACGTAAAGGATTGATGAAACGATTGCAACAAATCCTAATTGCGTACTTCCAAAAAAGGCGCTAATAAAAAAAATATGTATTGAGCCAGAGAGGTTACTTATAATTTGATCTGGCATTGCATATTTAGGAAAATCAGGAATTTCCTTTGGAGATTCCTTAACTTCTTTTTTAGATATTTCCCTATAAAATTTTTTTTCTAAATTAAAAAAACGAATAAAAATAAATGTAACGATAAAAATTTTTCCTAAAATATCTCCAATAATTAATCCTCCAGATTTTAAGAGGTTTGCTAATCCAAAAAAGAGTTTAAAAAGTACATTGCTTATTGTGTAGAGAGCTTTATTTAGACTTAAACTTGGAAAGTATTTATATTTTATGAACCATTCATTTGAAATGTTATAAATTATTGCTCCAAAGGAGATAAGAGGGACTGTTAAAAGCCAATATTTCAAATTTGGTTCGTTTAAAAGATTAACAATTAGATTATTGAATACAACAAAAATTATAAAAAAACCGGTTAGGAAAATAATAGACCTTATAAAAATATAAACAACTAAATTTATAGATGATTTTTTTGACTTAGATAATATTATCCCTCCTTCGTAGGCACCCGAAGATATAACAGCAATAATGGGAACTAAAGATGTAACAATTGCTAATAATCCAAATTCTGCGGGCGAAAAAATTCTTGCTAAGATAGGATAGCTTATCATTGGAAAAGCTTGGGCTATTCCTGTTCCAAGTGTCACTACTAAAGTGTTTTTTATGAGAGGACTATTATTTAGTCTATTGGAAAAATACGAAAAGGGGTTTTTTTTAATCAACTTTAATTTCCTAGACCACAAAAATCTAATTCAATTTTTTTTGGGTCTGAATTAAAAAGATTAAAAAACTCAGTATGACTCACAAGCCATATAACTATGTCTGATTTTCTATAAGCATTTTTAATGTTTGTAAGTTTAAAAGTAGGATGTTTCTTTAAATTTGGCTCACATATAAAGACTTGTCCACAAAAAAAATCAATAATATCTTTTGAGATTTCTGCTGAAGCAGATTCTCTCAGGTCATCTGTATTAGGCTTATAACTTAATCCCATTAGTGAAACTTTAGGAGGAATCTTATTTTTCTTAGTAAAATTTTTTATTTCTTTTTTAATTTTTTTAATACACCATTTCGTTTTTGATAGATTGGTTTCTCTTGCGGTTTTTATAAACTTCGTGTGATTTGGAAAGTCAGATATTAAAAAAAGAGGATCTACTGGAATACAATGCCCCCCTACACCGCTTCCAGGATTTAAAATGTTTACTCTAGGATGCTTATTTGCAAGAGAAATCAACTCATGAGTTTTAATCCCTACTTCGTCACAAATCATAGAAATTTCATTTGCAAAAGCTATCTGAGAATCTCTGAAAGCATTCTCAGTTAACTTGCTCATTTCAGCTGTAACAGGGTCAGTTATGAAAATCTTTCCTTTGACAAAACGCTTGTAAAAATTTGCTGCTTTCTTTGAAGATATATTATTTATTCCGCCAATAATCCTATCGTTTTTAATCAACTCGTTATAGGTATTTCCAGGTAAAATTCTTTCGGGGCAGTATGCAAGAAATATTTCATTCTTTAAATCTGGTCGTTTTGAATATATTACTTCTAAAATTTTATTTGTAGTGAATAAGGATATCGTAGACTCAATGATTATTAAATTTCCTGATTGAAGCAAAGGAATAATTGAATTTAGTGCAGTATACACATACGACAAATCGATTTTTTTATTTTTTTTAAATGGAGTAGGTACAACAATAAAAAAAATATCTGATTTTTTTGGCTTCGAAGAAAGTTTGAGCCTCCCTGAACTTATTGATTTAGAAAGAATTTTATTAATCTCTCTATCTTGAAAATTATGAGAGCCTTCTTTTAATTTTTTTATTTTTACTTTGTCTGTATCAACGCCTAAAACCTCGAAACCACTTTCTGAAGCAATTGCCGCCGTTGGAAGTCCGACATAGCCCAAGCCTAAGAATGTTGCTTTCATGTTTTTTATTTAATTTAAGTAAAAATTTCTTATTTCATTTGAAATATAAATAACTTCTTCGTTTGTTAATTGAACGCTTGAAGGAAACCATAAGCCTTTTTTTCCTATTAATTCTGAATTCGGTAAAGAAATTTTTTGATCATAGGCCTTTTGTTTATTTAGAGGAGGATACATAATTCTAGTGCCAATATTTTTTGATTTTAAATAATCAATTAGGCTTTCTCTGTTTTCAACCATTGCATCTATAAACCACGGAGTTGTATATTTAAGGTCATGATTAAATAATTTTATCTCATTTAGATCTTTTAGGTTTTTTTGATACAGACTCCAGATTTCTTTTTTTCTAACAATTCTATGCTCTAGTTTCTTCATTTGCTCTATACCTATGCACGCCTGAAGCTCAGTAAATTTAAAATTAAAACCTATTTCATCATGTATATCATTACCTCCACTTGTTCTTCCAAAGTCTTTTAATTTTCTTATTTTCTTTGCAAGAATGTCGTCATTTGTTACCAATGCTCCTCCTTGACCAGTTGAAATAATTTTTGGAGAAGAAAAAGAAAAGCTACCTATTACTCCTTCTGTACCAATATGATTTCCATTAGGAAAAAAAGATCCTAATGATTGTGCTGCATCCTCAATTAGAGGTATTCCCTTTTCTTTAGAAAGAGAAACATATGAATCTATTGATTCTTTGGGATACCTTCCATTAGAAGAGACTAAAATAATAGCCCTAGTTTTAGGAGATATTTTTTTTACAATTTCATTGTAATCAATACATAATGTTTTTGGTTCAACATCTACAAAAACTGGCTTTGCCCCAAGCATTTTTACTGAGTTTGGAGTAGCTACCATTGTAAAGTTTGGAACAATGACCTCATCGTTTGGTTTTATTCCAAGAGCAATTGCTGCTAGCGTCAGGCTTATGGTTCCGTTATTTACAACAATACAATGCTTTGAAGAAGTAAAATCAGCAATTAGAGATTCAAATTTTTCTGTTCTTTTGTACTCAGTTAAAAAGCCATCCTCCTCCATGTAATCCATAAGAGCTCGCTTTTCTTCCTCTCCAAAAAGAGGTCTCATTTGCATAATAAATTTTTCAGACATGACTATTGATTAAAATTTTGTTTTATCTGTATCAACGTCAATAAAAGGGCCATTTTTGGTTTCAATTATTTTGGTATTGTCTTCTAAAATTTTATAGCCATGTCCTCCATAAGCAAAAATAGCTAAATCTCCAGTATGTAATATGAAATCATCAAACTTATCCTGTTCTTCTGTATATAAATCAACTTTCATTGAACCTTGTTTTACATATACGCATTCCTGCGTTCTAAAAGCTTCTCTTTTAAAGTTTTTATGCACATGTTTATCTAACTCTTTTCCTTTTTGATACCACCAAGAGCCAACTTGAACAAACATTTCATCAGGAGTGACAAAATTTAGTCCTTCAACCCAATCTTGATCTCTGTAAATAATGGCTATGATTTTTTTATTATTTTTTATAATTTTCATTTATGTTCATCTCTTTCAGATAGAGTCGGATTTATTGTAGGCCAATTTATATTAATTTTTTCGTCATCCCATTGAAGAGAAAATTGTTCATTTGCATCAAGGTACTCCCCTTCATATGAAAGTTTATAGTGATATAAAGCTTCACTACTTTTAACATAAAAAGCATTTCCCATATTTGGAGGAATAAGAATGATTTTATTTATAGATCCTTCTAAATCAAAACTTTGCCATTTCAAGTAGGTTTTTGAATCCTTCCTTAAATCTACCACAACTTGCATAATCTCTCCAAAAACACAGGAAACCAATTTCCAAGATTTGTTATCTCCATGGATTCCCCTCAATACATTGTGCTTTGATAAGGAGAACTTATCGTGCTCGAAAGATACATCGCTTGGAAGAATTTTCTTTAAATTTGTATCAAATGAAGTCCATATATACCCCCTTTTATCAGTTGAAATAGAGGAAGAGAGTTCCCAAACTCCTTTTAAAACATCAGACTCATTTGCATTAAATTCAGATTTCATTCTTTTCCTCCAAAAGAATCGTTATTCAAATCATAATCTACCATTTTTTTTACTAGTTCTTTTATAGTTGTTTCTGCCTTCCATCCTAAAATTTTTTCTGCTTTTGATGAATCTCCAAGAAGAAATTCCACTTCAGCAGGCCTAAAATACTTTTCATCAACAGAAACAACTATCTTTCCGCTCTCTTTTAAAACGCCTACTTCCTCAAGGCCTTTGCCTTCCCAAACGATCTTCATCCCTGCGGCTTCGAAAGCTAGTTCAGCAAACTCTCTTATTGAATGTGATTTACCTGTGGCTGCAACGAAATCTTCCGGTTTGTCATGCTGTAACATTAACCACATTAAATCTACGTATTCTTTCGCATAACCCCAGTCTCTTTGTGCATTCAAATTTCCTAAATAAATACAGTCCAGTTCATTTTTCTTTATTTTTGCTACACCCTTAGTAATTTTCTTAGTAACAAAAGTTTCTCCTCTCCTTGGAGACTCATGATTAAATAATATTCCGTTACACGCGAATAAATCATAAGCTTCTCTGTAGTTTACAGTTAGCCAATAAGCATATAATTTAGCTATGCCATAAGGAGATTTTGGATAAAAAGGTGTTTTTTCATTTTGAGGCTCTGTTCCTTTTATTCCACCAAATATTTCAGAAGTAGAAGCTTGATAAAATCTAGGCCTTTCTTTTAGATTATTTATTACATCTAATAGGCGCAAAGTTCCCAAAGCGTCTACATCAGCAGTATATTCTGGTATTTCAAAAGATACTGATACATGAGATTGAGCTGCTAAGTTATAAACTTCATGAGGTTTAATTGTTGAAATTAAATTATGAAGATTACTTGAGTCAGTTAAATCTCCATGATACGTAAACAAATTAGGGTTTGAGAAAAACCTATCAATCCTTTGAGATGTAAATACAGAGCTTCTTTTAAGAATTGCGTGCACTTCATAATCTTTTTCTAATAAAAGTTCTGCTAAATAAGAGCCATCTTGTCCAGATATTCCTGTAATAAAAGCTTTTCTTTTCATATCAAATATTTATTTAAGATCTTTAATTATGTTTAAAATTCTTTTGGAAGATTTTCCATCTCCATATGGATTTTCTTTTTTTGCCATCAAATTATATTTTTTTTCATCGTCGAGAAGTAAAAAAGATTCCTTAATAATTTTTTTCTTACTTGTTCCTACCAATTTTATTGCGCCGGTTTTCAATGCTTCTGGTCTTTCAGTTTTATCTCTCATAACCAAAACAGGTTTGTTTAATGACGGAGCTTCTTCTTGAATTCCTCCAGAATCAGTTAAGATGAAATAAGATTTTTCCATTAAATAAACAAACTTAAAATAATCAAGAGGTTGTAAAAGGTGAACATCGTTTACATTTTTTAAAATTTTTGAAACAGTTTTTTTAACATTTGGATTTAAATGAACAACATAAATAACTTGAACCTCTTTAGTTGAAATCACCTTTATTGCCTCACAAATATTTTTGAGACCTTCTCCAAAATTTTCTCTCCTATGGCCTGTTACTAAAATTAGCTTCTTATTTTCATCTAAAAAATTAAATTCCTTTCGCAATTTAGAAATTAATTTTTTATCTCTCTTAATTTTTTTCTTAATCTGCAATAAAGCATCAATCACCGTATTCCCTGTAATGAATATTTTATTTTTTTGAACTCCTTCGTTAATTAAATTTAAAGAAGCTTCTTTTGTTGGAGCAAAATGGTAGTCAGAAATTTTTGAAACAAGTTGTCTATTAGCTTCTTCAGGCCAAGGAAAATTTAAATCGAAAGTTCTCAAACCTGCTTCAACATGCCCAATAATTTTTTTTTGGTTAAATGACGCTAAAGCTGAATAAACTGTTGTTGCTGTGTCTCCGTGAACGAGAATCATATCCGGATTATAGTCCTCAATTACAGAATCTATCTTTCGGAAAATTTCAGAGGCTAGGGAGTTTAAAGTCTGTTCTGTCTTCATGATATTAAGGTCATAATGAGGTTTAATCTTGAATAGGTTTAATACTTGATCAAGCATTTTTCTGTGTTGTGCGGTGACGCATACTTTAAGTTTCAATTTTGAATCTCTTTGAATTAAATCGATCAAAGGAGACATTTTTATTGCTTCTGGCCTAGTTCCAAGGATTACTAAAACTTTCATAAATAAAATTTATTTATTTTTTTTATAAAAATGAAAGAACAGTGAGTAAAAAACTCCTAGAAATCCTCCTAAAAGAAACCCTAATATTGCATAAAGCTTTCTTGAAGGACTATATTTACCTTCCGGAATATAAGGAGGATCTATAGGCTCTAAAAGATAATTATCGCTTACATCAGAGATCATCAATATTCTTAATTGGGCTTTAATCAAATCATTAATGGAATCTCTAACATCTTTGCTAGGCGTTTTGCTGAGAATGTTGTTAAGGTATTCTAGAGCATAATTTGCTTCAGCTTTATCTTGATTTTTTGATATTAAATTAATTTCATCTATTGCGGTCTTTATGAAAATGGAAGCAAATTCTGGCGATCTGTGAAAAAAACTGATTTCTAAAAATCCTGACTCAGAATTAACATCGGCATTAAATCTAGCATTCAAGGCATCAAAAAACTCCAATGCGGTGGGTTCGTGTAATTTCCCATCTCGAATTAAAGTCCATTCTTCCCTGGAGGGATTGTAAATATTTTGATCATACTCAATAGTTTGATTTATTGAGTCATATTTTTTAACTGCAAAAAAGTTTTGTTTAATACCATCTATTTCAGAAAGATGTTTTGCAAAAGATTTTGATTTTAGTTTTTCTATAATTAAAAAAGTATCATCTCCTCCCTGAGAGAGATTAATACCAACTAAGGATGCTATTCCTCCATATCTAGAGGCTAAAGATGATAAATTGCTGGATGAATCATCTTTAGATCTAATTTCATATAGAGCTTCTGCTTTGTATACATTCTGAATGGTTAAAGAATATGCTATAAAAATAACTGAAAAAATAAAAGTTGAGAACGTAATTAAATATTTTTTTTCCCAGATTACTAAAATTATCTCTCTTAAATCTATTTCACCTGAGAAAAGACTAGAATTTGTTTCGTCATTGTTATTCATGTTTCTGCAGCACCATCTATGTTTAAAATTGAGCCATTAATGAATGGACTTTTAACAATTGCATCTATTAAGTTAAAAACTTCTTGAGGAGTGCCCAATTTTTTTTGCGGGATTGACTGAAGATATCTTTCTTGAAGAGATTTATCAAGGTTATGAAATAATCCAGAATCAAAATAACCTAAACTTAAAATATTAGATGTTATTCCAAATCTTCCATACTCATTTGCAATATTATTACTTAATCCAATTAAAGCTGACTTAGAAGAGCCATAAACAGATGAGCCTTTTGAGCCTGAAGATGCCTTTGATGAAGAAATATGAATGATTCTCCCCCACTTATTTTTAATCATTATAGGAAGTAAAAGCTTACATAAATAAAAATTTGCAAAAACATTTACTTTAAAAGACTTTAAAAGGTCCCTTTCTTCAACATCAACTAACAGTGAGTCTTTATTATAGGCAGCAAAGTTAATCAAAATAATATTGTTTAAATTTTTTTTAATTTTAAAATAGAAATTTTCTATTTCAGTTTTTTTTGATAAATCTACTTTTTTTAAGAGAGTAAATTTTTTTGAATTTTCTGGTCTTTTCTTATTAAAGGTACCAAAAATAAAATTATTCTTTGACAACTTATCAACCGAATATCTTGCTAAAGAAGAATTAGAACCTAAGAAAATAAACTCCTTATTTTTAATATTCAACAATTGTTGCACCATATGATAAACCTACTCCAAAACCACAACAAACAATTTTCATTCCTCTTTTGATTTTTTTATTTTCTATTAAATCTCTCATTAAAATGGGTATGGTTGAAGAAGTCGTATTCCCATAAAAGTGGGAGTTTCTAGGTAATTTATTGGATGGTATTTTTAATTTTCTTTGAATATTATCTAAAACAACATTACTTGCTTGATGAAATAAAAAGAAATCTATTTCTTCAACACTTAAATTACTTGTTTCTAAAAGTTCATCGACCAGCTTAGGTATATTTGCCATAGTAAAAAGCAAGACAGCCTGGCCATCCATGAAAATATTTGATTTTTGATTTGCATATTTTTTTGATGATCCGCTATTTCTAAAAATCAATTTTTCATATCCTGAACCGTCTGTGCCAAAAATAAAATTGCCTATTCTAGAGGAATTAGAACTTTTGAGAATTGTTGCGGATCCGCCATCGCTAAAAATAGGTTGAGTAGCCCGATCGTTTTTATTCAAGAATTTTGTATAAGTCTCCCCACATATAATGAGAATGTTCTGAAATGCAGATGATTCAATAAAAGAACTTGCCACTGATAAAGCATATATATACCCGGAACAACCCATATTAATATCAAAGGCTGAAATGTTTTTTCTTAATCCTAAGATATCCTGAGCAATACACGCATTACTAGGAAGAAGATAATCAGGGGTTTGTGTAACGAATATACAACAGTCAATTTCTTTAAGTTTTTGTTGAGTAAATTTCTTTGCTGCTTCGACTCCCAAAGTAAGAGATGTTTCTTCATCAGATGATATATATCGGAACTTAACGCCGACTTTTTCATAAATTTTGTCAACATCCCAATCGGGGTTATTTTTTTTTAAATTTTGTAAAGTTTCTTTTTTTGCAGCAAGATGATAATTAATCTCATCTATCTTGGCTTTAATCATAAAGATTATTTTCTCTAAGAATCTTTATTAATTCTTTACATGAGGTAGCCTTTGAAATGTCGTCAATATTTGAAGTTTCGCCATTAGAAATCTCATCTAAAGAAGTCAAAATACTTAGACTTCCTAACGAATCCCATTCATCAATATTATCAATAGATGATTCTATGTTTACAAAACTAGAATCAATATCAAGAGCCTTAGAAATAGCTTGAAATAATTCTTTTTCGGAAATTTTGGTCATTTATCTTACTAACTCCAAATCACGCTCATTATACACTTTATTTTTAAAGTCAGTATAAACAGGGTTATAAAACCTACATCCTTCAAAATGATAATGAGTGACCATGCTTTTTCTTGTTAACTCTTTGTTTTTTCTTTTGAAAGCTCCATGAAGAAGATTGGCAGACCATATTAAACATTGGCCTTTTTTAATAATTACTGGCTCAGGTTTCAACTTTAATTCATTAATTTGATTACGAATATAATCTTCGTATATGGAATAATTTTCTTTAAGTATTTTAAGATTTTTAGGAATATTCAAACTAAGCTTTTCCTGATTAACATTAGGCAAAGAAAAGGAATTAGGTACTACTTGCAAAGGTCCAGAATCCTCATGAATGTCTTCCATAGCAATCCAGGCTCCACATAAATATCTTTCAGGAATAGAGCCAAAATGCCAGTAATCGCTATGAAGAGGTTGCTCAGTAGAGGCAATAAAATTAATTGTAGAAAAAGGCAAGGGTTTTCTTTGATATGTTAGCTCCAGAAAATTCAACACATTCTTATTATTAGCAAGCTGAGCTATTTCATCAATTTGTTTCCAAGCTTCAACAACTCTTGGGCTTTCATTGTAATGATAATACTTTGGATTTTTACTAACTTTATCTTGAAGTATGAGTTCATCTAATTGATTGAGGGCAAAATCAATAACTTTTTCTTCAATCTTTAAATCTAATACCGTATAACCTTTTTGAGAAAATTCTTCTATATTTTTATAGAACGGACCATTCTTTTCATAAAGCTGATCTTCTATTGAAGAATTCTTTTCTTCAAACCAAGGTATTTTATCATTTAACATTATTTAATTATAAGCTATGTAGACACTAGTTGAAGCCACCAACAAACCAAATTTTTCTTGAAAGTCTATGTAACCATTTAATTTTAATTTTTCAAGTTTATTTCTTTCACTCTGCATAGCTTCTGGTAAAGGCCAATCTTTTTTAAGAACTAATTCAACATTATCAAAATAATTTTTTGCCGCTTTTAAAATTAAAGCAACATTTGATAATGAAATTACTGGAAAAAATAGCCTTCCACTTTCTTTTAAATAAGATGGAGCATTCTTAAGAACTTTTTTAGTTAGAAGATCTCCATTTACGCCACTTTCACATGAAATGTTTTTAAACCATGGAGATAAATCAGCTACTTTTGAAGAAATACCTGATACATCATCTACAATATAATCAAACTTTCTATTCCAACTTGAAAATAAATTTGATTGCTTTACTTCAATATCGACTTGGTTGATTTTTGAATTATTACTTACAACCTTCTCTACTGTCTTGGAGATATCAGAAGCATGAAACGAGTGACTAAATTTAGATATTTTGCTTAAAGCAATAGCAACTACTCCTGACCCGCATCCTAAATCAAGGATGGATGAATCTTTAGAGATATTTTTGCTCACACTTTGAATAATTAAATTGGTTGTAAATGTTGGTTGAAATGTAAAATCGTCTAGCTCTAATTTAATAGAGATATCATCATTAACTTTATATTCATTCATTGTTCTTGATGAATTTATTCTTTAGCTCATTTATTTCAGTTTCATTTCTATAACCAAACTTTTTAAAACTTCTTTGTTTAGGGCCTATTACAGCAAAATTTTCAACATCCCTGTCTATCAAAGTTTGGGCAGTTGCAACAACATGTTTTCCGATAGTTACTCCCGGAAGAATGATGCAATGAGATCCTAGTTTTGCACCTTCTTTAAGAAAGACTTTACCATTGATAATTTTAGAATATTTTTCATCAATAGAAGGACTCATCAAAGTGGGAGAGATAAAATCCTCAACTGCAGAAAAGACAGAAGTGTGTGAAGATAATCCTGTAAAATCTTCCATAGTTATTCCATATCCACCGCTTAAATTGCAAAAACAAGATATGTGAATATTTGACCCTAAAATAATTCTCCCTTTAAAAATAGAGAAGTCATCAATTCTTACATTATCTCCAAGACGACCTTGTTCTATTGAATAAAATTTAGCTAAAGAACTGACTTTGACGTTTTTTCCTATTTTATTAAATCCTAATTTTTTGAGTTCTTCTGAAGAGTAATACATTTTTTCTTTTTGGTACCCGGGGCCGGACTTGAACCGGCACGAAGTCGCCTTCGAGGGATTTTAAGTCCCTTGTGTCTACCAATTCCACCACCCGGGCATATTTGAAAACAATTGTATAT
>MDTB01034627.1_pt1 | contig 13201 bp, 14 predicted proteins | sample 811161 | NCBI WGS metagenome assembly MDTB01 (sample SAMN05326650, study PRJNA326480) | marine metagenome | isolation source: seawater | place: Mediterranean Sea | collected 2009 | reverse complement strand
AGTCGGTTGCAAGAAAATCCTCAAAAATTTCGAACTTGCTTTATCGGTTAATGGGCCTGCCTATGCTATATACAAAGGGGCTTTGTTCTACTTTGTGATTTTGCGCGAATGACTAAGATGGCAGTATGCAAAATTCTTCAACGCTTGATAACATCACGCTTAAATAGGGAATACTGACTGTCTCCATCAATGGTTTAAACAGGGATGGACAAGATGTGCAAGAAGGGATAATTTAAATGAGTTGGAATTTACAATTCTGGGGTAAAAATGTTAAGGTTATTCGCCGTCCTGCTATTCATTTTTTCAGCAAACCATGCTAGCGCAGATGAGTGTGCTGCTGCTTGCCGTTTTGTCGAGGAAGAAACCGGAGAATCCTGCGAAGATGTAGCCGCCGGGCTTGAAGAAATAGAAGGTTATTGCGGCGAAAATCAGGACTGTTGGATTGACTCTCTTGTGGAAGCAGGAGAAGGCGAGATAGGTCGCGGAGACGCTGCTGAATTTCTCGAAAAGCTCCTTAGTTTTGATTGCGACGCTTGAAGTAAGGAAATGAGCGTAAGTCTAAGATAATAACTTAACTCTGTTTCCATTATAAGTAGTTTTCGTTTGATCAAGTAGTCGTTTTGAAAATAGTGGTACACCTAGCGATAATGCGCGGAAATGCAGAAGTGAAGAAGATACTGTGATGGTAATCATCAATAATTTCCTTTTGAAATCGTTGAATTTGCCAGAATCAAGATGCCTATCGCGTATAAAATCTAAAAAATGATATGGAAGCTATTTATCATCTAAACGATAAATTTGAGATCGATGAGCTAGCCGCTTAAAGTAGTTAAAATGTTCTCAAACTTAATCATTATATCTTAATTCCTTCACTGCCTTATAGGCTGAAGAAAAACCTCGAAGTGAAAATTGAACTTGGCCATTTCTATAACTAAGATTTAACCAATGGGCTTTTTCCATATTATTTTTTATCGCAACGATCAATTCAACGTTCAAAATAGAGAAAGTTTCGTAAACTTCGTAACGACCTATTGATGAGCTGTTTTTTGAAGGTGAAAAAATTCCACCACTCAGAATATTATCAGCCATTATCGGAACATCAACATGATCAAATGTGAGAACAACACTAGAACCGTAAGGATGCTCAACACCTGGTGCATTCACGTCTAGATAATTTTTTGTTTTTCCATTTTCTTTATAAAAGCCAAAAGTAAATACTCCACCATGACCGTAAAAAGAATCGCCTGGCATTAAAATGTAGTTAACCAGCCTGCAGTTTCCAGTTTCTTCCTTTGAGCAAACAGCTAACCAATCACCGTGATACGACCGCAATTCTCCAAATGGATGCACAAACCACTGTTTTTCAATACCTGTAGCCTCTGCATGAGAAGCGAGCGTTATGAGTAACGTTATGAATATTGGCCGCATCGGTTTAGAATTCACAATTGTGGGAGTGAATGTCGATAAACAGTCTAGTCATCTTTTTAGCTTTACCATTTTCTTTTGAGGTCGTTTTGCGCATAGTTTTATCTTTTTTTACTAAAATTTCAATTAGCGATGGCTATACCGTTGAGAAATCAAATAAGAGATGACGTAAGACCCATTCGGACATAGTCACCCGTGTAATCAACGACCCACGATTATGTTGCTGCGGTATCCACCTTCTGTTTAGCCAGCGTCTTACTATACCCAAACGCGTTTGCGCACTAGTTGTAATCGCGCTTATCAAAGCCGGAACGGATCAAATTATATTCTGCAGTAACTCTATTTTGAATAGCCTCCACAGTATAATACTTTTTTGTTTTCTCCTTACCTTAATTAACACCACCGAACTCTTTTTATATAATCGCACACTCAAACGGAACCTTAAAAAGATCTTGGTAAGCGGCTAAAATTTATCATTTTGAGACTTATCGGACTGTATTTCTTTTTATGCTTTCTGTTGGATATTTATTTAGTAAAAAAATATAAAAACTTTATGTTTTTTATCGCACTAAGGCTGCAAGCTATATCGTTTTATGTTGAAGATATCTTTTCGTTAGTCTCGCTCAGATAAGTGTATCTTATCGGCCTGCTTGAATGTATCATAGTCTGAACATTCCAAACTATTTCTTAATAAACTATACATCATGCCATGAGGCTAAATACCAGCATCTTTCGATTAATGTTCAAATTGCGTTGTTATAGGATATAGTTGAGTTGACGGTTTTCTTCACCTTTTTCCCACCTTTAATCATTCTTTTGTACATTATTTTTTCTGACAGATTTCAGGAACCAACGTACCTTTTAGTTTTAACTTTCTTTTTAGGCTATGCGTTAAATTTACCGGCAGGTATTTTGAACGAAATTTTAATTTGGTCACAAGATGATCCATACGACTATGTATTTCTGGCAGGCTTTACAGAAGAAACGTGCAAGTTTCTTGCTCTCTTTTATTTTATTGGAAAACGAAAGTCCTTTAACGAACCTATGGATGGAATTGTCTATGGAACTTTAATTTCATTAGGTTTTGCAACACTCGAAAATTATGACTATGTCTACAATATATATCGGTCTGAGTCATTGGAAGTAGCGGTTTTGCGATCCTACACGGCTATACCATTGCACGCTTGTTGTGGCATAATTATGGGTTTTTATTTTGGGTTGTATTTTTTAAAAAAATCCAAACTGTTATTGATTAAAAGCTATGTCGTGCCTGTAACATTACATGGTGTCTACAATTATACCGACTCTATGCTTTATACTCTTATTATTATTCTGGTAACTTCAATATTTTGCTTAAAACTTCATTCGAACATAAAGAGCGCTCAAAATATAAAAATTATAGAAAAGGAATTTTAAGATATTGCTGAAATTAATAGGAATCAAAACCGTAACTTACGCCACGAAATTTTGAATTAATTTTTTCCAGTCAATCTTAACCGTGCTTTCGACTGAAGCTTCAGGCTAGTGGCCAGTGATGAAGCGGCTGATATCAATTAAGAAGTTATAGCACTCATCTTTTATCTTCAGAAAATGTATAATTCATTTCTTCTCAATTAAGCAGCAAAATTTTTAAGACGGTTGCTGAGATTTCAATGCAGGATCTTGGAGGCATACTGGTGGAAAATGCTGGAAGCTGTTATTAGCAAAAAATTCTGGCGGTAAAGTGAAAACACGTTGTCTTCTTTTGCTGTACAAAAGTTTTGCCAACGTACTTATTCGAGAAGACAAATTTATGCGGGCGATAGCGGATACTGAGCGTCTCGTAGCAGACGGGGTTATAACTAGTAAGCAAGCCATGAAGATAGAGGCCAGGGCTAGGGAAAATATGCTCTATTTGGCTATAAACACCATTCTTTGCGCGGGCATTGCTGCCGCAATCAGTGGCCTAATTGCCTGGTTGGGAACTCCCTTCTCAGAAGCGATTTTTGGCTTACCAGCTCTGGTTTTGGGGGTGCTTATACTAGGTTATGGCAGCGCGATGTATCGCATGTTCGGTAATGCGTCAGCACTCATCGGTGCGGGAATGTTGATCGCCGGGGCCAGCTTTGAACTGATGGACGAATACGAGAACCTTGCAGGTCCTGCTATGGTCTTTGGAGGTCTTTTTATAACTGCGGCAACGTTCTGGTGCCTTAGGATTGGGCACCAAGAGATACGTTTCGTTTCTGGTGTAATTTTGCTTATGGGGTTGACGGTGCACCTAGTTGGCATCGCATTTGTGTTAGAGAACAACGAGATCTCAGGCGCGCTAATTAGTTTATTTTTTCTTTATTCTACCGGTGTGATTATTGGTGCTGGCTGGATGACAGATGTTCGCCTAGTGACAGCACTTGCCATAGTTCCGTTTGCCCAGGTTCTTGATACCGGCACCTTTTATTTTGGCGCCTATATCTTCTATTCACCCGAGTCGACACTTTCGATTATCCAGATGATCTTACTAATCGCAGTCTGCGCTTGGATTTCATCGCCCCACTTCGAACGTAGGACAAGACATGCTCGCATTCTTGCAAATATGGTTTTATTATTGCGAATCTTTGCGCTTTGGTAGGATCAATTAGAGGTGATTTTGTGGGTGAAACAGTCTGGGATCCTGAAATCTCTATCTATTTATCAGAAAAAATCTATTCAGTAGTCTGGGGAGCTGCGTTGTTGTTGCTAATTTTCTGGGCTGCGAACAACGCTCAACGAGGCATTTTTAACGCTGCAATAACGTTCGGGGGCATTCATGCCTATACCCAACTTTTTTTAAGCTTTTGGGAAGCTCCCTTGGCTTATGTAATCAGCGGTTTCGCCACAGTTCCACTTGCCTGGGCAATGTGGCGATTAAATCACTGGATGGTAGAGCGGTCATACCGCGATGCAGAACCTCATAATGACCAAAAATAAAATAGTGCATCCCAATATTAAAGGAATTAGACCAGTTTCACTTTCAGAAAATGATCTGACATTTGTATTCTAAAGTTAACAATTATGCCTGAAACCTCATTTCAAGTATTGAGTTGCTATAGTTATAAATAAAATGCGTAAATACTCATGTACCTGCAAATGTTTCTGAAGAAGTCGCAAAACGTATTATTGGCAATGTTAGCACCAAATACTTACATTACCGTGGCAAGCAAGTAATGCTTACGCAGGGTTTTAAAAATAGCTACAAACGTGGTAAAAAACATCTAAAATACCAAAATAGTACCGACTTATAAGAAGGCGTTAAAGCGCTTTCATTGACATTTGCACAAAAAATTTGTCACTTTCTTTTGAAGAAATCAAAAAGGACCGGTGCCTTGTCACAGAAGGCTGAACCCCAATTAACGGAAGAAAATGGCCACCTTTCAAAATCCACATTCAGTCAGTCTGGTTATATGGAAATAGAGTTTTCTGGTTCGGCCAAAGAATTTTTTGGCATCTGGATCGTCAATGTAATTCTCTCTATAATTACGATTGGGATTTACAGCGCATGGGCGAAGGTAAGGCGTGAAACATATTTCAAAAACAATACTAAAATTTTGAATACAGGTTTTGGCTACCATGCGACCGGCATGCAAATTCTCAAAGGCCGAATTATCGTCGTTTTGGGTCTGCTTTTTATAAATTTAGTGACAGCATTTTTTCCACTTATATCAATAGCTACTGTTATAGCAGTTATTTTTCTTTTGCCTTGGATCTTAAATAATTCACTGCGGTTTTCCGCAAGGATGACATCCTATAGAAACGTCCATTTTAATTGGAATGGCACCTATTGGAAAACTTTCTGGTTTTTTGTAATTGCGCCGATTTTTAGCGCAGTATCGGTAGGATTATTGATGCCCTTGATATCAAAGGCATATTACAAGTACTTCGCTAAATCCTATTCTTATGGAACAACAGAGTTTTCATGTGAACCAAAAGTGAAAGATTATTACTTTGCTTTTGGTTTGGGCGTTGTTTTGCCATCAATTTTATTACCGTTTGCTGTCGCAATACTTTCAATTATTACACCAATAAATATACCAAACCTAATAGCTGAGTATATCCTTGGCGAATTTATTTTTGGAGCAACAATAGACGGAATTATCTTAGCTTTACCGATAGCCATACTGATTGGATCTGTTTTTGCATCATTCGTATACCCAGTATTGTGCCGCAACCTTATGATGAAAAGCCTTATGTTGTCCAACGTAGCAAAGTTTGACTCTAAAATATGGCCTATCAAGTTCGTATGGATAAATTTTTCGAATGTAGTTGTTATAATATTGTCTTTAAGCCTGATGCTGCCGTGGGCTAAAGTGCGACTATATAAGTACTTGGCCAGCTGCTCTGAAATAGCCATAAATGGCGATCTTCAGGGCTTTGTAGACGAAGCTAATAAGAATAAATCGTCTTTTGGTGAGGAATTAGCAGAAATTGAAGGATTTGAGGTCACGATCTAAGGTGAAAGCAACAGGCCATTTTTTTAGAGAACTTTCCTCAAAGAAGGAAGTAGGCGAAATCGAAATAATTAATCGGAAGGTATCAATAATTACTGACCAGTTAAAAGTTTGTGAAAACGTAGAAATTGAGTCTATTCAATCTAAACAAGACATTTACCTAAGCAACGGTTTCTTATTTACGCTACTGGAACCTTTGACACAAGAACAAGAAAACTGTCACCTCAAAAAATTCGAAAAAGCAATTAATTGGCTTGAAATTTTTTCTTTCAGAAGGGCGGTAATACTATCTATTACGTTGATAATAGGTTTGGTGTTTCTTAGGGTGGTGCTAACTTCTGCAACACAGTTGGCGGTTACAATTTTCCCAAAGCAGTGGGAAGAAAAAATTGGACAAAACACGTATATAGCTCTCACAAAGATAATTTTAACCGAGACCGAATTATCGTCTGATAGGATTTCTAAGCTTCGTAAAGAATCTGCAAAAATAGTTTCTTCAAATGACCTACGTGGTAGTGAGATCTTCTTCCATAAATCGCAGTTAATAGGCCCAAACGCACTAGCTTTTCCAGGTGGACCCATCGTGGTGACTGACGGATTAGTAAAACTATTGGGTGATGACGAATTGATTTTGGCTGTAATTGCCCACGAGTTGGCCCATGTAGAACAAAGGCACTCACTCAATCAAATCTTCGAAATAATTGGCATCGCATCGATCGCTACAGTTTTACTAGGTTCAAACGAGACCTTAATTGAAGAGGCCTCTGTTGTTGCCTTAAATTTGTGGGCGAGTAAAATAAGTAGGGAATTTGAGGAAGAAGCCGACCTGATAGCACTAGAATATCTTGAAAATGCTGGCTTAGAAAAAAAATCCTTTGGGTTGGCAATCGAGAAGCTCACACGTCATTTTTGTATTGGTAATTCAAATGTTAATTTTAATAATTGCATGGAGCAGGATGGCGGAGGCTGGTTTTCTTCTCATCCAACAGGGGCTGAAAGACTAAGGTATCTAGCTTCGGAAAAAGACAATTAAGGTTTTGAAAGAGTAAATATTAAAAAAGCGGTTCACATTTTTTGTTCCTCCAAATTCCTATCTTTTAATAACGTCTGATAAATCTAAAATGGTGGTGTTACCATATTAGATATATTTCGCAATGCAGAGCGCGCTGATATATTTAAGGCACAGGATTATTTGACGAAACTCAAGCCAAGCCGAAGCTAGCGGACAGCGGGTAGGAAGCCTATTTGTTGATGAAATGGTTTCAACGAAAATGAAGTGTATAATGTGAAGATGGATTTAAACTAAAAAAATTTACCAAAGTAAACTGAACTCGGCTCCGATAGGTAACGATGTTAATGGGAAAACTTGTTAAATGTACGTATTTGTTTTCAGCTCCGTTTAAATAATTACTAAGGATTTATGCGAATACCGAAGAAATTTTTTCAAGGGACATCGTCTTACTTCCAAAAAAACGCTATGTTAAGGACACTGAAACCACGCCACTTGGTCGAACCACTGTTAATACCGCCCATTATTGGAACTAATAATCTCGCTCTGTTTAAAGACCTATTCATAAAGCTCATTTTGTGGTTTAGTTTGCGTAGAAGTTGGGAGGGTTTAATGCGTTTTTTGGTTTTTATTGCAATAGTTCTACTTTACCCTTTAGTTGCTCATGGGAAGGATACAGAGAAAGAAAAACGGATCATTTGTTCAGTAAAAGATTTTCAGGTTTCTTACAACGGTGACTATTGGAGCGATAACGCAAACAAGGTCGGCCTAGAATTAAAGCCAACGGAGTTGACGATCCCTAAAGAAGCAGCTGAACAGGCCCATGATGGCTTAAGATGGTTGCAATGGTCCGAACTAGATGACCAACGACCTTCATTGCATACCTATATACCTAGTTCTAGAGAGTGGCATTTTTCTTATCTGTATCATAGTGGTCAACGTGAATCACCAGTTGTTATTGCAGTAAACGTTGTCCGCATTTGTGAAGAATTTTAATATACTGACTTAAATATTTCTCAATTTTTAAGAAGATCGCCCCAGCATAGAGCAACACAGACATATCTGGTTCATAATTATGGGTATCCAAAGCGCTACCAATTGGTGTTAGCATGGGAAAATACTTTCCTGAGGTGATCATAAAGTGCCTACGAGCATTGCAGTTGATTTGTCTTGAGGCTTTTTCAAAATGATAAAAAGTCAGTATGTGAAATACTGAAAGATCTCTAACAAAACTGACTTTTATTTAGTATAGAACACATAGATCTGTATTAAATGGAAACTTACGATGAAAAATTTACTTTCAACGCTCGTTATTGGAATAAGTTGCTTATATTTCGGCAATGCCAACGCCAATACAGTTTTAATAGATGGTTCCAATTTCGAAGCTGGAGAGTGGACAGGTAAGGCATTCCGCAACCCGCAAACCGGAGAATGGGCTGAATGTTATGTCTATCGTAAATTTCGAAATGGTTTTTATCTTGGTTTTTCTATGCACTCTTCTGGTTTTGTCCTTTTTCTGACTCATCGAGACAAGCCGTTTTTCACAGGTGTGGATAGATTTCCAATTGTTAGCCAAGTGGACCGTTATGATCCAATGTTTATGACAGCAGAATTTCATACGGATGATCAGCGCGAGATTTCACTATCATACGAAGATGGTTATAAAATAGTTCGTCAGCTGCAAGAAGGCAGCGAGCTTAAGGTTTCATCAAAATTTGGTATTTTGAACTTCAATTTAAAGGGTAGCTCTAAAGCATTAAGTAAAGCTTGGGAGTGCGCGGGCAAGTACCAGGAGGAAAACGCATCAATTGGTAACACTGGAGAACCGGTAGGAAATAGCTCCATCTCAACCTTTGGCTCCATTGCAATCAGTGAAGATGATGGTTCATACGGCTTTGGCTTTGGTTATGAAAGCCGTCTAGGCGCCGAAGCTCGCGCATTGAAGGAGTGCCACGAATTTGCGTCAAACTGTATTATTGCGGTATCGTTACGGGATGCGTGCGGCGCTCTCGCACTTGCCGATAACAGCTGGGGTGCTCAGTTGGGAAATTCAATTATCGAAGCAGAAAAAAAAGCGATAGAAACGTGTCGTGCGTACAACGGTAAAAATTGTCAAATAAAAGTCAGCATTTGCTCGTATGACTAAGCAAGATATTTTTTAATAACTTATGGTGGTAAACTAGGGTTAGATAATTTCTTTGAAATCGGTAATTTGGACTGAGATATGATTCTCACGGCATTAAGATATTAGTCGTAAAAACGATTTCCTTTTGATGACAGCTTTTCTGGTAAAAGCAGTCTTTTGGTCAATTTCTTCTTTGGATATAGGGGACGCTCATTAATTTTATCTTGACGATTGCATGAGAATAGAAGTCACTTGAACCAAAGTTTCTTGGAAGATCATGTGTCGCAATACCAGCATATTAGTTGTAGGGATGAAACTCGAACGCTTTAGTTTCAAATAATCCTCCTCTCACGTTTTTTCTGAAAATTTTCGATTGAAACACAAAAAATATTTTCTGACGCCATATATTTCTGCTCCGCGCTATACTAGAGCAAATCACTGGAGATTTTGAATGCCTAAAAAACACTTTGTTGCAACGCATGCATGTTTTTCAGAAGATGGTCGCCGTGCATTTATAGGACTTACTAAGGATTTAATCCATCAAGAGGCAATCGAAAGTTGTAAGACTGAAAGTGCTGAGATGCTTGCGCAATGGATAGGTAAATACGACTTTTTTATTGCCATTGGTATGCTGATGGGGAAGCAGGCATTTATGAATTTTTGGAGAACCTCGGCGTTAATCAGATTTGCGCTACTGCCGTGAATGAAATGTCCAGATACATAGTAGCCCAAAATCTAACTTCCAAACTTGAAGGCGATCCAGATAACTGGTAGAAATTGGTCCACGCATCCCATTTTTATTTCCGAATTCACATGTTTCTACGCCACGTTAATTTAAGGCAATCAATAGGGGTAACTGAATGGAAAAGTTTAATTTAGTTGTTGACGCAATGAACAATGGACCGATGGAAAAAATGGAAGACTGGGTTCATGAAGACTTTTTGTTTTTCAAAGATTATGGAATGCAAGATCGAGATGAATGGATGTCTGAAATAAGAGGAATGGTCGAGGGTGATTGGATATTTCAAGAGCCTAATCTTGTAGTAGAGAACGAAGATGTTTTAGTTTTAAATCATATTGTGATGGATAGCGGGCAAAACTTTCGAGTAACTGCGGTGCATTTTTTAAAAGATGGGAAAACTTGGCGTCTCTCAACGCATCGCACTTTGATAAAGGACTAAAACTTTTAACATCACACGAGCAGCTTTGGAACTAATAGCGAGCCTCGGCACAATGAGGGGCGTGATAAATTAATTCAGCGGCTTGGATTGTGTTGCTTTTTTTGCCAGAAACAGACTACATCTAACAATTATGTCAATAAAGAGTGCGTGAGGCAAAGATTTTCAAATGAAAAATTTTCCAGATCTATTAAAAGAAGCTAATGAGCAAATAAAAACTGTTTCAGTTGACGAATTAAAATCTTTCATAAATGATCCTAATCTTATCATTATTGATGTTCAGTCCAAGGAAGCCATAGAAGAAAACGGTATGATACCAAACGCAATCCATGCTAATCGCGGGTTTCTAGAGTTTTATATTGATCAACGGCCTGATAACCCATTCAAAAAAATTGACGTAAAACCCGAAAACAAAATAGTCGTTTATTGTGGCGCAGGAGGTCAGGGTGCGTTGGCAACGAAGACGTTGCAAGACATGGGATTTAATAGTGTAAGCAACTTAGAAGGTGGCTCCGGAGCGTGGGTCCAAGCAGGGAACAAACTAACGAAGTAATTCCTTTCACCAGTATGTTTGTATGGACTAACAATCTAAAGAGCCTTTGTACTCTTTAGAATACTGGCACTAACGTTAGCGCTGTTACCGTCTTTTCAGTATTGGACAACGATGTGCGGTCAACATTAATATATCTACTGACCCACAATCGAAGTCAGCATGTAAATTTTCATTCCAACTCCTTACACAAAATAGAGAACTACATTTCAACAAATCTTGTTAATTGATGTTATCTTCTCATGCATTTTTAAAAGTTTAAAAAAATTTAGTAATTTTGCCAGCCTGAACTTGGATGGGTAAGTTTCAAATTTCCGATAGCACCACACGCCTGATTTATGTCAAACTTAATGACGGACGCTGAATAAAAAGTTGTGCATGTGAAATTTTTTATAAACCAACAGGTGATTAGGTTATTTATTTCGGAAAATGGCTCAGGCATTTTTTGGATGATCATTACTGGTATATTATTTTGTGCTATGACGGCGTGTGTTAAAACGATGGGAACTTCCCTATCTGCAAGCCAATCTGGTTTCATAAGATATGTCTTTGGATTGATAATATTAGCACCTTTTTGTTTAAAGCTTGATTTAAAAGATTTACGAAAAAAGGTTCTTTCGGTTCTTATCCTAAGAGGATCAATCCACTCTTTGGCGGTAATTGCATGGTTCTACGCGATAGCTCGCATACCAATGGCCGATGTTACTGCCCTTTATTACCTAGTTCCGATATTTGTGATGGTAGGAGCTTCTTATTTCTTCAATGAACAACTTTCTGTAATCCGAGGTTCCTGCATAATTATAGCTTTCTTTGGGACAATTATAATTCTTAGGCCTGGTCTAAGAGAAATTTCGTTAGGCCATTTGTCAATGTTGCTTGCCACCATAGCATTTGGAATTTCGTTCCTGTTGGCAAAGAAAGTAACTTCCGACGTTAAGCCAATTATGATTGTATTTATGCTTACACTAATCGTAACAATCTGGCTTGCACCAATCGCATTTATACAATGGCGAGATCCACCTTTCCAGGATCTTATTAAGTTGGCGCTTGTGGCGGCCTTTGCGACTTCTGCTCATTTGACTATGTATATTGCTTTTAAAACAACCCCATTGAATATTACACAACCGATCGTTTTTTTAGATTTAGTTTGGGCTGTTTTAGTTGGTTTAATCGTCTTTGGTGAGAGGATTGATGTTTGGGTTCTCGTTGGTGGTAGTCTTATCGTAATAGCCATTTCTTTACTAGGTTGGCATGACATCAAAAGCAAAAACCAAGCAATACGGCGGTAATTAGCCTACGACTTACCAGTATGCAGCCAGGGTTAACGGCGGTGATGCCGTAAAGAGTGGCTTTAAGTCCTTTCTTGACTGATATTTGATAACTTAATTAAAGTCATTTCTTTGACCACTATAGAAATGAGTGAACATTAGTGGGGCTGTGAGTTTTTCGACTAGGCTTATACCTAAACTATAAGACACCCCGTCACTGGATGCATTTGTAATCAATTTAACTAGTTTTCAAAACAAGTCTGGCCTAGCAACAACTTATGAAGTGCACAGAAATTCTAATGAATACTGTATATATGCCGTTTTAAGAACGTGGGTCCATTAAAGGCCGGAGTGGATGCGAGTTTTCGTTCAGTCGCTAACAAAATGTTGAAGGTCTTTTCAATAATTTGTGCGCGTTTTTTGGGAGAAGTTGACATACTAACAAGGTCAGTATTGGACAAATTCGGCACGCAATATTGCAGTTTACTGGATAGCATTGACGAAAAACTGTTGTTTAATTGCAAAATCATCCGAGACCAATATAATTTTTAGAGCATCTCCAAACTAATAAATCTCAGATTGGAGATACGCCGGAAGTTACTAAGATAGAAAACATTTTATTTCCTTTCAAAATTTAAATCTTTTTCTTCTCGAAGTCTTATTGGGCCTGATAAGGCAGGAAATTTTCCCTTATACGGCGCATAAAAATCTCTCAGTGTTTGCATATCTGCTTTTAAATCTCCAGTAATATTAACAGCAGTTCCAAATCCTCCTCTTTTTTTTGAATAATCGAGAAATGTTGGAAGTATTGGAACATTTGCTCCCTTTGCAATGTGATAGAAACCAGATTTCCAATACTGCGTGTAGGCCCGAGTGCCCTCTACAGGGACAACCAATCTGACCATATAATCACTTTGGAATAAAGCTACCATATTCTGCACAAGTTCGTTTTTTTGTCTACGATCCACAGGAATGCCTCCCATTTTTCGAAGAATAAATCCAAAAGGTTCTTTGAATATGCTGCTTTTAGCCATCCAGTTGATCTTCAACCCAAAAGCCCCTGCGAAGAGAAACATCATTAAAAAGTCCCAATTGGAAGTGTGTGGGGCAGCTATTATAATACAACGTTTGAGGGGCGGGTTAGTCGTGTCAATCTTCCACCCCAAAGATTTGAGTGCAATTT
>MDTB01161522.1_pt1 | contig 13202 bp, 13 predicted proteins | sample 811161 | NCBI WGS metagenome assembly MDTB01 (sample SAMN05326650, study PRJNA326480) | marine metagenome | isolation source: seawater | place: Mediterranean Sea | collected 2009 | reverse complement strand
TTCAAGAGCAAGTTCCACTGCTTTTTCATCTGAAGGGTTGAAACTATCTCCAGTAACTCTTGGCCAGTAAACTTCGAGTCTTGGGTCCTCAACCTTATCATTTCTTAGTAAAGCACCCTTTTCAACCTTAGGGTAGATTTGATCCTCTAAACGAATCTGACTAGCAGAAAGTCTTCTTACAATATATCTTCTGGTCAAATCTGTCGTGTGAGCTAGCCCAGTTGATTCAAGCATTTCTGCAACTGCATCAACAGTATTTTTATGGAAATTTGCTACTCGCTTAGCTCTTTGTCTGACATCTAAAACTCTGTATCTCGAAGGATTCATTGTAGCAATTCCAGTAGGACAGTTACTTGACGCACAATCACGAGCTTGAATGCAACCTATCGAGAACATAAACGGTCTAGCCATATTAACCCAATCTGCTCCAAGTGCGCATAATCTAACTATATCGTAGGCTGTAACAACTTTACCAGAGGCAGCAATTTTTACCCTATCTCTCAGGCCTGCCCCTATGAGTGCATTATCTACAAACACTACACCATCTGATAGAGGTGATCCAATATGATCTGTAAATTCGACAGGAGCAGCACCCGTTCCCCCCTCGGCTCCGTCGACAGTAATAAAATCTATGGTTTTGTTGGACTCTACCATAGCCTTTACAATAGATATTAACTCCCATGGATGACCAATACACATTTTTATACCAATGGGTTTCCCTCCTGATAACTCTCTTAATTTTGCGACAAACTCTAATAACTGATTAGGCGTAGAAAATTCTGAATGTGAAGAAGGAGATACACAATCTTTAAACGGTTCGATTTCTCTTGTGCTTGCAATTTCTGGGGTAACTTTTGCTGCCATAAGCATTCCACCATGGCCAGGCTTGGCTCCTTGACTGATTTTAATTTCAATCATTTTTACCTGCGTCTTTCGAGCTTTTTCTGAAAATTTTACTGGATCGAATCTTCCATCTTTTGTTCTACAACCGAAGTAACCAGTTGAAACTTGCCAAATAAGATCTCCACCTCCTTTGAGATGGTAGGGAGATATGGATCCCTCACCTGTATTATGGGCAAAATTGCCAATTTTTGCCCCAGTATTCAAAGATTGAATTGCTGGTGGTGACAAAGCTCCAAAAGAGGTACCTGAAATATTTAAAATAGAAATATCATAACTTTTCTCACCTGTTCCAACCTTTACTCTAAAGTCTTTGTCAGTTATGTGTCTTGGCACCATAGAATGATTAAGCCAGCTAAAATCTTCCTCATACATATGGTTGACCGATCCAAATGGTCTAGCTGCTAGCTCTCCTTTAGCCCTTTGGTAAACCATTGCTCTTTGGTTTCTTGAATAGGGTAACTCCTCAGTATCATCCTCCCAAAAGTATTGTCTCAATTCTGGTCTAATACTCTCGAGTAAATACCTAAACCTTCCTAATAGTGGGTAGTTGGCAACAACACCATGTTTTTTTTGAAAGTAATCTTTCCATGCAAAAGCAGCTAAAATTCCAAACAGCGAACTAATTAACCAAATTTCTATGTAAAAAAAACCGAATACAAAGGTCAATAAAAAAGTTAAGCTAAGGTAAAGCAAAAAAGAATATCGACCCCAAATAATATCCATAATTTTTTTTTCTTGCTTCCCCTAATGATAATTTCAGGGAAAACAAACCCCCTTTTTAGTTAATAAAATCGTCATTGGCAAATTTAGAATTGATCAGGGCACTAAAAAGCAGACTAAGAAACTTTCAAATGTACCAATAACGAGAGTTTTTCACATTAATTTACAAATATACCTGTCAACTAATCTTATGATAATAAGCTATTTTTGTGGTTTACTATTGTCTTTTACAGGCTTTTTTCATTGCTGCCTCATTGAGAGTGTTTGGACTTACTTTTTTCCAACCGGTTTTAGTTTTTGATGCATAACTTAGCTCTCCTTCCAACTTATTCTTTTCATATTTTTCAACAAGCGCCAACCGAAATTTTGCTCTTGAGCAGTCAAATTGGTAAAGTTTTTTTACAGATAAATATGATATTTTCCCCTGAGTCATTTCGGTTGAATAGTCCCTCATAGCAAGTATGGATGCGGTTCTGCCAGTTCTAACAGCATCCTTAAAGAACTCTTTGAAATTTGACCCAGTGGCTATTAACTCCCAACCACCAGCAGTTGCAGATACATTAGCAAATAAAAAAAGAATCAGAAAATAAATTTTTTTTTTGAGTAAGCTTTGTATTTTTACCAAGATGCAATTCTCTCTAACCATGATTTTTTCTTGTTTGAGGTTTTACCATTATTTGCTTCGGCTTTCATAATTCTAGCAATGTTTGGAACGTTTGGAAGATTTCTTTTAGTGGACCATGCTCTTTTAGAAAACTGATCATCCGTATGATGACTGTTGATGCCACTATAGAGTTTATTGGGGTATTTTTTTTGTAATGTTTGATTATTTTGTTCTTTCAGATGTACCTTACCAGCCTGACATAACGATTCAAAACATATTTCATATAAATTTTTTGATTCTAATATAGTGTTGTGGATAAATTCTTTTTTGAATAATAGTCGTACTTTTTCATCATATGGCACTGGTGGCAGAAGCAAAAAAGGAAAGTCGAAATTCTTCTGAGTAAATGGATTTGTTTTGAGTTGGTTTTTAGTTACCATTGATGGAAGCAAAATCAAGGCTGGAGCTATTTTAAATTTACCAATTTTTACTTTTTTTTGTGAGAAACAACTCAGATTTTTAAGTATAAATTCATTAGTCGCGTCTAAGTCGATTTGTGACACTGAGGTAGGAACAACTACTAAGTCAAATTCATTTAAGAATGAGGAATTCATTCCTTTTGTCCAAGTTACATCAGCAATAGCGACACTACAAGTTGAATCAGCTTTTCTAATTACAGCTCTGGCTCCTATAAACCATCTTTGCGAGGAAAAATCGTTTGAAGAAGTTTCTCTAAAGTTAACGTTTTTAGGTGACAATTCAGAAAGCCATAAACTTGACGATGCATGTGGGTCAAAATCGAGAAGTAATGTTGAAAGTTTTTTAATTTCACCACACCATGCAGCGAAGTTGGTAGAGAAAGTGCTTTTCCCAACCCCACCTTTTTGACTAACGATCAATATTTTGAGGGTATCCATCATGCAGGCATTGGAGAAGGATTGTCGTATAGTTTCGAATCTATTGTCTTTATTTTAAGATTAATTAAATTTTGTGTATTTGGTAATTTTTTAGAATTAGAGAGTATGCTATCAAAGGTTATTAAACCATCAATTTTTGCTCCTGAATGAACTTCAATTGAGGAATACTCTACAGACCCGCAAATTATTGCAGACTCCTCAATTTGAATATGTTTGGCAAAAATATTTCCTGTAACCTCACCTAAAACTATCACATGGCTGGATATAACATTTCCAAGGATCTTACAGTCTTTACCAATAATTAAGAAAGAAATATTATTTAAGTCAGAGTGGATGTTGCCAAACACATGACCTTGTATTTCTAAAGTGTCTACAAAATTTATATCACCGTGGATTTTTACAGATTTGTCAACAAACGATTTTATAGTAGGTTTAGTAGGTTTAAAAAATTTATTGTTTTCAAAACGGTTCAACTTATAACTCCCAAATTTGATTAATAATAAATTGGGACTTCAGGCTCTTAAAAATAAAGGGATAGAATTTAATTGACGCGAATGTTTGACTGATTCTTCTTGGTAAAAGGCCTTTAATTTTCTTGCGGTCATTTTATAAACAAGAATAGAAGTAAAAGCTTTTTGATTTTCGTCTTCCATAGCAGTAATTAGATGTTCGCTAATGCCGCTTTTTTCAGCGACAAGTTTTCTCTCCATTTTTTGAGAGACCCTTATTTTTTTTAGCGATTTACCGCTGTTTAGATCAATCTCCATTAGCAAACCCTGTTACAAATCAATTAGTTTATGTGGTTATATCTAAATTCAATAATCCCCTAATATTAGACCTTAAAATTCCATGTACAGTCAATGTATTGTTTTTTTTTAAACTATAATATCCAATATGCGAATTTTTTTTTGATTTTTAGCACTTTAATGGTGCATAATAAAAGAATTTACACATTGCTTTTATTTTTATGGAAATTGCATCATGGTTAATATTGCTAAACCTGGTAACAAAGAGATAAATAATTTCATAATACAAAACCTTTATACAAAAAATAGTAATTTAGACAAATACCAGTTTTTTAAAGTTTTACAAACAATTTGGCCCAACATATACGAAGTTGATTACCAAAATTCTAAAAATTTTTCACAGCAAACAGCAGCTTACAAATTTGGAAACGATGTTGCAATCATGTTTGGCTCTCACTCCTCTTCTTTAATAAGTAAAAGTGAAGATAATCTTTGCAGTATAGTTTTTCCCATAAAGGGAAGACATACTCTAATAGAATCGGAAAACAATTTTGAAACAAATAGTGAAAATAATGAAGGATTTTATTTGTGTGGTGCTGATGTAAGAAGTTTAACTTCCAACATTGAAGCTTTAGCAGTAGGATTTAACCCTAGTAAACTTGAGCAAATGATGAAACACTTTGCTTGCAACAAAAATATAAAATTACCTCAATATTCAAAACGGATTAACTTTAATTCTCCACAAATAGCTGATTTAAAAAAAACTTTTTTTCAAAGTATTAATGCCGCTGGCAGTTTTGGAGCTTTTGACCATGTTACAGCCGATATGATTTTGAGGCATTGCGCCTTAATTCTCTTATCTTCAATGAACGAAAAAATAAAAGTAACTGCATTTGTTAACAACAGTCAAATTATAGATAAACTTTGTTCCAAATTATATTCAAATATATCAGAACCATACACCTTAACTTTTATGGAAAGATTTTCTGGCCTTTCCGGAAGAGTTTTACAAAAAGAATTTAATAAAAGATACGGAATGTCTCCCTTTGCATGGTTAAATCATCAAAGACTTAATCGGGCCAAAGAAATTCTTATTAACCCTAATAACAAAAAAACTGTTTCAGAAGTTAGTAGAGACTGTGGATTTACTCATTTAGGCAGGTTTTCAGTTAATTTTAGAAATAAGTTTGGTGCATCTGCGAAATCATTTAAGATTAAAGTTTAAAGATCAAGGTTTCTTTTATTATTGTAAACAGGAGTCAGTAGATGACTATCTCATCTGATGAGTCTCTCGAAGTTTCATCATCTATAGCATTAATTGCAAGACAACTTGGAGCAGTTCTAACCAACGAACAAGTAAATAAAAGCTACGAATCTGGTGATTTAAAAAAAAGAGACTCAATACAAGAATTTTTTGCACGATATTCGATTTCGGTATTTTTTAAAAAAATCAAGAATTCTGATTTAATTGCAAAAAAATATATTTTCCCTTGCGTTGCACTTCAAAAAAATGGGAAAGCCGCAATAATTATCAGTTCAAAAACCCGAGTAGATACTGGTAAAACATTTTTTCAAACTATGGATGTTTTTTCCTCAACACTTGGTCCCAAGGATGTTGAATTTTCAGAATTCATAAAAACATGGACAGGTTCTGTTGTTTTAATTGGCCGAAAAACTGATGTGCCATCCATGGACAGATCATTTGATTATGATTGGTTTTTGCCAGAAATAATGCGATTTAAGTGGTTATTTTCTATGGCTTTTTTAATGTCCTTAATTCTACATTCAATAGCTTTTGCTCCAATTATTTTCATACAAATTTCACTGGATAAAGTAGTCGGTTATCAGGCCACTTCAACTTTGTACGTCCTAACAGTAGGGGTTTTTTTAGCACTTGTTTTTAGCGGTATAATGGGCTACCTACGAGATTATATCGTCAATATCTTTGGTGCAGCGATCGATGCGCGTCTTTCTGGTGACTTATTTGATAAGATTCTCGGTCTACCAATTCATCAGATTGAAGGTGATAAAGACTTAAAAATCGAGAGCTCAACTCAGGCTGTAGCTCACATAAAAGTTTTCCTTACTAGACACGTATTACTTGCAATTTTTGATATTGGAGGCCTATTAGTATTTCTTCCAATTTTGTTTTTATATAGCAATTTACTTGCCTTTGTGGTTATTAGTTATGCTGTAACTCTGGGATTGTTAAGTTTTTTATTCAGGAACGTAGAGAAAAAACGTGGTGCAAAAGCTTTCCAAGAGGATCATTCAAAGTTAAAAGTACTGCGAGAAACGATTGCAGGAATTGATAATGTAAAAGCATTATCTCAAGAACAAATTCAAAGAAGATCATGGAGAGAAGCAAGTTTTAAAAGTATTAATGCGGGACTCGCACGAGATCAGGTATCCGCAATTTCAACTAATTTAAGTTCTGTCATCCAACAGCTAATGACTATCACAATAATTTTTGTTGGTATTCAATTAGTTTTCATTGGAAGCTTGTCTGCCGGAGCGATTATAGCCGTCAATATGGTTGCCGCAAGAGTTACTCGTCCCGTTGGAACATTAATAAATTCTATTGGTGAGTTAGAGAATGCAAAGGCGTCATTCAGTAAAATTGCAGAAATTTGGAATTCCACACCCGAGAGAAAATCTATTGGAACTTCAACTGTTATTAAAGGTTCTTATACATTCAAGGATATTGAACTGAGCCTTGGAGGTAAAAAGGTTTTAGATTCTGTTAATTTCGAAATCAGTGCTGGTGAAACTATCGGGCTTGTTGGTTCTGCGGCTTCAGGTAAAACCACTTTGCTTAGGGTTTTGCAGGGATTTACCCGACCAACCATCGGAACCATCCTGGTTGATGGAAGAGCTTTAAACACTCTGGATTTGGAAAATTATAGATCTCAAGTTTCGATGGTAAATACCGCCCCTAAGTTTTTTGCTGGATCAATAGAGGACAATATAAGGAGAGTTAGAAGAAATATCAGTGAAAGAGAATTGGACGAAGCGATCAAATTGTCAGGTTTAGAAAATATTTTGCCAAATATTGACGGTGGTATGTCTCATCAGCTTGATTCCTTTGCTTCATCATTACCAAATTCGTATAAACAAATTATTGCAATTGCAAGGGCGCTTGCATCGAAACCCAAAGTTTTACTTTTTGATGAAGTCTTTTCACCTTTAGACAGAAGTTTACAAGCCGAACTTTTGGGAAAGATTAAAGAAATTGGTAAAAATAAAACTCTTATTTTAGTCACCCATGATCTTAGGCTAAGTAAAAATCTAGATAGAATATTGGTTATGGAAGAGGGTACGATTGTAGGATTTGGTGATCACAACCAATTGTTAGATAAGAATTCGGCTTATAAAAACTTGTGGAAATTAGATCAACTTTCAGGTGTGGTGAATTAAAAAATGCCCAGCAAAAGAAAATATTTAGCCGGAGATTTTATCTTTGAAGAAGGTGAAACTGGAGGTTATGCATATGTTGTAGATGTTGGAGAGGTAGAAATAGTAAAGTTAACTCCCAAAGGATTAACAGTATTAGCAGTACTTGAAAAGTCTACTTTATTTGGTGAGATGGCAATTATTGAAGGCGGACTTCGCAGTGCAGGTGCCAGGGCGAAATCTGATGTAACAGTCACCGAGATTGATAGTGAAAATTTTCTGCGTTATCTTAGTCAAAAACCTCACATAGCGCTTAATTTGTTAAAAAAACTTTCGTCAAATTTAAGAGCAGCTAATAAAAAACTTACTGACTTGATGAGAGATCAGGTTTCTAATACTAATTTGATTTCAGATCAAAAAGAAAAAAGAGTCTCTTCTAAGGAGCTACCCCTTGAAGAGTTTACGCAAGTCAGTAATGATCCTGAGGCAATTTACGATAAACCTGCTTCAAGAGCCCATGTTTTTTCAGGAATCATAATTTTGTTGTTAATATTTTCTACCATAGCCTTTTCGATCATAAGTTTTGTTGACACAACTGTCTCAACTAGGGGAAAACTTGTTACTTCTGTCTCAAATGTTGAAGTTCAAGCAAGTAAAAACAGCATTATTACAAAAATAAGGGTTAGACAAGGAGATAGGGTAAAAAAAGATCAGATTTTGGCATCATTGGACCCATCTGATGTTGATTCGGATTTAAAAATAATCTCTTTAAAGCTAAATTCGGTAAGACAACGGATTAATAGACTCATTCTTGAGGAAGAAAATTTAAAAGGAAAATCATTATCGCTATCATTTTTATCCGATCTTAATGCTTCAAATAAAGATATTCTTTCAAAAAAAATTAAAGAATATGATTCATTAAGAAATTTAATTAGTGTCAATAGGCAACAAGTTGAATTGAAGAGACAGGTAATGGAAGCTCATGAAAAATTATTCAAAAAGGGGGCTGTTTCAAGACTTGCGTTTATTCAAGCTAAAGACAGCCTTTTGGCAGTAACTAAAGTACTTACCCAGTCTGAGACAACTCTTTCAACTAAAAATGCTGCAATTGTTGAACAACTAGAAAAAGAAAAGGAGGTGGAAGTTCAACTGAGAGAGGAGCAAAAAGCTCTTGTAAAAGTTGAAGGAAAGTTACTGATTCGTGCGCCAGTTGATGCAATTGTTTTAGAGGTTCCAATTCAATCTGAGGGTTCCATTGTAAAAGAGGGGCAGGTTGTGATTAAACTTGTTCCTAGGGATGTTCCTCTTGTGCTTGAAGTGGATGTTGACCCTAAAGATATCAGTGATTTAAAAGTTGGTGCCGATGTTTCTGTCAAGCTTGATGCACTTCCATTTCAACAGTTTGGGGATATCTCAGGAAAGCTTGTTTTTGTTTCTGAAGATACATTTTCTGAAACTTTGACTGGTGAACAAAAACCAGTATATAGGGCAAGAGTTGATCTGAACAATGAGTCTGTTCAAATGATGAGAAAGAAAGCTGATTTGACTCCTGGCATGCTGGCAAAGGCTGACTTTCGTGTCGGAGAGAGAAGGCTTATAACTTATTTTACAAATCCTATAACTAGAGGGTTAGACAGTGCACTTGAAGAACCCAATTAGAGGCTCAATAGAAATTTCATAAAGATAATACCCTGAAGAGTATAATAACAACTTGCTTTACTAAAATTAAATGAGTGAGTTACGAGATGATTTATCCCATACAACCTACAATTGATTCTGCTGGTAAGGCTTTAAATCCTTTTTGGGTCTTAGTTTCTTCTCTGGGAGTTTTCAGTGAAGCGATGTTTCAATTTATGAGTTATGTGGACGATGTTCCTCCCGATGATCTAGGAGAAACTGAAATTATCTGGTGAAACAAACGGGCTTTAAGCCCGTTAGTTCATTGAACAGCTATAAAAAACAAGTATTCTTAACGTGGTCGATAAGTGATGAAAAAAAATATCTTTAAAAATTGTTTTTTTATCTTAGTTTTGCTCTTCTACCCTGCAGCTTACGGCAAATTCGTATGGGTGCATTTTTCTAACAATAACGTTGCAACTTTTTTTTATGATCCAGGAACTCTTAAATCAAATGACAACATTAAAACAATCTGGATTTTAGCTAATTACAGAAATCCCACTCGTTCTGGAGAGTCTTCGGTATTGGTCAAGCAAAAGATTGATTGTAAAAGAGCTAGGTACAAAATTATAAGGCTTAAATCACATGCATTAAAAAACGGTAAAGGAACTCCAATAGCTACTTATAAAGGACAAAAGAATTGGAAGCCAGTTATTTCAAGAACTCCTGATTCTGACCTTCTAAAAATAATTTGCTTAAAATGATTTAACAGATTTAGATTTTATATTGTTTTAGACAGTATGCTCTTGTAATTTGTTTTGATCTTAACTTTAAATGTTTGGTTTTTCTTGCGTCCACTCTTTTTCTCCATATTTTGAAGGATTGTATTTTTATGTTTCTTCTCATCAAAATTATTACCTCTTTCTCCGCCAAGCCAAACTGAGATTTTATTGCTTCAAAAGGAGTCCTGTCTTCCCAAGCCATTTCGATAATCCTTGACACTTCATGTGCAAGTAATTTTTTCATTTGTATTTAGATTGATAAAATAATGTGATCAGTAGTAATTTACTCTATTCCTTAATGTCGGCACTCAATCATTGAATGCCAGTCTAATTTATCACCTTAAACCTTAATTAATAATTTTTAATATAGCAACACACTGCTTGTTAATAAGTTTTTATACCTTGTTCAATACTAGAAAGTATGAGAGTCTTAAAATTCGCATAACGGATAGCCAGATTTGTGGTTTTTACTGCATAGTTACCTGTTATTAAGAAAAACATTCAATTTTTAATGGAGTAAATTGTCATGGTGGAAAATACTTCAATCGAACTTGACCCTAAAATTATCATGGCCTCTAGCCTTATTTATATGTCATCTGTTGATGGCACGATCGCTCAGCAAGAGTGGGGACAGTTAAAGACTGTCGTTGGTGGTGATGATCAACTCCTTGAGAATGCTCTGGATTATGTTAGGGAAACATCAGTGGATGATTTTCTTGATATTGCTTCATCCACTCTTAATGAAGAACAAAAAATTTGTATCATATTTAATATTTACGATTCATTACACTCTGATGAAGTTGCAGAACCTGAAGAATTAGAATTGTTTGATCGGTTTTTAAACAAATTTTCGATTAATAGAGAAGAAATTAACCAGGCATTAGAGGCCATATTTGTAAAAAACAATCTAAGCGTACTAAATAAATAAAACTTAATATATTTATCAAATAATTTTTGTTGAATATCTTGTCAAGAAATTGATGTTGGAGGATTAAAAAGTGATAGTAGCTCTCTCAATTATTTTCGTTGTTTCTTATGCGGCAATTGCCCTGGAGCATCCTCTAAAAGTAAATAAATCGGCTATAGCTTTAATTGGAGCCGGATTGATGTGGGTAATCTTTGCTCTTTTAAGTGGATTAACACCGCATGATGTTGCTCATGACAAACTTGGGCATACACTTATTGAGGTAGGTCAAATAGTGTTTTTTCTTATGGGTGCGATGACAATTGTTGAACTTATCGACATTCACAACGGATTTGATATTATTACCGACCGTATCAAGACAAAAAAACTTTCAACCCTGATGTTTCAAATTGGCGTTGCCACATTTTTTTTAAGTGCGGTGTTAGATAACTTGGCAACTACCATAGTTATGTGTTCACTTCTGAAAAAAATTCTTGGTAACAAACAAGACAGATTGCTTTTTGCTGGCTTAATCGTCATAACCGCCAATGCAGGCGGAGCATGGTCTCCAATTGGTGATGTTACAACAACCATGTTGTGGGTTGCTGATAAAATCTCGGCAGTTACAGTTATTTACCAGGTCTTCATCCCATCGGTTGTTGCTGCTGCAATTCCATTGATTTATGTTTCAAATTCTCTCAAAGGCAAAGGTGTTGAGGCCCCGAAGACAAGCATTGGAGTTGCACGGCATGCTCCAGCAACTGAGTCAGATAGAAACATTATTTTTTATGCAGGCATAGGGGTTCTTGTTTCAGTTCCAATTTTCAAAATGATCACTCATTTGCCTCCTTTTTTGGGTGTTATGTTTGGTCTTGGTTTTTTGTGGTTGATTACCGACTTATTGCATAAAAATAAAAGTCCAGAAGAACAACAAAATTTTTCTTTAGCTCATGCTCTCTCTAAGATTGATATGAGTTCAATAGTATTTTTCATTGGTATTTTGCTAGCTGTTGCAACTTTAGAACATAGTAAAATTCTTCCTAGTGTTGCTCAGTGGCTTAGTGAAACTCTTGGGAATACTTCTCTCATAATAGGTATTATCGGACTTATGAGTTCTTTGGTAGATAATGTTCCAATGGTTGCTGCATCAATCAAAATGTTCCCTATGGACGTTTATCCCAAGGATGGTTTTTTATGGCAATTTTTAGCTTTTTGTGCTGGTACTGGCGGTTCAATTCTTATAATTGGATCCGCTGCAGGGTTGGCAGCCATGGGAATAGAAAAGATTAATTTCATATGGTATGTGAAAAAAATCAGTTTGCTGGCTCTGGTAGGTTACGTAGCTGGAGCAATTACTTTTATCGCTCAGTACAATTTGTTGTTTATTTAAATTTATTATTCGGGAAGGTTTTCTAACTTTTTTAAAAAATTTATTCGAAACTCACAGTTTTCCAGATGATTCTCGATCTTACCTCTAATTGTTAGAGTATCAACCTTACAGTGAATACAGCAATATTTGTATAATTCACCATTAAGTCTCTCTTGTGGATAATTAACAACGAATTTATCTAAATTATTTTTATAAAAATTTTTTTTATCAAACATTTCAAATTTATTGTATTTGTAAACAACCATAATATTATCACTAGTAATTAAGATTTAACTCTCGGGGAAAAAATGGATTTATTTGTTTTTTGGGCAGCAATTGTTGGAGTCATAGCTTCTATTTCATTGCTCTTTGGGTCTGCAATTGGTATTTATTTTAGGGTATCTTCTACTGTAATTGGATTAATGGCTGCTTTTGGTGCGGGTGCACTTCTTTCAGCTCTTGCTTTAGAATTGGTAGCACCTACAATATATGAACTTAGTTCTGCAAAGGGAGCAGAACAAAGGTTGGAGGCAGAACATCACTTCTTTCTACTGATAATTGGGGCTGTAGTAGGGGGGTTTCTTTTTGTTTTATTGGACCAACTCATTAATCAAAAAGGTGGCTATCTCAGAAAAACCGCATATATCATCTCTAAATCTGCTGTCGACAAGGAAAAGTTTTTCAAAAAAGCAATGAAAGACATTGCTGATGTTCCGTTATTTTATAAACTAGACCCAGAAGATATGAGTATCATCATCGGTCATCTGAAACCTCGTTTTCTTCACAAAGGTGACATCGTCTACACTCGAGGAGATACACCCGAATCAATGTACGTGATTCGGAGTGGGTCTTTAAAGATCGAAAGTCCGGATCACCCGGATTTAGTTCTTGCGAAGGGTGAAATTGTGGGTGAAATGTCGTTGCTTAATGCGGTGAATCGAACGGCTGATTGCTCATCAAATGATGAAACAGAACTTTTGGTACTCTCAGCCGAGGATTTCCACAAGCTAAGAGAAAAAATACCGGAATTTGACGAAGAGTTAAGATTGATGGCGAAGGAAAGGTTCGAAGAAAATATTGTTCATGTGGAAAAGGATGCCGACGCAAGAGCTAAGTGGGCTGAACTTGCTATGGAGGCTGTTCACCATGGTGATACCGGTGATTTACCAACGAGAGCGGACTTACAGAAACAGTATAATTCCCATGGAAATGCTGCCTTTGCAATTTGGTTAGGGATTATGCTTGAT
>MDTB01222301.1_pt1 | contig 13203 bp, 9 predicted proteins | sample 811161 | NCBI WGS metagenome assembly MDTB01 (sample SAMN05326650, study PRJNA326480) | marine metagenome | isolation source: seawater | place: Mediterranean Sea | collected 2009 | reverse complement strand
GGGAAGCCCTTCGGCTTCTTCGTCGTAGTACTCGATGCGATCAGCGAGCGCCGGGGTGATCGCCTCGACATAGCCCTTGACCTCTTCGTAGAGCTCCTTGTCGTCGATGATCACGCCGCGGAAGTCCTTGGTGAACTCCTCTCGGATGATCCGCACTGCCGCTTCGGGCTCTCGGTAGAGCAGCGCCGGGGCCTTGGTCGACTTCGAGAGCTTCTCGATGTCGTCCCACTGGGCAAGGAGGCGAGCTACGTCGGCCTTGATCTCCTCGGCAGTGACGTTCTCGGCCGCCGTTCGAACGATCACACCATGCTGTTTCGGCTTGGCCTTGTCGAGAATGTTGCGGAGCCGCTTGCGTTCACCGTCGGGAAGCCGCTTGGAGATGCCGTAGGTCGAACTGTTCGGCACGAGCACGACGAACCGGCCCGGGAGCGAGACCTCCTGGGTGAGACGGGCACCCTTATGGGCAATCGGGTTCTTCGTGACCTGGGTGAGAATCGACTGCTTGGCCTTGAGGACGTCCTCGATACGGGGCTGCTTTCCGCCTCGCTTCCCGCCCTTGCCTCCGCTGTCGAGATCATCGGCGTCGTACTGGACATCGCCGGCATAGAGCACGGCGTTCTTGGGCGTGGCGATGTCGACGAACGCAGCTTCCATGCCAGGCAAGACGTTCTGGACCCGTCCGAGGTAGATGTTGCCGTGGATCTGGCTGATGTCGTCGGCAGGACGCGAGACCTGATGCTCGACCAGTTTGCGTCCCTCCAGGGTTGCGATCTGGGTGGCCTTGGGGCCGACATGGACGCACATGAGATAACGGCCGACCGCCTTGCCCTTGCGGGTGCGACCACGCCGACGCTTCAGCGTCTTTTCGTCAAGTTCGACCGCGTCGCCGGAGGTGATGGCCTCGACAGGTGTCGGACGGCCGCCCTGCCTTTGCTGGCCACCCCGGTTGTTTTGGTTCTGGCCATTCTGGTTCTGGCCACCGCCACCCTGGCCGCCACGGCCACGACCACGGCCGCCGCGCCGGCGTCGACGCTTCTTGGGCTGGCCATCACCGCCCTGGTTCTGTGCGCCATCGCCGCCGTTCTGGCGATTCTGGTTGCCTTGATCACCGCTGCCGCCATTGCCCTGCGGGGCGGGGCGGGAATCGCCGATCTTGGGGGCTGGACGGCTGTCGCCGATCTGCGGCTTGGACTCAGCGGAGGACGAGCCTCCCTGGTCTGCGCCTCCGCCGCTCTGGCGGCCGGGGGTGTCGTTCTGGGCCTGTTCGTCGGCCATAAGTTTCGTCTTTCGTCGTAGACACAGCGGCGGAGATCATGCGACCCCCACCGGTGCGGACGCGGCTGCGGCGACACTCATTGGGTCGTGGCGCTCGCCGTCGTCGGTGGTAATCCATTGGTGAACCCGGAGGACTCGGGGCTCGTTGAGCAAGGGCTCGGCGAGCGGTGGGGCGAGGGCTGACAAGAGCTCGGTGACCCGCACCGCACGGGGTTGGGTCCCGAGTTCGGCGATCAGCCGCACTCCGTCTTCGATCGGCTGATCGACGGCCAAGTCGAACACGAGAGGGCGGATGTCGTCGGTGACTTCCTTACCCTTGCGCTCACGCGTGATCATGAGTTCCTCCGCGACAATGGCCGCGCCGATCGCGGCTTGCACGGTGGACTCATCAACGCCACGGACGTCGATCCGCCAGGTACACGAGGTGACTGCCTGCTGCAGAGACGGCATCCGGCGGTCGACAACGACCACTCCGGTTGCGGTCATACCCACCGGCAGCTGGGCACTGAGGTGGGTGGTGAGCCCCGCGAGATCGACATCCGCTCCCTGTTCGGGATCGAGATCGACATCGAGATACTCCCCCTCGGACTCATGGCCGGTGGAGAGAGCAAGACCGAACGAGAGCTTCGGGCGAGGGGTGAACCCCTCGCTGTAGGCGACGGGGAGGTTCGTCCGGCGCAGCGCACGTTCCCAGATCCGAGCCACGTCGCGATGCGACGTGAACCGGATCTTACCGTGCTTGCTGAACGCGATCCGCAACCTCACGAGCCACCGACTCCGATCGGCTTGCTGGTCTGCAGCGTGACGGGAACCGCGTCACCAGCGGACAGGTCAACGCCTGTTCCCTGGCTTCCGCCTGCAGGCGGCGTGGCTGATGCCACCACGTGTTCGATCCCGTAGCCGGTGCACGCGCCGCAGTCGTAGCACGGTGTCCAACGGCAGTCCTCGAGGCCGAGTTCCTCGAGCGCATCACGCCAGTCCTGCCACAGGAAATCTTTGTGAAGACCGGCTGAGAGGTGATCCCACGGGAGCACCTCATCTTCGGTGCGGTGCCGATACACGTACCACTCGACATCGAGACCGTTGGCGGCAAGCGCCTCGAGCCAGAGGTCGATGGAGAAGTGTTCAGACCACTCCTGGAATGTGCCGCCATGGCGCCACACGTATTCGATAACAGCACCGAGTCGTCGATCGCCTCGGCTGGTGATGCCTTCGGCGAGCGATGCCCGGGTGTCGTGCCACTTGAACTGCACACCCTTGGTGCCGCGCAAGTCGTTCTTGAGCAGTTTCACCTTGCGGCGAAGCTCTTCCTCGGTGTTTTGCCCGAACCACTGGAACGGGGTCTGCGGCTTCGGAACAAAGCCACCGACCGAGACAGTGACCGAGGCCGAGGAGTTGTACTTCTTCCCCAGCTCGACACAGTTGCGGCCGAGTTCAGCGATGCCCAGAGTGTCTTCGTCGGTCTCGGTGGGAAGACCCGTGAGGAAGTAAAGCTTCATGCGACGCCAGCCCTGGCTGTAGGCCGATTCGACAGCGCCGTAGAGATCTTCTTCACGGATGAGCTTGTTGATGACCTGACGCATGCGCCAAGAGCCGGCTTCGGGGGCGAAGGTGAGGCCGGTGCGACGGGCCCGCTGGAGTTCGGCAGCGATACCGACGGTGAAGGCGTCAACCCGCAGCGACGGCAGGGCCACCGAGACCTGACCCACACCTTGATCGGAAATGGTGTCGGCGACGACCTTCTCGATCCCGGAGAAATCGGCGGTAGAGAGCGACGTGAGCGACACCTCGTCATACCCGGTGCGCTGGAGGCCCTCAGAGATCATGCGGCTGACCTGCTCGGCCGGGCGCTCGCGCACCGGACGGGTGATCATGCCCGCCTGGCAAAAGCGACACCCGCGCGTGCAGCCACGGAAAACTTCTACGGCGAGGCGATCGTGGACGACCTCGGTCATCGGGACGAGCTGCTGCTTGGGGTACGGCCAATCGGCAAGGTCGGTGACGGTGCGCTTTTCGACCTTCTCGGGCACGTCGGGGTACCTCGGATTGACGGCGGCGAGGAACTCGCCGTCGTATTCAACCTCGTACATCGATGGGACATAAACGCCCTCGATCTTCGAGAGCGCTCGGAGCAGGCCTTCTCGGGTGCCGGCGTTCTTGCCGCTGCGCTTCCACTCGCCGACGAGGTCGGTGATGTCGCCAATGACTTCTTCGCCATCGCCGAGCACAACCAGGTCGACGAAGTCGGCGATCGGTTCCGGGTTGTAGGTGCAGTGGCCTCCAACCGCGATGAGTGGATCGGCATCAGCACGCCGAGCCGAGTGGACGGGCACGCCGGCGAGATCGATGCAGTTGACGAGGTTCGTGTAGGTCAACTCGGCCGAGAGGTTGAAGGCGATGATGTCGAACTCGGCGGCCGGTTTGTGGGTGTCGACCGAGAACAACGGCAGCCCCTCACGGCGCAAAAGCTCCTCCATGTCGACCCAGGGGGCGTAGGAGCGCTCGGCAGCGGCATCGGGGCGTTCGTTGATGATCTCGTAGAGGATCTGGAGTCCGGCGTTGGGCAACCCGATCTCGTAGGTGTCCGGGTAGGTGAACAACCACGAGGTCTCGTCGGGCCCGTGTTTGGGGGTCTGCATACCGTCCTCACACCCGATGTAGCGCGCTGGCTTTTGCACCTGAGGCAGGAGCGGCTCAAGGCGGGGCCAGAGATCGGTGGAGGGGGCGCCGGACGGCATCACCACAGGCTACCGGTACGCTCCGATCGCCCGGTGAATCCGCGGCTGGGGTCCGGAGGCGGTCATCAACTGTTGGCGTCGCTCACCCGCAGCACGTCCCGTGAGGCGCGATCTGCTGACCACCGGATGTCGGCTCAAGCTCGGACGTAGTCGAAGCGGCGGCGATAAACGCCCAGAACCAGGCCGATCGCGATCATCGAGGTGAGCATCGACGATCCGCCGTACGACACGAACGGCATCGGAATACCCGTGACCGGCATCATTCCCATCGTCATGCCGGCGGACTGGAAGACCTGGAACACGAACATCGACATCACGCCCACTGCCATCAGACGGTCGAACTCGTCGGAGGCCCGGACCGCGACCCGCCAGATCCGCACGACAACCACGGCGAACAACACGAGCAGGATCGCAGCGCCACGGAAGCCGAGCTCCTCGCCCGCCACCGAGAAGATGAAGTCGGTCTGCTGCTCGGGCACGAGGTTCGAGCTGGTCTGTGTGCCCTGGAACAAGCCGGTGCCGGTCAGCCCGCCGTTGCCGATGGCGATCTGGGATTGCTCGGCGTTGTAGGCGACCCGCACAGCGTCGGCGCCCAGTTCGGCGACGGCCTCGTCGTCGAGCACGAAGACCGTCAACCGGTCCTTCTGATAGTCCTCGAGCACGTCGGAGGTGAAGATCGCCGTGATCGCCGTGATCGCAGCGAGCACGAGGAGCAAAATGAGCCGCATTGAGACGTTGCTCATCATGATCATTACGGCGGTGACGACGATGTAGACGAGCACCGTCCCGAGATCAGGCTGCAACAAGACGAGACCGATAGGTATGCTGGCCAAGAGCAGGCCGGCTGCCATTCGTTGGAACCCGACACGGTCGCCGGAGAAGACGGTGGCTAGCGTGACAATGAGCACGAGCTTGCCGGGTTCCGACGGCTGAAAAGTGAAGCCGCCGAATCGATACCAGGCCTGGGTGCCGTTGATGTTGGCACCAAAAAGCAAGATGCCGAAGAGCAGACCCAAAGTACTGATGTAGGCGACACTCACGAGGCTCCGGATTCGTTCGATGTTGACCAGCGCAGCGAACAGACCAAAGCTGGCGCCCACAACCGCGAAGAACACCTGCCGAGTGAGGAACGACGTATCGGCCGGATCGAGTTCGGTGGCCGGGCCCCGGGTGGCTGAGTAGACCAGCAGCGCACCCATCGCCGTGATCGCCATGACCGACAGGATCAGGAGTGGGTCGACGACGAACCACCATGGGTCACGCTCTTCGCGGAAACGACCGCCGGCGGCGGGGAACGTGGTCATCCATTCACCCCTTCACTGGTCGTCTCCTGGCCATCGTCACCGACCAGGCCAAGGGCGTAGCGGGCCGTCTCGTTGAGCGACCGGGCGACGGGCACGGTATCGGTGGCGAGGTGTTCGAAAATTGCCGCAGCGACCGGCGCCGCGGATGCGCTGCCGAACCCGGACTCCTCCATCACCACCGCAAGCGCCACCTCGGGCACCGTGTCGAGCCCGACCGCCGATCCCGGGCGGTAAACGGGGCCGTACGCGGTGAACAACGCCGTGTCAGCCTTGCCGTCGACCTCGGCAGTGCCGGTCTTGCCGGCGACCGGCCAGTTCCACACGTTGAAGTCGACCTGACCGAACACGCGAGTGGCGGTACCGCCCGCATCCATCGTGGCACCGAGCAGGCCCTCCTCAATGGGCGCCTGAAACTCCTCGGGGATCTCTAGGTCGCGCAGCATACGTGGCCCGAACTCGCGCACCGTCTCCCCGTCGGGATCGGTAACCCGCACAGCAACATTCGGCTGATGAAGGGCGCCACCGTTGCCGAAGGCCGCATAGGAGTTCGCCAGCTGCAGCGGCGTGACCAGCAGTTCACCCTGGCCAATCGAAAGGTTGATGGTGGCACCGGCGAACCACTGGCTCCCGTCGACAGCAAACACGCCAGCGTCGAACTGGCGGTCGTAATAGTCGCGATTGGGAACGACCCCGGAACGCTCGTATGGGATCTGCAAACCCGAATCAACGCCGAAACCAAGCTCGCGCGCCCACAGCTGGATTCCCTCGTCGGGACGAAGACCGTCCTCATCAGGCTCGCTCGAACGAGTCCAGAAGCCCTCGCCGGCGATCTCGTAGAAGTAGGTATCGCTCGAGACCCGCAGCGCAGCCGGGAGGTCAACCTGACGGCCGCCGCCGGTGTAGGGGCTGCTGAACAGACACGTGCTCGACTCGAGGAAGCAGTTTGAGTACGTGTACGTGCCTGTGTCGAGGTACCGGTCGGTTGGCCGTCGAAGGCCCTCGTCGCCGAGTACACCCTCTTGCAGTGCGGCGAGGGCCGTAATCGGCTTGAACGTCGAACCTGGGGCGTACGTGCCCTGGATCGCTCGGTTGAGGATCGGCGAGAAGTTGTCCTCCGACGTCAGCTCGCGGAATTGGGTGGCGGTGATGCCGTTGACGAAATCAGCCGGTTCGTAGGTCGGGAACGAGGCCATCGCCAACAAATCGCCATTGCGCGGGTCGACGGCAACGACGCTGCCCGCTGCCGCAACGTTTGGCGGGTCGCCGTCTTGCGGGGTGCGCGCCCGGGCGGTGGCGAGACCCGTCGCAAGTTCGTGTTCGGCGAGCGCCTGCAGGTCAAGATCGATCGACAGCCAGACATCGTTTCCCGGCACCGGTGGCACATAGTCGTACTCGCGCACAACCTTGCGGCTGGCGTCGACCTCGATGAAGCGAGTGCCGGGCACGCCGCGCAACTCATCTTCGAAGATGAGTTCGACACCGGTCTTCCCGATCTCGTGGTTGAGCTGGTACGTCTTCGCGTCCGGGTCGTCCGGATCGATCAGCTGGTTGCGGGCTTGCCACTCGGTTCGGGTGATCGGACCGACGTAGCCGAGCAAATGCGCAGCCGTCGTGCCGTAGGGATAGCTCCGTACGGTGCGCTGCACGACGTTCACGCCGGGAAACTGATCTCGGCGCTCGCCAAGGAACACGAGCAGCTCAGGGTTGACGTCGTCCGCCACGGGCACTCGCTCGAACGGGCCGTAGGAACGGTCGCCATATTGATCGACGATGTCACCGACCTTGGTGAGCCGCCCCGAGCGACTGATTGCGATTGCGAGTCGCAGGAACATCTCGTCGCGCTCGACCGGGTCGAGTTCGTCGACGACCCCGCGGTCGATCGTGACCACCTCAACGACCTTGTTGTCGACGATGACTCGGCCGTTGCGGTCGAGGATACGGCCCCGCGGTGCCTCCTCGTAGACCTCTTCGAGCACGTTGGTCTGGGCCCGCTGCTGGAGTTCCGCCCGCTGGGCCTCGAGTCCTTGCAGATACCACAGCCGGGCGACGAGCCCACCGAACAAAACGAGAGCAATGAATGCAAAGACCCGCATACGGAGGGCACCGTCGATCATCGACGATCAACCTCCGCAGCGAGCGCCCACGCCATGAGCGGAGCGGCGATCGGCGCGAGCACGGCATTGAACGCACCAACGACGAGTGCGATCACGATCAGATCGGCGGAGATCAGGCCGCCCTCCCCCACGATCGCGCCAAGCAAGGCATAGCCGATCACGCTGGCGGCACTGCCGACGGCGACCACACCGACGAGCTGGGCCCGAGTCTCGTGGAACAGTCCCTCATTGAGCGTGGCGACGACATACGCGACCACGGCGAAGACGACTGCCGAGACGCCGAGCGGAGTCGGCAGGTAGACGTCCCACAGCAGGCCTGCGCCAAATGCAATGACCGGGCCCCGCTCGGGGCCAACGAAAAACGCCGCGACCACCGCAACGAGGGTGAGCAGCTCCGGGGCGACGCCGAAGATCCGCACGTCGACGAACACCGTCAGCTGGATAACGAGCGCCACGACGAAGACGATGCCTAGCCGGACAGGGGTGTTCACGAGCCCTCCCCGGCGGAGGTCGTGGTGGTGAGTGGGATCGACGTGCTCGGGACGGGCTCGTCGAGCGGAACTTGGTCAACGCCTTCGGCGAGCAGCACCGAGACGAAGCCGAGGTCCGTGATGTCGTTGGCGAGGGCTACGCGGACCTGCATGGTGAGCATGTCCTCGTCGCCAGGCAGGACCTCAACGATACGGCCGAGCGGGATCTCTGCCGGGTAGCGACTTGTCGCCGCCGTGACGACAACGGTGTCGAGCACCGGCAGCAGCGACTCGTTGCCGTCCTCGGGCCACTCCAGGCCGGTGTCGACGACGAAGATCGACGGATCGTCGGGGTCGACGTGGCCGAGGCCGACCTCATCAGTGTCGGCGAGTCGCACGCCGACGATGAGGTCGGTGTCCGTGAGCAACAGTACGGCCGAGGTGGTTGCGTCGACGCGCTCGACCCGGCCGACGAGCCCTGCGCCGGTGACCACTGCCATGCCGTTGCGCACGCCGTCCTGGCTACCTCTATCGATCGTGATGACGTCGTCGTCGAAGTTGCCGACCCCGCCTCGAACCACGAGCGCCGTTACCCGAGCGAGATCGGGACGAACATCGACGCCGGTCGCAGCACGCAGCCGCTCAAATTCTGCTCGTTCGGCCTCGACCGCCATCTCGTTGCCTTCAAGTTGCTGGATTCGCTCGGTGAGCAGGCGGTTCTGCGCTTCGAGATCGTCATAATCGAAGACCGCATTCCAGGCATCGGAGAACGGCGAGACGATCGCGCCCACCACTTCGGTGATCGGGTGCAGAAGGTCGCGAACAAGCCGTTGCGCTGTTCCGAGCGGGCCGAAGCTGCTGAGATCAAGCGAGAGCAGGGTGATCGCCGACAAAACCAGCAGGATCATGCGGTGTCGGGATTTCCCGATGGAGCGCTGGGTCAGCGCCATGGTGCTACGGCTAGAGCTCGCCCGAGCTCAGGACCACACCGCGCAGCGCTTCGAATTCCTCCAGCACCTGGCCCGAACCAGCTGCAACGGCGTACAGCGGATCCGCCGCGATCCGGATGGGCATGCCGGTTTCGTCGTGGAGGCGATCGTCGATGCCATTGAGCAGCGCACCGCCACCAGCGAGGGTGATACCACTGTCCATGACGTCGGCTGCGAGCTCGGGCGGGGTCTTGTCGAGGGTCGACTTCACAGCATCGCAGATCGCAGCGACGGGCTCTTCAAGCGCCTCGCGGATGTCGTTGGTGGAAACGACGATCGTGCGGGGCAGACCGCTGACGAGGTCGCGGCCGCGGACTTCGGCCCGAATCTCACGCGCGAGCGGCCAAGCCGTGCCGAGTTGCAACTTGATCTGCTCAGCCGTTCGCTCGCCGAGCGCCAGGCTGAACTCCTTCTTGATGTACTGAATGATCGCATCGTCGAGCTCATCGCCACCGACTCGCGCCGATTGGCTGGCAACCACGCCGCCAAGCGAGATCACAGCGACTTCGGTGGTGCCACCACCGATGTCGACGATCATGTTGCCGGTCGGCTGCTGGACCGGGAGACCGGCGCCGATCGCTGCCGCCATCGGCTCTTCGATGATGTAGGCGGGCTTGCGGGCGCCGGCGAACTCGGCGGCCTCTTGCACCGCTCGCTGCTCAACGCCGGTGATACCCGACGGAACGGCGATGACCATTCGGGGCTTGGCCCACTTGCGCTGATGCACCTTCTGGATGAAGTAGCGGAGCATCTTCTCGCAGATCTCGAAGTCGGCGATCACACCGTCCTTCAGGGGGCGGATCGCCTGGATGTTCGAGGGCGTGCGGCCGATCATCTGCTTGGCCTCAAGGCCGACCGCAAGCGGCCGTCCGTCGTTGGTGTTTATGGCGACCACCGACGGTTCGTCGAGAATGATGCCTTCCCCACGCACGTACACGAGCGTGTTCGCAGTGCCGAGATCAACGGCCATGTCCCGTCCGATGACGGCGCCGAAGCTCGAAAGCAGGGAGTCTGCAACCATGAGAGTGCCTCGAGTCAAGGGGAACGGGAGCGGGTGCGTGGCAGCGGAAGCCGACGGCTTCCGCCACGTGGAACCGAAGTCTACGCCGGAAAGGTCACCAAACTGCAACAGTCCGACGGGCCGTGTCCATTTGCCTACGGAACGTGAGATTTATCGCGCGGTAGGCGGCGTCACCACGTGCGATCTTGCGTGATCCCGATCGGGATCAGCCCAGTTCGGGAAAGAAAATGCCGATCTCGCGGGCAGCCGACTCGGCCGAGTCGGAGCCATGGATCAGATTTTCAGTGAACTCGGTGCCGAAATCGCCGCGGATCGTTCCGGGAGCGGACTTCATCGGGTTGGTGGCCCCCATCATCTCGCGAACGGTCTCCCACGTGCCCTCCGGGCCCTCGACGACGGCGACGAGCGCCGGTCCCCGACTCATGAAGGCGACCAGGTCGTCGAAGAAACCCTTGCCGACATGCTCCTCGTAGTGACGAGCGAGGGTGCCGGCGTCAAGCGTTCGCAGCTCGGCGGCAACGATCGAAAACCCCTTGGTCTCGAAGCGGCTGAGGATCTGGCCGACGAGGCCTCGTTCGACGGCGTCGGGCTTGCAGATGATGAACGTGCGATTCATGGCTGCAAGGCTATCGGTGACCTGACGCCGCTCGACGTTCGATCGGCCGGTGCTCTGAGACGGGCCTACAAGTCTTCGGCGAGGGCACGCACGATACCGACGACCGGGTTCGAGCCGGCAACGACGATCAGATCGTCGTCCTCGGCCTGGTTGTAGACGTGATCAAACGCCGACTCGACATCAAAGACGGCGTCGGCCTGACCGCCGGCCTCCCGCACCGCAGCGGCAAGAGTCTCCGGATCCACACCGCGAGCGGTGGGCGCCGTACACGTCGCAACCAGCTGGTAGTTCGCCACCTGCAGCGCGCGAGCGACGTCGACAGGCACTCGCCCATCTTGCATCCCGAGGACGAGGTAGCGCCGGCCGCCCTGACCGAAGTCGTCGGCGATGGACTCGGCAAGCGCCTCAGCCCCCGGCACGTTGTGCGCAGTGTCGACCACGATCGTGGGGCTGCGGTGCACGACCTCAAGACGGCCGGGGACGACGACCGTGCCGAAGGCCTCCTCGACGACATCGTCGGGCAGCGACGAGTTAAAGAATTCCTCCACGGCCGTGAGCGCCAATGAGGCATTCTTGGCTTGGTGGGCACCATGCAGCGACAAGAACACCTCGTCGTAGAGGCCCCGTGGTGTGCGCACACCGAGCAGACGGCCGCCGACAGCGAGACGATCATCGGTGAGATCGAAGGCCTCGCCGCGAACGATGGCTCGATCCGGACCCTCGTCGAGGAAGATCGGGCGCAACGTCTCATCGAGTTCGCCGAGCACCAAGGTGGACGCAGGCTCGATAATGCCGGCCTTCTCGGAGGCGATCGCTCGACGCCACTCCCCTGCCCCAGAGCTGTGGTCGAGCCCGATGTTGGTGATGACAGCCACCTGTGCTGACACGACATTCGTGGCGTCGTAGCGGCCGAGCATGCCCACCTCGACGATCGCAACGTCGACCGCCTCGTTAGCGAATTCCAACAGCGCAGCAGCGGTGACGGTCTCGAACCAGGTCATAGGCTCACGACCGCTCGCCTCGATCGCAGTGAGTACCGTGCCGACGGCCTCACCAAAGGCGTCGGTGCTGATCGGCTCCCCGCCAAGGCGGATGCGTTCGACGACCGATTCGAGGTGTGGGCTGGTGTAGGTGCCGACCCGCAGACCCATTTCTAGGAGCAGCGACTCCATCAAGCGGGTGGTCGAACCTTTGCCGTTGGTTCCGGTGATGTGGATCACCGGATAGGCCTGCTGCGGATCGCCAAGCAGGCTCATCAACTGCTGCATGGGATCGAGCGTGAGACCGTCAATTGCGCCAGCGCGGGGGACAATCTCGTAGTTGATCAGCGCATCGAGTCGCACAAGCGCCTCGTCGAACTCCATGGGGTGCTAGCTGGCGCGACGGTCGGCGCCGAGCGCGACAACCTCGGGGGCAGCGTCCTCCTCGACCACGCACTCGCGCGTGACAACAACCTTGGCGACATCGTCGCGGCCCGGAATGTCGTACATTGTCTCCAGGAGGGTTTCCTCGAGGATCGACCGCAGGCCGCGAGCGCCGGTGTTGCGCTTGATTGCCTCTTCGGCGATCGCGTCGAGAGCATCGGGGGTGAACTCGAGTCCGACGTTCTCGAACTCGAAGATTTTGCGGTACTGCTTCACGAGAGCGTTGCGCGGTTCGGTGAGAATCTCAACGAGCGCATCACGCTCAAGGTGGTTGACCGCGCCGACGACCGGCATGCGGCCGATGAACTCGGGGATCAGACCGAATTTGGCAAGATCCTCGGGCTTGACATCGCTGAAGATCGCGCCGAGATCCTTGTCCTCCGGACGACGAATATCGGCACCGAAACCAACGCCCTTGGCACCGAGGCGATTCTCCACGATCTTCTCAATGCCAGCGAAGGCGCCTCCGCAGATGAACAACACGTTCGTCGTGTCGATCTGCAGGAACTCCTGGTGCGGGTGCTTGCGGCCACCCTGGGGCGGCACCGCAGCCGACGTGCCCTCGAGAATCTTGAGCAGCGCTTGCTGCACGCCTTCGCCTGATACGTCACGCGTGATCGACGGGTTTTCGCTCTTGCGGGCGACCTTGTCGATCTCGTCGATGTAGATGATGCCGGTCTCCGCCTTCTTGACGTCGTAGTCGGCAGCCTGAATCAGCTTCAGCAAGATATTCTCGACATCTTCGCCGACATAGCCGGCCTCGGTGAGGGCGGTGGCATCGGCGATCGCGAACGGCACGTTGAGCATGCGAGCGAGAGTCTGGGCCATCAAGGTCTTGCCGCAGCCCGTCGGGCCGATCAACAAGATGTTGGACTTCGACAGCTCAACCTCGCCATCGAGACTGTTGCCCAGCTCGACACGCTTGTAGTGGTTATAGACCGCGACGGACAGGATCCGCTTCGCCTGATCCTGTCCGACGATGTAGTCGTTCAGGAAGGCGTAGATCTCACGAGGCGACGGCAGCTCACCGAGCGAAACGTCAGAGGTGTCGGCCAGTTCTTCTTCGATGATCTCGTTGCAGAGATCGATGCACTCGTCGCAGATGTAGACGCCGGGGCCAGCGATCAACTTCTTGACCTGCTTTTGCGACTTTCCGCAAAACGAGCACTTCAGGAGTTCTCCACCCTCACCGAACTTGGCCACGCAGTCGCCCCCCTCAGACTTCAGCTGATGGCCGTGATCGGCCCGCTGT
>MDTB01004922.1_pt1 | contig 13203 bp, 11 predicted proteins | sample 811161 | NCBI WGS metagenome assembly MDTB01 (sample SAMN05326650, study PRJNA326480) | marine metagenome | isolation source: seawater | place: Mediterranean Sea | collected 2009 | reverse complement strand
TTTCCTAATTCAGTAATTTTGTTTGATATATGGAGTATGGATAAAAAGTGATAAGTAAAAAAATTGTTTTTTCAAAAAAGTGGTTTGATTTATTCGAAATTAAAGATGAGATCACAAAATCAGATTTCTATGGAATTAAACCTCAAGATTATGTAACTGCAGTAGCTTTTGATAATGATGGAATGATTCTTCTCGTAATTCAAAGGAGGCCAGTTATTGACAAAAATAATAGTCTTGAAACTCCTGGAGGACAAGTTGATAAAGGAGATACGCCACTTGAATCAATCAAAAAAGAATTAAAAGAGGAATTAGGAATGTCATTTAAGCGTGTAGAAAATGTATGTGTATTAGAACCTGATGTGGGAAGGTTAATGAATAATCTATATATTTTTAAAGCCGAAAAACCTAAAAAGATTGGAGATCCAGAAAAGGGGATTGAAATTGTAAAAATTAATCCTGAAAACGTTTTTAACCTAATAAAGAAAAAAGAGTTAACTAATGCTTATTCTATTGCTGCATTATCAATAGTACTGCGAGCTTTTTAATGAATAAAGAATTTAAAATATTACTTATAGGTGGATCAGGTAAACTAGGTAAAAAAATTATAGAGTCTGGCTTTTTTCATGATTTATATAGCCCAGGGAGAGATTTATGTGACTTGAATAATAAACAATCTATTGATGACTTACTTCTTAACTTCAAACCATCTCACATAATAAATTGCGCAGCATTAGCTAGAAGGAAAATTTGTGAAAACGATCCAAAAAGTGCTATTTCGAATAACATTATAGGAACCGCAAACTTAGTCAAATCGGTTTTGGATTTTAGTAGCTTAGGAAAAGAACCTAGGGTACTGCATATTTCAACTGATGCAGTTTATCATTGCTCTAAAGGTCATTATAATGAATATGATCCAACTATCCCAATTTGTAATTATGGTTGGAGTAAGCTTGGTGCAGAATGTTCAATAAGATTACTAAAAGATTTTCTCATAGTTAGAACAAGATTTTATGATCCAAGTGAAATACCTTTTGATGATGCAGCAAATGATATTTATACTTCTTCAATACCTATTTTGAAGCTAGTTGAGTATCTTCATAGACTTCTTTTCTCAAATTATGTAGGAGTAATTAATGTAGGAGAAAAAAGAGAGTCAGATTATAAAAAATATAGAACCCATAAACCACAATTAATCATGAGTGATCTTAATTCAATAAAAAAGGAAAGTTCCCTACCTTTTTGTAATGACTATTCTTTGTCAACGAAAAGATTAGATAAGTTTTTAGGTAATTAGTTATGCAAGAAGAAAAAAGTATTTTAGATATTATTATTCCTGTTTTTAATGAAAAAAAAATTTCGTATCTTTTTGAACTTTTAGAAAATAATGTTAAAACTCCTTTTAGGGTGCTTTTATGTTTTGATAGTTATAAAGATAAAACTTTGAATTGTTATCAATCAGAAGACTATTCTTTTGATATAGATTTAGTTTTAAATAAAGGTAAGGGCGTACATTCTGCAATAATGACTGGTTTTGATGAAAGTAAAGCTGATGCATTACTTGTATATCCTGCTGATGATTTAATTAATACTCAAATTATTGACAAGATGTATGGTTACTTTTTAAAAGGTTGTGATGTAGTCGTAGCAAGTAGATTTATTAAAGGAGGTTCAATGAGAAACTGTCCTTTTCCTAAAAATCTATTGGTTAGGTTAGGAAATTTTTCACTATTTCTTCTATCTTGTATCCCAGTAATGGACGCTAGTAATGGGTTTAGACTTTTTTCAAAAAAATTAATTAATAATGTTCATATAGAATCCAAAAAAGGATTTACATATTCAATTGAATTGCTAGTTAAAGCAAAAAGGTTAAATTTTTTAATTGCAGAGATACCCTCACAATGGGCAGAAAGAAGTAGTGGGAAAAGTAATTTCAAATTAATTTCTTGGTTAAGTGAATACCTAAAATGGTATTTTTATGGTTTAGCAACTTTTTGGCTTAGAAAAGGTCAAAAATCAGTTAAAAAATTTAAAAGATATTAAAATTATTATGAAAAAAATTCTTATCACAGGTGGATGCGGATTTATTGGAAGTGCTCTTGTAAAAAAATTAGTTAAAGATGGGAATAAAGTAAAAGTCCTTGATAATTGCTCTAGAGGATCAGCATCAAGATTAAAAAATATTTTAGAAGACATTGAGTTCATTCAGGGTGATATAAGGGACTTTTCAGTAGTTTCAAAAGCTTGTGAGGATATTGAACACATTCATCACTTAGCTTATATTAATGGCACAGAAAATTTTTATAAAAAGCCTGAACTAGTTCTAGATGTTGCAGCCTCAGGGATTATTAATTTATATAATTGCTGTAAAGAAAAAAAAATAGAAGAATTTTATTTAGCTTCAACTTCTGAGGTCTATCAAACACCTACAAAATTTCCAGCAGCAGAAAATGAACGCTTAATAATTCCTGACATAATGAACCCAAGATACTCTTATGGAGGAGGAAAAATATTATGTGAACTTGTAGCTATGCATGGTATTCAAAAATTAGTTAATAAATTAATAATTTATAGGCCTCACAATGTATATGGTCCTGACATGGGAAATGAGCACGTAATACCTCAATTTTTTATTAAAATGAAAAAACTTATTGAGGAATTTGGTCTTAATGAGGTTATCAATTTCCCTATTCAAGGAAGTGGAGATGAGACAAGGTCATTTATTCATATAGATGATTTTATTAAAGGGGTCGAGATAATAATAAATAAAGGAGAAAATAATCAGATATATCATATTGGCAATTCTGATGAAGTATCTATAAAAAAATTAGCAACCCTTATAAGTAAAACTTTAGATATAAATTTAGAAATAAAACAAGGCGAACTTCAGTTGGGAAGTACTATAAGAAGATGTCCTGATATTAATAAAATTTCAAGCTTAGGTTATAGACAAACTATTTCTCTTGAAGCAGGGATAGCAAGTTTAAAAGGGTGGTATTATTGACCTTTATGTTTTTAGTTTATTAAATGAGATCTTCAAAAATTATTCAGAAATGTCAGATTTGTGGTTCCATAGAATTTAAAGATATTTTGAATTTAGGATATCTTCCGTCTGTTAATGATTTTCAGGAAATAAAAAATGATCAAGAAGAACAAATATTTTTTCCGAGTAAACTTATACAATGCCAAAATTGCAAATTAGTTCAACTATCATGCATTGTTGATAAGGAGATTTTATTTCCAAGTAGTTATCCATACACTAGTTCGACCACAAAAATTTTAGGAGAAAATTTTAATGAATTAAGTCAAGAAGTTGATGATTTAATAAACTTAGACAAAAACAAATTAGTATGTGACATTGGCTCAAATGATGGAAATTTATTAACATATTTTATGGATAAATCTAAGGTCGTTGGAATAACTCCTGAGGACATCGGAAATAAAGCTATTGAAAAAGGCATTCCTACAATAATTGACTACTTCAACAAAGAATCAAGTAATAAAATAATTGAAAATTTTGGTAATCCAGATGTTATTACTGCAACTAACGTTTTTGCTCATATTGATAACCCAAATGAAGTAATGGAAAATATTTCATTTTTACTTAAAAAAGATGGTTTATTCATAGTCGAAGTCCATTATTTAAAGTCCTTAATTGAAACAAATCAGTACGATACTATATACCATGAACACATGAGGTATTACTCTCTTGAGTGTCTAAATAACTTATTATCTTCGCATGGATTTAAAATATTTAATGCAAAATTAATAAATACTCATGGAGGATCAATTAGGGTTTTTGCATCTAGATCTAATAATTTTAATGTAAGTAAATCGTTTCATCAGATTCTAGAAAATGAGCAGAAATTTCTATATGAAGATAATAATTTATTTTCTTACAAAAAAATAGTTCAACAACAAAAACTTGATTTACTAAAAACACTCATAGAATTAAAAAATAATAAAAAAACTGTTTTTGGAATAGGCTCTCCTTCAAGAGGCACAACTCTTATTAATTTCTGCGGTATTGATAAATCTTTAATATCAAATATTTGTGAAATAAAAGGTTCTCATAAAATTGGGAAATACATGCCAGGGACATCTATTCCTGTTGTGGACGAATCAATTCTTTTTGAAAATCAGCCAGATTATGTTCTACTATTATCTTGGCATATATCTGAAGAACTTATTTGTAATTTAAGAAAAAAAGGTTTGAATTCTAAATTTATTATTCCATTACCTTCAGTAAAAATAATAGACTAACTTTTAAAAATAAAACCTAAGCAAACGCTTTTATCCCTATATTTGTTAAAAATAAGGGATCTCAATTTATAATTAAGTTTCAAAACTAAATTATTTATTAATTAAAAACTTTTATTTAAATCATGAAATCTTTTAATTGCTTTTTTAAAAGCTAATTTTGGATTTTTAATTTGTCTTATCAGAAATTGTTTATATTCCCTGAATTTATTATCTAGTAAAACTGTTTCACAAATATCTTTTGCTGATTTGATGCTTTTCTCTAAATTTCTATTTGATTTCAGATAAACTTCATAATCTAAACAATTATTTAATTTTTCTTTGTTTTTTACTGGAGGATGACAAATAGTATTGGTATTTGACTTCCATTTATTTAAATTTGGTTTGAATAATCTTAAATCTTTTTCAATTAAATCATTTCTTATGAAAAAAGCATCTAGTTCTTCTACTACCCAAATTAATGTATAGCCATATGATTCCGCAACTAAATTCAGTGCTTTAAGTGATGCGCCATATAATCTATCATTTTCATAAAAACTATAATCTTCTTTTTGCGTAATAGCTCTATCAATAGGGTAATTACAATTGTGCTCTACAGAAAATAATTTTGCCTTATAGTTTTTTAATAATGCCTCAAATAACCATAAATCAGAGGAGTTTACATCTATAGAAATATAATCAACATTTAATGGAACATTATATTTTTTAAAGATTTTATATATGTTATCTGAAGTCAAAAAATGTTTATGTAGATTAATTAATTTGTTTTCATGAAGATTATCAAAAAGAACGAAACTCCAATTGTGATCAATAATTAATTTTGTACAATTTCCTTTATTTTTTTTAGATAAATGTGAGCAGTTATAACCAAATTCTACACAGAATGGTTTTTTGCTTTTCTTTATATTTTCAAAAACTAGATCAATTAATGCATCTTGATAAGATTGCGAGTACTTTCTATCTTTTAATAAGATATTTTTATCAATTGTGTTAATCCATGAATCCACGTATAAGGTTATAATTTATAAAATTTTAAATTATGAGATTAGGATTATTTCAATTAGCATTGAATTAATTAAAAAAATGTATCAATTATGCAAATTAATTATTGAATACTAATTAGTAAGACTTGTAACCAAATTTAAAAAATTTTTAAATTATACTAATCCATAATTGTGCAGAATTATTAGTCTTGTAATGGAATATTTGAATAATAATACGCATCAAAATTACTGTTTAAATAATGCAAATTTAGAACTTGTTAAAACTATAGAATTAGATTCCAAAAAGGGTGATTTTTATCTGGATAATTTTTCCGCTATTTATTATATAAATAAAACTGATCAACTTTTTTTATTGAGTGATTCTCCAAAAGGTTATGTAGTAAGGTTAAATTCTTTTTCAAGTCTTATTAATTCTTCTAACTCAAGAATTCTTATTAGCGAAAAGGATATTTTAAAATTCAAATATAATCTTTTGGAAAAAATCTTTAATAAAGGAGATGGTGAAGGTTTAAGAATAATAGGCAATTCTTTATTTGTTTTAAATGAAAAGAAATATTGGGCTTGGAGAGAACCTTTTGCAAGAACTTATCAACCAGCAACCTTTCAGAAATATAATCTGAAAGATGGGAAGAGAATTAAAAATATTAAATTGCCTAATGCATTTATGAAAGATGCTCTGGGTAGTGAATCATTAGCTCTTTCAAAAAATGGTTCATTTTTGTTGGCAAATGAAGGAAATATTCCAAATATTAATTTTAAAGATCCTAATTATGGTACTTTTTTAAAAATTTTTTCTCGTTTTAATATATTTAAAAAGGAAAATAAAGAAAAGGCTTTTACTTATGCAAGATATTTAACTATTAATAAAAATTTTGAAATTTCTGGTGTTTCTACCTTTTTAATTGGAGGTAGCAAGCTTAGGGATTTATATATTGTCAAAGAGCAGGATATATTATTAGCTCTTACTTCTAACTATATAGTTAAAGGTTTTAAGATAGAAGAAACTGAAAATAAAATCGACATCAAAGATCAAATTTTTGAATGGAAGATTCCATTAAAAGAAAATTGGGAAGGTATTACTAAAGGGCCAAAGTTAATAGGTAATGAAAGTTTATTATTAGTAAATGATAATAATTTTTACAAAAAATATAGTAATGGTAGAAAAAAAATACCGAATATAATTTCAATATTTTCAATAAAAAAAAATAGTAGATGTATTAGAGAAAAATTCAGTTTATAGATTAAATTAGATTTTCTTTTATTTACCTTATTAGCTAATCATCTTTAGCAAAGCCCCTAAAACGATGTTATAAATGCTAAAAATCACCAAATTTCTATTTTCTTAGAGTATAAAACTATTTTTAAAGTATCTATTTTTTTCCGATTTGATGGAACTCTTCTCTATTAACAATAATTTCATTATTTTCATAATCTTTATCAAGTATTGACCCTTGACCTTCAGTGTAAAATAATTTTAATTCTTCTTTGGTTAATTGCTTCTTCTATTTTTCTAAAGAATGAAATAAAATCATGTCTTCTTTCAATAATCAAACGCTATAAAGTAATATAGGAATTACGACAGTTACGAAATAAATCTTCAGATTCATTGATGTAACTGTTCTTTTACGATATGGGGCCATAGCTCAGTTGGTAGAGCACCTGCATGGCATGCAGGGGGTCAGCGGTTCGAGTCCGCTTGGCTCCATCTGTTTGTTCGCTATTTATACCAATTAGTTTGGTCAATTTATCATATCAAAAAGATAGGATAAGATACGCCATAATATGCTTAATTATGATCCCTCTGCGAGCAACTTTGCGAGCAATAACTCTTAACTAAAATTAAAAAAAAAATGTTAAAATTTTTTTATTAAATAAAAATTAAAAATTGAAAAATAAGTATTTAATATTAAAAAAAAAATATCTAAAACTAAAATATTTTTACTGGACTTCATCTGAATTATTAAAGACCACTATTGCAAGAAGAAACAAAATTAGAGTAATTATTAATATTTTAATAATGCAAATAAAGAAAAATTTTTCTAAAAAACCTTTTGTTTTTAAAACTTGTACTAATACTTTTGCCTATACTCAAAAAAATATTGATACATCTGGCGTCGCAGGACTTTTTTATTGTGGATTAATGGAAGCAAATGAAATTTTATGTGCTTGGCATCTAATAAGACCAAATGATATTTTTTTTGATATTGGAGCAAATCAAGGAGCTTGGGGTTTAATTCTATGTGCAAAAAAAATTTATTGCCATGAATTTGAACCCTCTTCTGTGACATTTCAATCTTTAAAAAAACAAATATCTTTAAATAATGATTTCAATGATTTTCTTTTACCTCATAAATTAGCTGTTTCGAATAAAAATGGAACAATACAATTTACAGTTGGCAGGGGACAAAATAACCAAATCAAATCTGATTTTTCAGTAAATACTTTAAAAAGTTCTCATGAATCAGTAAAAGTAGCAACTTTAGATTCTCTAGCTGAAAAATATGGTTATCCAACCATTATTAAAATTGATACTGAGGGATTTACTAATGAAGTTTTAGAAAAAGGTATAAAAGTACTCAATCATAAATCCTTAAAAGCTTTATTTATAGAAACCTTCAGAAAAAATGTTAGTACTACAGAAAGATTTAAGGAAATGGAAAAGTTGCTAGCTAATTACGGATTTTTTCCTTATTTTTTTGATATATCAAAAAGAATTTTAACACCCATTACTAAGTTAAACGAAGGTGGACAAGATACTATATATATTAGACATAATAAAGAAAATTTATCGCTTATTAAAGAATCAAAGCCTTTAAAAATTTTTAACCAATATTACTAACTTTAAATTTTTTAAAGTTAGGCTATTTTTGGAAAAAACAAAAAAACATAGTATATTTTGACTTCTATATTATTATTTCTGTTCGAGCAGGCCTGTGAGCTAAATGCAGTAAAAACTTGCAAAAACTTTTCATATTTTAGATAGTGATCTGCATGGCAAAGAGGTGGCCAGCAGTAAAAATCAGCTTGGCTTAACTTCATTTTTAAAGTTATAGAAATAGATTAGAGAGATTCTGAGGTTACCTTAAGAGATATTAAATCAGGTAATTTACAATACTTGTAATTAGTGTGAAAATTAATGATAAGTATGAATTCAGCTCAATCGTATTAAAGATATTTTATTATGAGATATATAGGATCAAAACTGGCACTTTTAGACAGATTGTCATTTGAAATAATTTTAAGAACTCCAAAAACTGGCATTTTCTGTGATTTGTTTTCAGGAAGTGCGGCTGTTGCAAGATATTTTAAAAGAAGAAATTATCAAACCATATCAAATGACATAATGCATTTTTCTTATTATTTGCAAGCTGCAACAATTGAACTCAATTTTAAACCAGAGTTCAAAGGGCTTGATTTTGAACCAATTGGCTATCTTAATAAAATAGACACTAATGATTTTGAATATTCAAAAAATAAATTTGTATTAGATAATTATTCACCTTCTATTTCAAAAGATACTGGATACTTTACTACAGAAAACGCTTTAAAAATTGACGCAATTAGACAACAGATAAATGTTTGGTTTGAATTAAAAAAGATTAAAAGAAATGAGTATGTGTATTTGGTAGCAGCTCTAATTGAAGCTGTACCATTTATTTCAAATACAACAGGAACTTATGGCGCTTATCTGAAGAAATGGGATAAGAGGGCATTTAAACCACTTGTATTAACTGACCATAAAATTTTTGATAATGGATTGGTTAATAAAAGCTTTTGTGAAGATGCTAATAATCTAATTAAAAAATTAGAAGGGGACATAATTTATATTGACCCTCCATATAACGGAAGACAATATGGTTCTAATTATCACGTATTAGAGACAATTGCTAGATATGATAATCCTAGTGTTAGAGGAATAACCTCTATGAGAGACAATAGTGATATTAGTTCAAATTTTTGTATGAAAGCCAAAGCGGAAAGTGCTTTAAATGGGATTATTTCAAGTTCTAATTTTAGTCATATTTTCTTTAGTTATAATTCTGAAGGTATTTTATCTGAAGAACAAATCAAAGAGATATTTATTAGTCACTGCAAGAAAGATAGTGTTGAATTAATTAAAATTCCATATCGCCGATATAAAAGAAATAAAACATCAAATAATGAACAATTATTTGAATTATTATTTATAGGTAAAAAATAATGAAAAATAATAAATTTGAATTTGAAAAAGAAATAAAAATTTTTGAAAAGCAACTAACAAAATTGAATAAAAATATAAGAGAAAAGTTAAGCCTTGAACTTTATAATGATTTAGCATCATTAATTTCAAGAAAAACAAAAGAAGTTAAAAATAAAGTTAGACTTGATAATATTGACCTGCAAAAAAATTTCAGCTCTGCAGAAAAACTTTTAACGAAGGATATTATAAAAAAATTGCCATCATGGGTTAAAAAAGAACTAGATAATTCGATAATAATTGGTAATTCAAAGAAAGTTATTCAAACTCCAGATAAAAGAAAATATCACCTTGATAACAAATTAAACAATTTGTCTGGAGGTGAGTGGACCTTTTTCTTAAATTCAGTAATAACAACAAGATACCCAACATCAGGAATTGAATCTTTTGCTCATGATATTCGTAAAATTCATCCATCTCCAAAACCTCCTCAATTGATGAAAGAAATTATTGAATTTTTTACAAAAGAAAATGCTTTGGTTTTTGATTACTTTATGGGAGTAGGAGGAACACTTCTTGGGGCATCTTTATGTAATAGAAGGGCAATTGGTATTGATTTGTCTAATAAATATATTGATGCTTACAAAAAAGCAGCAAAAATACTTGGACTAACTGAGCAAAAAACTTTGCAGGCTGATTCTGTAAGATTCTTAAAAAATAATTCAAAATACACTGAATTATTGAATGATGAAGAAATAGATTTAATTCTTATTGACCCTCCATATGGAAATATGATGGCTCGGGAAAAAACAGGTGAGTCTGCGAAAAATAATAAAAGTACGGAAGCCACACCATTTACAAATTTGAATGAAGATTTAGGCAATATGAATTGGAAAACTTTTAGGCAAGTATTTGAAGAAACTATTAAAAATTCAATACCAAAACTGAAGATAAAAGGTCATTTGATTATCTTTATAAAAGATTTGCAGCCCAAAAATGGCTCTATAAATTTATTACATGCTGATTTAATTCATGATATAAATTCTATAAGTGAAATTAATTATATTGGTACAAAAATTTGGGCAGACCTAAGTGTTAATTTATATCCTTATGGCTATCCACATAGTTATGTCTCGAATCAAATACATCAATATATTTTGATATTTAGAAAGGGTTAATTAATGAAAAATTTATGGATATTAACTGAAGAACGCCCAAAGTCATATGTTATTAAGAATATTCTTCAGATAGCATTTAAGAAAAAATCATATGTTGGTTTCTTTAACCCTATTAAAATTATTCCATTATTAGATAGAAATAATCTTTTCATTTTTACTTATAAAGTTTTGGGCGTAGATTCAAATCAAATTAAAGATATTTTTATTAAAGTTGTTAAAGGCAAATCAAGCTTTGTGGATTTTATGGTTTTCTTTCAAGAAGAAAAACCATTAAAAAATGATAAACCATTCTTAATTATTGAAGAAACAAAAACAACAGATAAAGAAAGTCGTAATACTGGGGCAGGACAAAGAGCTACTAAATTTCCATATGCAAAGATTTTTTATCCTGAAACAAAGCAAATTATGCTTTATTCTTCTACAGAAGAAGAGAATCAAAATCCTACTGAGAGTAATCAGTTTTTTACAAGATTATTAATTACTTATGGAGTTGAAGTTCATGGGAAACAACTTGATGAAAAAAAATTTCAACCGTTTACAAATATTAATGAATTAATTAATTTTAAAAATGGTATGCGAAGACCGCCTAAAGGAAATGTCCCAATTTTAATATCAAAACATGATGAAAAAATCACTGTAAGTGGAAGACTGTGGAAAAGTGGTAATTTATCGCATGATCCAAATATTGGACAACTTTCTATAATTTCAGCAGTTCTTCGAAAATTAGGTTGGGAAGGTCGAATAGAAATTATCCAACATGGATTAAAACAAAATATGGTAAAAAGTAAAAATAAATTTGTTCATCTTGCAAACTTGCTTTCAATTGAATTAGAGGGATTATCTATACCTAAAAATCAGTTACCAAAAGAATATTGGGAATATGAGATGGTGGGTGAAAAAATGGCAACGATTTTTCTTCATTTATTAATAGAATATTTTTCAAATGGATTTTGTATTTATAGTAATCATGCAGGAACTGAAAGAGGTTATTTTCTAACAAAATCTTTTAAAAATTTGGTTATTGAGAAATATAAGAACAGAGATGCTTATAAAAAAGGTGATAAATCTCAAATAATTAACTTACCCGACCTTGTTATTTGTGATAACGAAAATAAACAAATTATCAATATAGAAGGGGAACAGTTTAAAAATGTATCAGTAGGTATTGAGCAGTTAAAATTATTTGATGCTTTCGAAAAATCTTACATAAAACCAAACTATCCAGGAATGCCTATTTATAGAAAAGTTGTCTTATTTGGTGGAGATTCAAAAGGACTCAATAATAATCAAGTAAGTTTTATACTTACTAAATTAGGAGAATTATGCATAAGTATAGAAAATTCGCCTTATATCTTAAAGAAATCAATACAAAATCTTTATGATTATTATGCATCAGCTTGAAAAAAATTTTTTCAAATTAGAGAAATCTTGATAGATATGGAAGAAGTTGATTTCTATGAGTTTGATGAGAAATTAACTCTTCGATAAATAGGCACAATCAATCAAGATGAGATTTTCTATTATTTTACTAACTCTGCCGATAGAGTAAATGATTATTTTGTAAAAGAAGAAATAATGGTGCATGGGTTGTTAAAAATGATAGCCTGCTTAAATAATCAAGGAAGGAATAATTAAAGCTGGGTCTAAATATTTGTGTTTAGAAGATCACATAAAATCTCAAAAGAAAAAATTACCAAAACCTTAACTTTATGGCATTCAGGGGGGGGCAGGAGTTCAAATCTCTTTGGTTCTAATTAACTTTTTTTATATCAATAGATAAGAGAGATCCTAATTTTCCCAGTGATTACTCTGAAATTTGTTGATAGTTGAAAATTTAGCTAAATTCCTTAATAATTCGATCAATGGGATTATTAATTAAAGTTAACTCATGGTAATACTTTGGATTGGATCAAAAGTATAAGAGCCGATATTCAAGGCGATTGAGGAAAAGGTTGGAATTTAAGAGGACGGGAAGTTGGTAGCCAGAAGGGTATGTAAATAGATAAAATTGATTAGAATGAGAAGAAGGTATCTTTTAGCTAATATTGAAAGTTTAAATTTCAATTAATAAAATCAAGATTTTTGGAAGATAGTCTTGATAATTGCTCTAAAATTTTATTGAATTTTTTTATTAAAAATATCCATAATTAAAACTTTTTTATTATGAAATTTATTTTAAATGCTGATGACTTTGGAATTTCAGAAGATACTGTCGAAAAAACAATTAAATTATTTAAGGAGGGTCATTTAACTAGTGCGACTATAATTCTTTCTATGCCTGGTACCCAAAAAGCAATAGAATATGCATTAAAAAATCCTAATTTTTCATTTGGTTTACATTTAAATTTTCATTCTGACACATTCGAGAAACCTATATTAAATAAAAAATTGATACCTTCATTAACTAATCAGGAAGGATTTTTTAATAAAGGAAGGGTTTTTAGGAACAAGTTATTTACAGGGAAAATAAATTTGGATGAAATTAAGATAGAAGCATTAGCTCAGGTATCCTATTTAAAAGATTTTGGTATTAATATTTCTCATTTTGATTCTCATGGACATCTACATAAATATCCCCAAATATCAA